>Ga0335081_10004945_pt1 | contig 21075 bp, 16 predicted proteins | sample Lox_Sample_35_FD_206713 | JGI IMG/M metagenome (GOLD analysis project Ga0335081, IMG submission 206713) | Soil microbial communities from Loxahatchee National Wildlife Refuge, Florida, United States - Lox_Sample_3.5 | ecosystem: Environmental > Terrestrial > Soil > Wetlands | place: USA... | reverse complement strand
GCTATGGAGAGGTAAAACTCCGCTGGAAGCTCGCGCTCCAGGTTGAGATTCCACTGTTGCACGTAGCCGTTCGGATGATCCTGGGGATCGACTTCCGTGATCGACTGGACCACCTGCGTCAGGAATTGTTGTGTGCCTTGGGCCCCCAGGCTTCGTCCCGGCGGATCGGAAATCCCCGCCGGAAAAGGAAGAGCGATGGTGCTGACCGGGTGCGTGCCGTCCACCGTTCCGAAGTACGTCGTGCCGGCGGAATTGACCATGTCGTTCAACGGATTCAGCGCGAAGGAAACGTAATTCGGAACCCAATAGATTCCATACCCGCTGCGCACCACCGTCTTGGCATTCAGGTTGTACGCCAGGCCCACCCGCGGCGAAAAGTTGGTTTTGTCCAGTGGCAAATTGTTGCGGTTTGACGGGTTCACCAGGAAGACGTCTCCCTTGACCGGAGCGGAACCCGTCGGAAGAAACTGCGAAAGATAATTCGTGGCTGTCGGATCAAAGTAAGACAACCGATTGAAGCGCTCCGACCACGGGCCCTGCAAGTCATACCGGAGTCCGAGATTCAGGGTCAAACCGCGTGTGGGGTGCCAGAAATCTCCGAAGTACACCGCGCGGTAGATTTGTTGTCCGGCGGTAAACGCCGGAACCACCGCCTGCGCGAAAAAGTGATTTTCAAAGTTGTTGAAGTTGTCCGCATATCCAAGCAGGTAGTCCGCGAACGAGAAGCCCGTGCCGGGAACCCCCGGCAAGCTGGTGAAGCACGCCTGCCCGGGACTGCAAAAATTGAATGCCCCGCTGGCGATGTTCGACTGCGCGTAGTTGTCCCTTCCGATCTCCAGTTGAAATCCGATCTGATACTGATGATGCCCGCGAAGCATCGAAATGTTCGGCGACAAACTGTATTGCGTATTCCGGTCCTGAATGAAGCTCTGTCCCTGCGTGCACATGATGCTGTCCGCGAAATTGGCCACGCACGGAGTCGGAGGTGTGCGCATCTGCTCGGGAATCGATTCGTTGTAACTGGCTGGCCAGCCGATCCTGGTGAGGTCGAACCCCGCGTTCGTGGGGCTGCGGTTGTAGCGGAACCTGCTGATTCCGGCATTAAAGGTGAACACCGTCGTCGGGCCCGGATTGTAGGTGTACCCGCTGGCCAGGGCCTGCGTGTAATAGCGTTCGTAGCAGCGGTCCACGCAAAGCCCTGATTGCAGTGGATCGATCGGCTCATCCAGCACGTCCCAATAGTTGTAGCGCACAAAGATGCGCTGCTTCTCGGTCAGATTGTGGTCGATGCGCGCCGTCACCTGATTGTGGTCCCCTCCGGTTGGCGCCACGGTCGTGAAATTGTTCGTCAACCCGCCAAGATTCGGCTGCGGCCACAGGCCCAGCAATTTCATCGAGGTCGAGTTGATGCGATTCTCCGGAATCTGATTGTTCAGAAAAGGCGTGGAGGCCGCGGTGCTTCCCGGGCACGCGCCCTGCGCGTTCACCACCCCGCCGCACGGATCGTAAATCTGGTCGATCACCACCGGTTGCCCGTTGGCATTCACTCCCCGGTCGTTGCAGATCCCCGCCGTGAATCCGCTCTTGCAGATCTCGGAAAAATCGCCGGAGGCCTCTTTTGCATCCGGCACCGTGGCCGTGAACGGCTGCCCGGTCCGCAACCGGAAACCTTCCCAGCTCAGAAACCAGAACGTTTTGTGGTCGCCGCTTACATGCGGAACATCCAGCGGCCCGCCGCCGTTTGCGCCGAACTGGTTTTGCACCCAGGGCGGCCGGGATTTTCCGACGGCATTCAGGAAAAAGTCGTTGGCGTTGAACACGCGGTTGCGAAGATATTCGTAGGCTTCGCCGTGGATTGAACTGGTGCCCGACTTGGTGCTCAGGTTGGTCACGCCGCCCGCGAAGCGGCCCCATTCCGGGCCCAGATTGCTCGTTTGCACCTTGAATTCCTGAATGGAATCTTGCGTCGGAATCAGAATCGGCAGGTTGATGTAACCGATGTTCAGCGGCTGCCCGTCCAGATACTCCGCGCTCTCATTCGCAAAAGAGCCGTTCACCTGGTAGTTGCCCCACCCAAATGGATTCACGCCCACGGGCGTGCCCGTCGCGCTTCCTTGCGGCACCACGGAGGGAGCCAGTTCGATCAAGTTGAAAACGTTCCTTCCATTGAGCGGGAGTTCGTTGGCTTTACGTTGCTCCACAATCGTACCGACGGTCGAGGATTCTGTGTCCAGCGGCGGCGCTCCGCCTTGCACCGTCACGCTCTCCGACGTCGACCCGAACGCCATCTCAAAATTCACTTCCAGCGCGTCTTGCACGTGCAGGACGAGATCCGATTTGATCACCGTCTTGAAGCCGAGCTTCTCCACCTCAATGCGATAAGTTCCGGGCGGCAGGTTGCTCACGTAAAACGTGCCCGTGCTGTTGGTGACCGTTTCGTAGTGGATGCGCGTCCCGGTGTTGATCACCGTGACTTTCGCGGCCGGGATCACCGCTTTGCTGGGGTCGGTAATGCGTCCCGTCAACGAGGCAAAAGAAGATTGGCCGGGGAGTCTTGCTGGTCCGACCAGCGTTAGCCCTGCCGCCAGCACAGCAAACGCGAGCCTGACAGAGGAGAACCTAAGTCTGAGGTGGCGCCGCGGAATGGAGCAGGCGCGGTTTGCAGCGGCTGACGGCAGTTCCGGGCCCACCCCTGGGAAGCGCATGGTGTCCTACCATGGAGCAGGATGCCAGCGATGTCAACGTGCCTTGGGCCTCGGATGTTCCCGGGTTTCCCGGCAGCCTGCGAAGCGCTTCACGCGGGCTTGGCTTTTTCCACCGGCCGTTCGCTTTCCGCAAGTTCCTTCAATTTGTATAGCGCCCTCGGCCAGGTCTTGCAGAGAAAGCTCTCGTATTCTTCGCTTACATCCATTTCCACGGTGAGCGTCGAAATCCCGTCCTCTTCTTTCAGCGTGTAGTTCTCAAACGCCCCGACCCAGCCCTTCTCGTCCGCGCCGGCAATCTCCTCGACGCCGTCTTTTACGAATCCCAGGTGCTGTATGCACAGAAACTCGCCGGGCCGATGTGCCACGATTTTGCTGACCATGCCGTTGCCGTCCGGCGTGAGGAAAAGCGCTTTGCTTCCGGGCTCCCAGTCGGTCAGCGCGTAAGAGCCTTCGCGAAATACGCTCGTCCACTTGCAATACGTGTCGTCGGTGAGCAATACCTCCCAAAGCCTCTCTTTCGGGACACCCACTTTGATCGAAAACGTCAGCCGGCGCATCGTGCATTCCTCCTTTTTCTTGCGAAACCCCGGAATTCCGGCGCATTCTTTTTCCCTTTAGCCTGCCGCATTGCACCGGTCCAGCAATGCCTCGAGGTTCCCGAGTCTCCGTCCCGCTCCTTTCTCCAAAAGGCTGCGGATTGCCCGCCGCAGTTCTCCGTAGAGCGGCGGATAGGCCATGAAATCGTAGGCTCCCAGCTCCACCGCCTCGAAATATTCCGGCCAGCCGCCCGTGCGGGAGACAATGATCCACGGGTACGGACGCCTCAGCGTCCGGCCCAAAAGCAGGAGTTCCTCATACTTGCCGTCGGGAAGCCGGTCTTGGCACAGCCCGAAGCAAATATCCGCATCGGCAAGATGCCGCGAAGCCTGTTGGATCGTCGCGCACAAAACCGGCACGGTCCCGCACAGAAGTAGCGATTCTCCCAGGTAACCCGTGATCGAATCGTCTCCGCTGACGACCAATCCTCGAGGTAGCGGCAGCGCCGGATGTTCTCCATGCACCAAATGCGCTCTGGACGCCGGAATCGCCGGCACACTTTCCTTGCCAACCTGCAGCAGATCAAATTCAGACGAATAGACCAGTTTGTTCATGGCGAGCGCCTCTCTTCGAAAAAAGGGGCTGTGGCTGAGCGTTTCGCTCCCCAGCCGGAATCGGGAACGTGCCACCGATTCCGCCACAGCCTCCAGTCGAAGATAGCCAACCCCCCCGCCCCGCGGTATCCCTTCGATAGAGTATTTCGCAGCGCTACTGGTCTTCAGGGAGGAGCGCTAGTGGATAATCCCCTTGCGCACGGCGTACAGGATTAGTTCGGCGGCGTTGTGCAAGCCCAGCTTTTCCAGAATGTTGCCCCGGTGAGTCTCCACCGTATACGGGCTGATGAACAGCCTCGCCGCCACCTCTTTGTTGGTCTTTCCCTCCGCCAATAATTGCAGGATCTCCCGTTCGCGTGGACTCAAAAGTTCGTACGAGTCCACCGCGCCCTTTTGGCGCAACACGCGCACGTAGTCCTCCGCCAGCAATTGCCGGATCGATGGACTGAAAAACGATCGGCCGCTGGACACCGCCTGAATCGCCGCCACCAGATCCGGCGCCACCGTATCCTTCAGCAGGTAGCCTCGCGCGCCCGCTTTCAGCGACCGCATCACGTACGCTTCGTCGGAATACATGCTGAGCATCACCACGCCAGTCGACGGCGACTCCTTCAGCAATGCCGAGGTGGCCTCGATCCCGTTGAGCAGCGGCATCCCCACGTCCATCAGCACGATGTCCGGACGCAAAGATGCGCAAAGCGCCACGACATCGCGCCCGTTTTCCGCTTCTCCCACAATTTCAAAATTCGTGTTGCGCTCCAGCAGCGCTCGTAGGCCGGACCGCACGACGGTGTGGTCGTCGGCAAGAACAATTCGTAGAGCTTTCACGACGCCACCTCACCCGCGCTCACCGTTCGCGTTTTGGGCAGGTCCACGCAAACCCGCGTGCCGCCCCCGGGGCTGGACTCCACCACCAGCGCCCCATCCAGCCGGTTCGCGCGCTCTTGCATTCCCAGCATTCCCAGGCCTCGCCGCCGCGCGGGATCGAACCCGATGCCGTCGTCCTCGATCGAAAGGATCACGTGGCTCAGCACTTCGCGCACCGAGACGCGCACATGCCGCGCCTTCGCATGCTTCGCCGAATTGTGCAGCGCCTCCTGCACCACCCGGTAAATGCACGTTTTTTGCTCGTCGCCCAGGTTATCCGCGAACTCGTCCGCCACAATATCCACGATCAGCCCCGTCCGTCGCGAAACTTCCCGCCCTTGCCACTCCAGTGCGGCGATCAGGCCAAGATCGTCCAGCATGGATGGCCGCAGCAGCAGCGCCATGTTGCGCACCTCTCCCGCGCATTCTTCCGCAAGCGACTTGATCTTCCCCAGCGTATTCTGGTCCCGCGCCGAAACCTCCGGTGCATCCATCAGGCTCTGCACGTCCATCAGCAGCGCCGTCAGCGACTGCCCCACGTGGTCGTGTAAATCACGGGAAATGGCCTGGCGTTCTTGTTCCTGCGCGTCCACCAGCCTGCGCGACAGGTCTTTCAGTTCGCGCGCGGTACGCAGGCTCTCGCGATATTTGTCTTCCGTGTCGCGTTCGAGCCGCGTGATATACAGCGTGGCGCCCACCGCCAGCAGAAATCCCAGGCCGATCGCCAGGACCGAGAGATTTCTCAATCGTTGGCCCGCCCCCGCGTAGGCCCCGGAAATATCCCGCTCGGAAGCTTCCAGTTCCAATTCGTTGATGCTGCTGACTTCCGCCGTGATGTCCAGCACTTCCTGGCGCTGCGCCAGCGCGTCCAGATGCAGTTGCGCCGGCGAATGCACCTCATCCTCCAGCGTCTTGCTGGCGGCGACCCAATAATGCTCGAGCTCCGCGGAAAGTTTGGTTAAATGCTCCCGCAAGCTGGACGGCGCTCCGGCCAGGCAACTGGCCAGCGCTTCGTTCACGCGCTGCCGCATGCCCTCCAGCTGTGATCGGTAGGACCTCCGGGCGTCCGGGCGCGCGTCTCCCAGCGGATACTCTTGCAGCAGATTTCCGGATTCGTAGATGGTCGCCCGGATGGTGCGGAGAGCCCGCTCGCGCGTCAATTGTTCCTGCCGGATCTGCGTGCTGGTTCTCTCCAGTTCTCGCAGTGCACGCAGCGAATCGATCGCCAGCACGCCCATGATGCCCAGAAGAATCGTAAAGCCCGCTATCAGCGCCGCACGCGGGCCAATGGGTCTCCGCCTGCCTGCCCTCGGCAGAAACGTTTCTTCCCCCGCGTCTTGCTTCACCTCGGCGATGTCCGTCTTCTTCAGCACCCATTTACCTCAAGGGTCATTTTACCGGACGGCGACGAGAGGCGGCATCCCTTGGACACGGTAGTCGCGCGCGGACCAACATTCTTCAATGATCGCCTCACCCTCCCAAAAATTACTCTCCCGGAGGGATGGCGGGCCCCTGCAATTCCCGCGACACTTGCTGGCGTAGGGTCGGCAGCCGCAACGCAAGCTGCCGCATCGCCTGCGGGACGGAGGATCGATCATGCCGCACAACTTGTCACGCAAAATCATGGGCCTCGGAGGATTTCTGTTTTTCCTCCCGGGTATGGGCTTGGGCGTCCGTGCCCCGGCTCCCCCGGAGCCGGAGAGTTTCGAGGACGAGGCCGCAACGCCTTCGGAGCGTGTCTCGGAACTTCTCGCCGCTATCCAGCGGGAAGCCGCGCTCGTGTCACGGCACGCAGCCCGCCTGGAAAGCTTGGGCCGGAACTCCGAAATCAGCTGGCGCAGCCATGCCGAGCAGCTGAATCTCGTCAAGCTTCACATCAACAACGTCGGTGTTCGCACCGATGAACTCCAGGCGCTGCACGATCAGGCCCCGCCCTGGCAACAGCTCGCCATCACCGAGGTGACTTCGCACGCGCTCGCCGTGGCCGGCAACACCCAGGCCGCGATGGACCACCTCAACGATAATCACCAGCGTCTGTTTCTGCCGGAGTACCGCGATCGCCTGGCATCGATCGCGGATCATTCCGCGGACTTGAAGCAGAGCCTCGACAAGTTTCTCGACTACGAGAAAACTCGTCAGAAATTCCAGCAGCTTCAATCGGAATTGGAGGTGACCGATGGTTAGATCCAAAACCAGAAAGCTCCATCGTGTCTTGAAACGCGGTTTATGCCGGGGAGGAGCTCGATTCGGGCTCCTCCCCAGCCCTTTTTAAGGCTGCTCCGCTGCGCCTCCCGCTTCCCGCAACTCCTCCACCGGAAAACTCGAATCAACGGGATGGACTTGCCTCATCCGGCCGGCGGCTCCTTCTTCACCCCGGATTCTGCTCTCAGACCCGCAGACCGTTGCATCCCCATAGCCGCCCCTGGCAACGGGACGTACGCCTTTCTACATCCGAAAGGGAAACCCCTCGCTAGTTGCAGGTTGCAGGACTCGCGCCAGAAGCGATACCTTGCGAAGGGCAAATTTCTTGCATCCATCCGAGGGGGAATCATGCAGCGGCGGGAAGCGCTTCGATTGCTGGGCGGGGCCAGCGTTTTTTCGGTGTTGTCCGCGGACTGGCTCACAGCCACCTTGCGCGCCCAGGCTGCACAGCAAGCCCCCCGGACTTTGCAGACGCTCACCCCCGCGCAAAACGACATTGTCGTAGCCATGAGTGAAGTCATCATCCCCGCGACCGACACTCCCGGAGCCAAAGCCGCGAAGGTGAACGAGTTCATTGACTTGATCCTCAGTGACTGGGCCACGGACGAAGAGAAGGCCGTTTTCCTTGCGGGCCTTGCCGAAGCCGATCGCCGCACCAACGAACTTTTCGGACATGCTTTTGCCGCGGCTTCCCCTAACGACCAGGCCGTCATCGTCCAGGGCTTCGATGAAGAACTCGCCGTCTTGCGCGACGAAAAGCGCTCCGATTGGACCCCGCCCTGGGACCTCCCCAAAACACCGCCGTTTTTTGAACAGATGCGCAAGCTCACGCTCACGGGCTACTACACCTCCACCATCGGCCAGGAGCAGGAACTTAAAGTCGAAGTGATTCCCGGGGCCCTTCACGGTTGCGTGCCGGAGGGGCCTGAGGTGAAGCCATGACCTCGGTCAAGAAGCCCGAATCGTACGACGCGATTATCATCGGCTCCGGAATGACGGGTGGTTGGGCGGCAAAGGAACTTACCGAAAAAGGCCTCAAAGTCTTGGTGCTCGAAGCCGGCCGGCCGATCGTCCCCGACCAGGATTACGTCGAACACGTACCCGTCTCCGACGTGAAATTTCGCGGCCTCACCGATCGCAAACAGGAGCTACAGACCCAGCCGGTCCAGCGCATGTGTTATGCCTGCGACGAATGGGCGCAGAAATTTTTCGTCAACGATCTCGAGAACCCGTACACCACCGACCCCGGAAAACCCTTTGCCTGGATTCGCGGCCGCCAGGTTGGCGGAAAATCCATCATGTGGGCGCGGCAATCCTACCGCTGGAGCGACCTCGATTTCGAAGCCAATCTGCGCGACGGTTACGGCATCGATTGGCCCATTCGCTATGCGGACATCGCCCCTTGGTACGACTACGTCGAAGATTTCGCGGGGATCACTGGCCAGGCGGAAGGGCTCTCCCAGTTGCCCGATGGCCATTTTCTGCCCCCCATGGATCTGAACTGCGCGGAAATCGCCGTGAAGGAGGCGCTGGCGCGAAGGTTTGGGCGCGAGCGTGTGCTCACCATTGGCCGCGCCGCGATTCTCACGCGGACCCACAATGGCCGCGCCTCCTGCCACTATTGCGGCCCGTGCCACCGCGGATGCATCACCCAGTCCTACTTCAGCAGCGTGAATGCAACCCTTCCCGCGGCCGAAAAGACCGGGCGGATGACGTTGCGGCCGCACAGTGTGGTTCACAGCCTGATCTTCGACGCCCAATCACGCCGCGTAAGCGGCGTGCGCGTGATCGACTCCCAGACGTGCCAGGCCTTCGAAGTTCATTCCCGCCTCCTTTTTCTTTGCGCCTCGACTCTCGAATCCACCCGCATCCTGCTGAATTCCGCGACCCCCGAATTTTCCGGCGGGCTCGCCAACAGCAGCGGACAGCTCGGAAAAAACTTGATGGACCACATCATGGGCGGCGGCGCCGATGGGGAAATCCCCGGGTTCCTCGATCGCGTGCAGTTTGGCAACCGGCCCAACGGAATTTATGTGCCCCGCTTCAAAAACGTGGCCAGGCAGGAAAAGAATTTTCTGCGTGGGTATGCCTTTCAAGGAGGCGCCAGCCGCGCGCGCTGGGAGCGCGGAATCGAAGCCAGTGGATTTGGCGTCAGCCTGAAAAACTCTTTGCGCAAGCATGGCCCCTGGCGCATGGGTTTCCACGGCTTCGGCGAATGTCTGCCGCGTCCGGATAACTTCGCCGAGCTCGACAAGGATCGCGTCGACGCCTGGGGCATCCCGGTGCTCAAGATTCATTGTGCCTTCAGCGACAACGAAAAGGCTCTCCTCGATGATATGGTCATCGAGGCCTCCGAAATGCTCGCCGCCGCCGGCGCGCGGGACATCCGCCCCATGCGCCAGAACAATCCCCCGGGCCTGGCCATCCACGAGATGGGGACGGCGCGCATGGGCCGCGACCCCAAAACCTCGGTCCTCAATCTCCACAATCAGGCCCACGATGTGAAAAATCTTTTTCTGACCGACGGCTCGTGCATGGCTTCGTCCTCCTGCGTGAATCCCTCACTCACGTTCATGGCCCTCACTGCACGGGCCTGCGACTTTGCCGTGTCCCAAATGAAGAAGGGCGAGCTCTAATCTGTGGGCGTTCCGCCAGGTATATTTTCTCGGAGAAATTTTTCTTCGAACATCGTCAGGCTGCTTGACGCGCAGATTCCCTGACTCCCAAAGGAGAAGAATCACATGAAAGGTCCGGCGATTTTTCTGGCTCAGTTCGTGGGGGACGCCCCGCCGTTTGACTCGCTGGATCACATCTCCGCCTGGGCGGCGAAGCTCGGATACAAGGGCGTGCAATTGCCAAGCTGGGACGCGCGCCTGATGGATCTTTCTCGGGCTGCCGCGAGCAAATCCTATTGCGACGAGCTGCAAGCCACGGTTGCGCGTCATGGACTGGTCATTTCCGAGCTCTCCACGCACCTGCAAGGGCAGTTGGTCGCCGTGCACCCCGCTTATGATGTCGTCTTCGACGGTTTCGCCCCGGCTGCCGTTCATGGCCAGCCAAAAGCCCGCCAAGCCTGGGCCGTCGAGCAGTTGCGGCTCGCCGCCAAAGCGTCGGCCCATTTAGGGCTCGTTGCGCACGCCACCTTTTCGGGCGCGCTCGCTTGGCCGTATTTCTATCCCTGGCCGCCGCGCCCCGCGGGTCTCGTCGAAGAGGCCTTCGACGAACTGGCGCGCCGTTGGCGCCCGATTCTCGATGATTTCGATCGTGCCGGAGTGGATCTCTCCTTTGAAATTCATCCCGGCGAAGATCTTCATGACGGCGCCACCTTTGAAATGTTCCTCGAACGCCTCGGCGGCCACCCGCGAGCCAACATTCTCTTCGATCCCAGCCATTTCGTCTTGCAGCAGCTTGACTATCTGCAATTTCTGGATCTATACCACGGACGCATCCGCATGTTTCACGTCAAGGACGCCGAGTTTCACCCCACGGGCCGCGTCGGCGTCTACGGCGGCTATCAGCCCTGGCAGCAGCGTGCCGGACGTTTTCGCTCGCCGGGCGATGGCCAGGTGGATTTTCGCGGCGTCTTTTCCAAGCTTACGCAATATGGCTACAACGGCTGGGCCGTTTTGGAGTGGGAGTGCTGCATCAAGAGCGCCGAACAAGGCGCGGCCGAAGGCGCGCCCTTCATCCAACTGCACATGATCCGGCCCGCCACATCCAGCTTCGACGATTTTGCCGCCTCCAAACCGGACGCCGCCGCCAACCTCAAAATCCTGGGAATCGATTAAATTCCTGCGGCGTGCGCCTCTTTTCTCCGCCGGCGTTTCCGCTCAACACAGCCGAAGCTGCGCGCAAACATCGGCCACGATTTCCTCCGGCGATTGCGCGATGTCTTCGACCACGGCGTTCGCGGGCACTTCCAGCGTGGCCAGTTGGCTGGGCACCAGGTTTTCTCCCACGAAATGGTGCGCCCGCGCGGCGAAATTGCGGTGCAACTGCTCCGAAGTCGCCCGCAGAAACACCACGGTGAGTTGCAAATCCTTGCAAAGAATATCGCGATAGCTCTGCCGCAGCGCGGAGCACGCCAGAACGCCATTTTCCCCGTGTGTGCTCCGGCGAACCAGTTCCTCGTGAATGGCAATCAGCCACGGAAGGCGCTCCTCGTCGCTCAGCGGAATTCCACGGTGCATCTTTTCGCGGTTGGCGGCGGAATGGAAATCGTCGGCGTCGAGGAAGCTCCATCCCAGCTTTTTCGCAAGCAGTGTGCCCACCGTCGTTTTTCCGGACCCCGCGACCCCCATCACCAGAATGACCATGCCGGATTATCCCACTGATTTTTCCAGGCGCGGAGGCCAAGCATCGCTTGCCAAAAAGAGATTGCGCGGGCGCCATGGGTCGTATAGATAAAGTGGGCTGAGATTGTCGGCGCATCGAAGCGAGGAGAGGCGGCGGGCGATGGCTCACGAAGAGGCAGGGAAGCCGGGCGGCGGGACGAAGGTGGTCATTCGGAATATCGGCACGCTGCTCGGCGGCGATTTGCAACGGCCGATCCTCGATGCGGACACCGTCGTGGCCAAAGACGGCCGCATCACCGCCATCGGCCGCGAAAAAGAAGTCGACACCGAAAACGCCACACGCGTGATCGATGCCAATGGCATGGCGCTCGCTCCCGGACTCATTGACAGCCACGTGCATCCGGTCGCCGGCGATTGGACGCCGCGCCAGAACCAGCTTGGTTGGATCGATAGCTGCCTCCACGGCGGCGTCACCACCATGATTTCCGCCGGCGAAGTGCACATGCCCGGGCGCCCCAAAGATGTTGTCGGGGTAAAGGCCATGGCCATCACCGCGCAACGCGCGTTTGCCGCGCTGCGGCCCAGCGGCGTGAAAGTTCACGCAGGCGCGCCGGTGATCGAGCATGGCATGGTGGAGGAGGATTTTCGCTCGCTGGCCGAAGCCGGTGTCCGCCTCTTGGGAGAAGTGGGCCTCGGCAGCGTGAAGGATGGACCAACCGCCCGCCAGATGGTCGCTTGGGCCCGCAAGCACGGCATCCAAAGCACGATTCACACCGGCGGCCCGTCGATTCCTGGATCCAGCTTGATTGATAAAGATGTGGTAATGGCTGCGGATGCCGATGTAATCGGCCACATCAACGGCGGCCACACCGCGCTGCCCGATGCGCAAATTCGCGCTCTCTGCGAGGAATCCTCGCGCGCGCTGGAAATTGTCCACAACGGCAACGAACGCGCCGCGCTCTTTACCCTGCGCACCGCCAAAGACCTCAACCAGCTTCATCGCGTCATTCTTGGCACCGACGCCCCTGCTGGATCGGGCGTGCAGCCTCTGGGAATTCTCCGCGTCATCGCGGCTCTTTCGTCCGTTGGCGAAATTCCCGCGGAGGTCGCATTCTGTTTTGCCACCGGCAACACCGCCCGCATGCGCAATCTCGACTGCGGCCTGATCGAAATCGGCCGCGCCGCGGATTTTGTCTTTGTCGATGCTCCCCAGCATTCCGCGGGGAAGACCGTGCTCGAAAGCATTCGCCTCGGCGATCTACCCGGCATCGGCATGGTGGTGATTGACGGCGAAGTGCGCGCCGAACGCAGCCGCAACACCCCCCCTGCCACAAGATTGCCGAAGATCACGAAGTAAAGAGAAGTAGTCCGGCAAAGATCAGCGCAGTCCGTCCTCGCCCTTGATTTGATCTTTCGTCAAACCTCCGACCCGGGGTAGCGGCCGCCCGCTGTCCGTCACCGCAATCGCCACCAGAATTTCGTTCGCCCGGGGCGCGTCGTTCACCCGAATTTCCATGCCATCAAAGTGGCTTCGCACAAACGCCGCGTCCTTGTGGCCCAGCGGAATATCCAGCGCCACGCCTGGTCCGCCGCGCTTTTTCGAAGAAGGAATCAGCGCCGCGCCTTTGCCCAGTGTTTTCCGGACCGGCGTGCCAAGCTTCGGATGAAGTATCGCCGCCGCATGCTCGAGTTCGCCGTTTTCCCCCACGGCCGCGGCCTTGCCATAGCTCTCCGCCGACGGCCCAGCAATGCCGAGCGCCGCGACCGCGCGTTCGGTAAGCAGTGCGCCCAATTCTTCGCCGATCTCCATGAGTTCCGTAAGGTCATCGACGTAGCGCCCGGCGAAAGGATTTTCAATCACCGCTACGGCCGCGGCCCGCCGCGTGGGCGGATTTACGTCCTTGCCCATCTCGGTGCGCGTTTCTTCCACGAACGTAACGATCTTTCGAATTTTCGATTTCATTGGATTCTCGCCATCGATTCCTTGCGCAAAAAATTCCGATCACCGGCTAAAGCCCGTGCTACCGACGCGCAATCCTTCAGCGCAGCCCATCTTCGCCTTTGATTTCGGAAGCCTTCAACCCCCCCACGCGCGCATGCACGCGCGCTCCCGTCGTCATCACCAGCGCCAGCAAAATCTCGTCCGCCTTCGGCGCGTCCGCGATCCCCACTTCCATCGCATCAAAGTGACTGCGCACGTAGGACGCGTTGATATGCGTAACCGGTACGTCGAGCCGCGTCCCCGGCCCGCCAACCTTTTTCGTTGACGCCACAATCGCCTTCGCATTGCCCAGAATCTCGCGCATCGCGTACCCACCCGGCACATGCCACAGCGCGCCGTGCTCCAGTTCGCCCGCCTGCCCCACGATCGCTCCCTTCCCGTACCCTTCCACGATTTTCGGATCGCCCCCCAGCGCCGCCACCAGCGCTTTCGCCATTTCCAGTCCGAGTGGATTCAGATCTTCCATGAATCCCGCGATTTCTGGAACGTATTTTCCCGCGAACGGATTGTGAATCACGGCCAGCGCCGCGGCCCGGCGCAACGGTACCGCGGCGACCGGGCCACCCTCGTGCCAAATCTCCTCCACCACAATCACGCGCTTTCGCAATTTCACATCAGGCATGCAGCAAACTCCTTTGAGACATCTCGAACGACCTGCCCTCGTCACGTGCGATCGTGCGCGTATGCCCCTGCAGATGAATGGCCGCGGCGTGAATCAACCCGCGCGAGCGGAGCGATTCCGCCACCAGCGCGCCGGAATCGAACGCGGCCTTGATCTCTTGCAGACGAAGCGGCGCAACTTCGCGCGTCACCAAAAGATTCTGCAAGTCGGAATCGGGCGCGATCTCGCGTGCAGCCACGCGCGTAATGCCCGCGTGCCCCCGCAGATCCACGGCATTCGCAATCACCGTTGCCGCCGCATCGGCTGCGGCTGCCGTTCCCGCCAGCACCGTTACCGCGTCGGCGATGCCCAGCGAAAAACTCCGGCCGCGCCAACCGCTGGTGGCAATTCCCCGCACAGGATCGCCCACCGAAATCTCGCAGGAGCCAAACAGCGATGGTCCATCGGGGCGCTCCACCATCCCGATCGTGTAGCTCTGCTCGTCGCCAAGATGAATCGCGATATCTCCACCGTTGTTGACGTAGGCGCGCTCCAGCGGTGCCGCGGCCAGCAGCGCGTCCAGCACTGCCTCCGCAACCGACCCTGCCACCGCCGCCATCGGCGTGATAAAAGAATCCCGGCTGTACGGCCGCACGGCATCGAACATTCTCTGTGCAACAGCGCCTAGCGGACGCAATGACTCCTGGGTCACCGCTGTACGTAACATCCCCAACTCCGAACACAGCTCGTCCAGGATCGAAACAAACCGGCCCGCCGCTGCTTCATACGCGGCAACCACATTCCCCCACGATCCATTCGCCTCGATGATCAAATCGATCGGCCCGTCTTGCAGGTGCAACCTCCGCCCATCCGGCAGCATGCGGATCATCGCTGGTTCCCTCATGATTCGCTGCCCCCCGTCAGCGGTTTCAGTGGCCACGGATTCTGCGGCAGCGAAACCACTTGCCTCTGCCGTTCTTTTTCCGCGAGAACTTCCCGCAGCGGCCGCACGTAGTCCACATGTCCGCCCAGCAGCCCGTAATCCTCCATCTTCAGCGTGAATTCGATCGGCGCCACTAGCGCTGGGGTTGGCACGTAACCAAACGCATTCTCCGGCATGCGCGTCACGTCCACCATGAACGTGATCCCTCCGCCCGGCCACACGTACGCCGGCGCACCGCCGCAAGTAACGCACGTCAGCTTTTGCTTCACCGATTCCGTTAGCCGCACCGGATTCTCCGTCACCCCCGCGCGCAGCGACCCTCCCGCGCCGCCCATAAACAAAACCGTCGTCAGCGCCGGCTCGCAGTTCTCCCGAATGCGCAATACCGATTCCTTCAGGACGTCGGGCAGCTCTTTTTCCACCGGCCGCAGTCCTTCATCAAGTTCGTAGTAGGCGTATTGCTCGCCGGTCGTGCTCACCATCAGCAGCCGGAGTTTCGGCCATGCAAATTTCGTTTTGAATGGCTTCAAAATCGTCAGCGGATCGGAAATATTCGTGCCGCCCCAGCCGGTGCCGGGTTCCGCCACCTGAAAGTAGCGCCCCGGCGTGGACCGGCGCCCGTGAATCGCGATCCCCGTCTCCCGCACGCCGAGAAGTTTTCCCGCCTGATGCTCGCTTAAAACCCCCGTGATGTGATCGTCCACAACCACCACGTCGTCCACTTTTCCAAACCACTGCTTTGCGAACATCCCGATGGTCGCGGAGCCGCAGCCCACGCGCATCCGCTCTTCGCGCTGCCCGTTCACCACCGGAGGCTGCCCGGCCGCCACGCGAATCGTCGCGCCTTCGTCAATCGCCAGCTCCACTTCCTTCCCGTTGCAAAGCTCCAGCAGCGTTTCGCAGGTGACCCGCCCTTCGCTTTTGCTCCCGCCGGTCAGATGGCGCACGCCGCCGAGCGAAAGCATTTGCGAACCGTACTCCGCGGTGGTCACGTGTCCCACCGGCTCTCCCTGCGCGCGCACGAAACTCCGCTCCGGCCCGAGATGCCGGTCCGTATCAATCTTCAGTTTCACGCCGCAGTAGCTGAAAATGCCTTCGGTCACCACCGTGACCATGTCCACGCCTTCCACTTCGCTCGATACGATGAACGGCGCCGGCTTATAGTCGGGATACGTCGTGCCCGCGCCGATGGCCGTCACGAACGTCTCTTGCCCCTTCATCAGTTTCCCGTCCCAGGTGCCTTCGCGCTCCAGAAAGGGAACCAGCGGTGTGCCTTGCGATTTCGCGCGATCCAGCAGGATGTGCGGGTCCACTCGTACCAGTTGTCCTTCCACGTTGGCGTAGCGATCGCACGCCCCGGCATGCCCGCGCTTGATGTAGCACAGCACCGGGCAGGCGTCGCAACGAACCGTGTCGGCAGGAAATACGTCACTCATCGCGTTTCTCGGATCCCGCCGCGGATTTCGCCAGAATCGCCGCGCGGACTTTGTCCGGCGTCGCCGGCAGCTTGCGGATGCGAATCCCAACCGCGTCATAGAGCGCGTTCAGAATCGCCGGCGCCGTTGGAATCAGCGCTTGTTCCCCCACGCCTTTCGCGCCGTAGGGTCCCACGGGCGAAGGGTCTTCGATCAGGATCGATTCCACGGGCGGCACGTCGCCGATCGTCGGAATTAAATAATCGTGCAGGTTTTCGCCTTTGCCGGGGAAAAACTCTTCCATCAACGCCATTCCCAAGCCCTGCGCGGCGCCGCCTTCGATCTGCCCCTCCACAAGTGTCGGATTGATGGCCCGCCCAACGTCGTGTGCCGCCGTGATCTTCAGCACCTGGATGCTGCCGATTTCCGTGTCCACCTCAATTTCGGCAAGATGCGCCCCAAAGCCAAAAACCGCGTACGGGATCCCTTGTCCGTCCGTATTCAGCGGCGAGACCGCCGGATCGTAGGTCGCCTGCGCGCTGGCCACGTAACCCCGTTCGTCCAGCGGCATTTCCCGCAGATTGACTTGCTTCTCCCGGCCCGCGTCCTGAACCCGCAAAACGCCTTCCGCCAACTCGAATTTCGCGCATTCGCAAGCGCCCGCCAGCTTCAAAATCGCTCTCTTCAACTCTTCTCCGGCAAGAAATGCCGCCTTGCCGCTCACGAACGTTTGCCGCGAAGCGGAGGTCTTCCCGCAGTCCGGCGTAATGTCCGTGTCTCCCGAAAGCAAATCGAACTTCTCCAGCGGCACGCCCAGCGCCTCCGCGCAGATCTGCGTCACCACCGTCGCCGAACCCTGCCCGATGTCCACGGCTCCCTGGTGCAGTGCGATTCGCCCGTCGCGCTTCAGGCCCACGCGCATCGTCGAAGGATTGGGCAGGGAAGTGTTTCCGCAGCCGTACCACATTCCCGCCACGCCCACGCCCCGGCGTTTCATATCTTTCGACGCCGCAGGAAACGCCGCCGCCTCTCGGCGCGATTGCAACCAGCGCGGCCGCAGCGCTTCGAAGCACGCGCGAATTCCCACGCCGCTCCCCATCACCTGCCCGGTCACCGTGGGGCTGTCGTTCCCAAGCGCGTTCAGAATGCGGAATTCGAGCTTATCCATGCCCACTTTTTCCGCAAGGTCGTCGTATAGCTGTTCCTGCGCGATCGTTCCCTGTGGCACCCCAAAGCCGCGGAACGCCCCCGCAGGCACCAGATGCGTGTGAATCGCGCGCGTGATCGCGCGGAAATGCGGCACCACGTAGGGGCCGGACGCGTGAATCGGAACGCGCGCTGCCACCGTCGGTCCCCAGGACGCGTACGCCCCGGTGTTGAAATCCGCGGAGAAATCCATGCCCACGAGTTTTCCTTCTCGTGTTGCTCCGGCCCGGCAGTAAATCTTGGAAGGATGCCTCTTGGTGGTCGAGCGGATGGATTCTGGCCTCGAATATGTCATGCGCACGGGCCGCCGCAAATGCCACGCCGCGACCACAAGAAACGGCTGCAGCGAAAGATCGAGCTTCGAGCCGAAACCTCCGCCGACCGCCGTCGGGATAATGCGCACGCTGGATTCGGGAATGCCCAGAATCGCGGCGATATCCTTCAAGTCCGTGTAGGGCGCCTGCGTGCATGCCTGCACTTCGATGCGATCGCCAACGCGCCGCGCGAAACCCGCTTCGGGTTCGATGTATGCGTGTTCGATGAATCCTGTCTCGTACTCCGCTTCAACGCAAACGTCGGCCGTGCGCAGCGCATCATCCACGTCCCCGCGCACCACGCGTCCGCCAACCAGAATGTTGTTCGGCCTGGCGGCGTGAACCGCGGGAGCGCCCGGTTTCAACGCTTCTTCCGGATCGAAAAGCGCTGGAAGCGGCGTCCACACCACCGGAAAATCCTTCAGATCGAGCGCGGCAACGGCCGCCGGTTCGCCAACCACTGCGGCGATCGCCTCTCCAAGAAAGCGCGCTTCTTTTTCCGCAAACACCGGCTGGTCCGAAAACTGTGGAATCACACCGAAGCAGTTTTTTCCGGGAACGTCCCGCGCGGTGAAAATGCCGTGGATGCCGGCATGCGCCGTCCGGTAGGCCTCCAGATCGCCAAACGAAAATGCCGCCCGGTGATGTGGTGACCGCACCACGCGCAACAATAGCGCATCCTCCGGCCACTCGTCCGCGCCGAAAATATCCTGCCCGAAAACCTTCTTCTGCCCGTCAAGGCGCACCACGCGCTGGCCGACGGGTCCCTGTTCGGGCGGGGGAGCGGCAGGCGTCAGCTCTTCATTCGCGTCCAGCACCGCGCGAACGATCTTCCGGTAACCGGTGCAGCGGCAAAGCACTCCCCCCAGCGCATCAAGCACTTGCGGTTCAGTCGGGTGCGGATTCTCGTTTAAAAGGGCGACCGAAGAGACCAGCATACCTGGCGTGCAGATTCCGCACTGTGCCGCTCCGCTCCGCAAAAACGATTTTTGCAGCCGGTCAAAATTGGCCGAAGAGTTTCGCAATCCCTCGATGGTCTCGACGCTTGCCCCGTTCAGTTGCCCCACCGCCGTCAGGCACGCGCACACTGGCCGCCCGTTCAGCAACACCGTGCACGCCCCGCAGTCCCCCGCGTCACAACCCACTTTCGTTCCCGTCAAGCGAAACTCTTCGCGAAGCACCTGGGACAGCCGCGTGCCCGGCTCCGAACGCACGGCGCGAACCTCGCCGTTCACGTGCAGCGAAATCTGCGGTACCACCAGCGTGTTGGTGCCCGCGCTCATCTCGCAAGCGCCTTTCGCGCGCAATCTTCCAGCGCCCGCCGCACCAGGATCAGTGCCGCGTCCCGGCGATAGGCCGCCGTGGCCCGGACGTCATCAATCGGGGAAAGCTGCGCGAGGTGTTCGCGCGTCACCATCTGGCCAAGGCCGCCGCGCGCGGTTTGGCCAACGAGCGAGCCTTCGAGTTCCGCCAGCCGCGCCGCCACCGGCGAACACGAGCCCACGCTGACGAGCGCCTCACGAATCGCCCCATCCGCGTCCAGCACCAGATTCGCCGCGACCATCACAATCGAAATCACCAGATACCGCCGCGCGCCTAGTTTCAAAAACGTAGACACCGCGCCTTCCAACCGCCGCGGCACGCGTATGGACACCAATAATTCCTCTGGCCTCCGCGCCGTTTTCCGGTTACCCAGAATGAAGTCCGCCGCCCGCAGCGTCCGCTCGCCCGCCCGCGAAGCCAGCACCACTTCGGCGTCCAGCGCAAAAAGTGCCGCCACTCCATCCGCCGCCGGCGATGCGTTGCAAAGATTTCCGGCAATGGTCGCTTGATTCTGAATCTGCACGGAGCCAATTTCGCGCGCCGCCGCTTTCAGACCATCGAAACAAGGCGGAAGAGAAGCCGCAATCAATTCGCTCCAGGTCGTCCGCGCCCCAAGAACAATGTGCTCCTCCTCCACTCGGATGCTCTTGATCTCTTCCAAACCGGAAATATCCAACACCGGCCCCGCCAGCGGCCGGTCGCCCAGCGCCGGAAATACGTCCGTGCCCCCCGCAAGAATCGTGGCCCGGGTATCCGCGAGTACATGCAGTGCGTCTTGCAGCGAGTTCGGACGAAAGTACAAAAGTGCGGCCCCCGATCCGTGCGCTTGGATCGCCTGCGGAAAGTCTCTCTACTTCTACAACGCCACACGGCGTTTGTGAAGTTGCCTGTGATTGTACCCCGCGCGATTTCCCCGGGTTATGGCAGACTAAAAGAACATGGCCACGGCCGACCATCGCCTTGCCGCAGGCACAGCGGCTTTCCAATTCTCCGGTTTCCGGCTGTACCAGATCGCGCGCTTCTGCATGGTCTTCTGCACCGAAATGCAATCGGTCGCCGTCGGCTGGCAGGTCTACGAGATCACCCATCGCCCGCTCGACCTCGGCCTCACCGGGCTCGCGCAATTCCTTCCAGGCGTCGCCTTGTTCCTGCTCGCGGGCCACGTCACCGATCGCTTCAATCGCAAGCATCTGCTCACGCTGTGCTACGCCGGGTTCGCTTTTTCTTCCGCGATGCTGCTTCTGCTCGCGCTCAAGGTGCACTACCTCCATGCCACGGGCTCCGTTGCTCCCATCTTCGCGGTCCTGATCCTTGTCGGGGCGGTCCGCAGCTTCAGCATGCCGGCCAGCCGCGCCCTGCTTCCGCAGCTCGTGCCCGTGGAGCAGTTCCAGGGTGCCGTCGCATGGAACTCCAGCATCTTCCAGTTCGCCACGATCCTCGGGCCCGCCACGGGCGGACTCTTGTACGCATTCTTCCGCGGCCCGGCCGCCGTCTATGCCACCGCTCTCGCTGCGGGCGTGATTGCCGCGCTGACCACCATACGGATTGAGTTGAAATTCTCCCCGCGAATGCGCGAGCCCTTTTCGCTGAAAACCGTCTTCGCCGGCTTCCACTACATCTGGAATCACAAGCTCGTTCTCGGCTCGATTTCCCTCGATCTTTTTGCCGTGCTGCTCGGCGGGGCCGTTGCGCTTCTGCCGGTTTATGCCAAGGAGATTCTGGTCACCGGGCCGTGGGGACTTGGCCTGTTGCGCAGCGCGCCGGGCATCGGCGCCGCGGTCATGGCCATCCTGATCGCCTACAAACCCATCCGCCGAAGGGCCGGCGCCACCATGCTTTGGTGCGTGGCGGGATTCGGCGTATTCACCATGGTCTTTGGCATCTCGCGCAGCCTGGTGCTTTCGATGATCTCGTTGTTTTTCGTCGGTGCCGCGGACATGGTCAGCGTCGTCGTGCGCGGCGTCTTGATTCAGGTGGAAACGCCAGACGAGATGCGCGGACGTGTCAACGCCGTGGATATGATCTTCATCGGCGCCTCGAACGAACTCGGC
>Ga0335081_10004943_pt1 | contig 21078 bp, 18 predicted proteins | sample Lox_Sample_35_FD_206713 | JGI IMG/M metagenome (GOLD analysis project Ga0335081, IMG submission 206713) | Soil microbial communities from Loxahatchee National Wildlife Refuge, Florida, United States - Lox_Sample_3.5 | ecosystem: Environmental > Terrestrial > Soil > Wetlands | place: USA... | reverse complement strand
TACTGGAGAACCATAGTTTTAGTACGTCCCAGTCACCCGATCGGTTTCCGTCTGCAAACTGCGGCAATTTGTTTGCTCTAGAGAGATGTCTGGACGGAATTCTTACATATCCGGTATTACCCGGAGCAGGCAACTATATGAGTACCACCGAATCCAACACAATTCTGGTTGTGGATGACGATCCTGCGGTACGCCGGCTGACTGCAGCCATACTCGAGAGCAGCGGTTACAACGTCATCGAAGCCGAATGCGGACGACAGGGACTCGAACGTTTTGCCGAACATCACCAAACGGTGGAATTGGTGCTCAGCGACGTCGTGATGCCCCGGATGAGCGGCATTGAAATGATCGGCCGGATCCTGGCTTTGGATCCTTCGATGCCGGTATTGCTGATGACCGGCTGGTCCGGTGGTGACAAACCCCCCGACGCGGTCCCGGTGCTTGCGAAGCCCTTCACACCGTCACGTCTCTTACAGGCGATCACTTCTTGCCTGTCCAGTCACACTCCCGCCCTCCATGCCGCGTGAGTCCCGATTGAAGGCGGTAGGGTTCGGATCTTAACAAAACTTGGCACGATACCATTCCTCGGACAGGCGGGTTCCTTCGTCATTCTTATCAGAGGCCGTTACTCCGGTGGCCGTTCGCGCGATGGAAACGGTTTCGCAGATTCCCTTACGCGGCGGGTGGCAGTCATCAGCGTAACTGCGCCCGCCTTTTTCTTTCGAGGGCGGTGTTGTACCCATTCGGCCCCAAACACGCTACAATAGAGCTTGAGTGTCGAGCCGGCTGAGTGGGCGCAAGCCCACTTTTTTGTTGGATTTGACACAGTTTGGAACGATGCGGGAAGCAGTAGCGTCCAAAATCGAAGAGATCGCGCAGCGGGTGACTGACTCGGAAGGCCTCGAACTGGTCGAGGTCGAAGTCAAGGGCGGCGGCGGGAACCGGCTGGTCCGCATTTCGATCGACAAGCCGGCGGGCGTCACGCACGCCGATTGCGAACTGGTTTCGCAGCAGGTAGGAACGATTCTGGATGTGGAGGATGTGGTACCGGGCGGCCGCTACACGCTCGAAGTCAGTTCTCCCGGTGTCGAACGGAGACTCGTCAAGCCTCAGGATTACCAGCGGTTTCAAGGCAAGAAAGTCCGGATTACCTTGCGGGACGCCGTGGAAGGTCGGCGTAATTGGGAAGGGCGCCTCGCCGGATTCGCGGACGGCGATATCGCGCTTGAAATGGAAGCGGGGAAGACCGTGAGATTTCCTTTTCATCAGGTACAGAAAGCCAATCTGAAGTTCGAGTGGTAGTCCCGCCGGCAAAGAAAATTCATCGCTACAACGAGGGCACTTTGGAAACGATTTTTCAGTCCATCGAGATTCTAAGCAAGGAAAAGGGTATCGATCCGCAGATCGTCCTGGACGCAGTCAAGGACGCCATGTTGATCGCCGCCCGGAAACACTACCGTACGAATGAAGATTACGTGGCGGACATGGATCCGAAGACCGGCGCGATTCATCTCTACGCGGTGAAGAAGGTGGTGGAGGCGGTCGCCGATCCGGCTCACGAAATCACACTTACCGAAGCGCGGCGCATCAGCCCCGATGCTGAAGTCGGCTCCGAAGTCCGCATCACCAAGAACACCGACGCGTTGGGGCGGATCTCGGCGCAAACCGCCAAGCAGGTGATCTTTCAGAAGGTCCGCGAGGCGGAGCGCGAGACCGTGTTCAACGAGTACTCCGGCCGCACCGGCGAACTGGTGAATTGTACGATCAAGCGCGTCGAGGGGCCGGACTACATCCTCGATCTCGGAAAAACGGAAGCCAAGCTCCCCAAGAAAGAACAGTCGCGGCTGGAAGGCTACAGCGTCGGAGACCGCGTTCGCTGCGTCATCAAGCTGGTGGACAAATCGAGCAAAGGGCCGGGCGTGCTGGTATCGCGAGCCGCGCCGGAGCTGGTGATGCGTCTCTTCGAGCAGGAAGTTCCGGAGATCTACGACGGCACGGTGTCGATCCGCGGTTGTGCGCGCGAGGCCGGCGAACGTACCAAGATCGCCGTGCAAAGCCGCGATCGCGACGTGGATAGCGTGGGCGCGTGCGTCGGAATGAAAGGCATGCGCGTGCAGTCCATCATCCGCGAATTGCGTGGAGAGAAAATCGATATCATCGAGTACTCGGAAGATCCGGTGGTCTTCGCCACGCACGCATTGAGCCCCGCGAAGGTCAGCCGCATCACCGTTCTCGATGGCGCCGAAAAGCACATGGAGGTAATCGTAGACGACTCGCAGCTCTCTCTCGCCATTGGCAAGAAAGGCCAGAACGTGCGGCTCGCGGCCAAGCTTCTGGGCTGGAAGATCGACATCAAGAGCGAAGAGGAAAAGCGTCAGGAAGTGGAATCCGCCATGGCCGCGCTGGTTGCGCCCGGCGCGCCGGTTTCGGTGCTCATCGAATATGGCCTTCCGGAAAAGGTCGCCGAGCGCCTGCTGGATGCGGGCGTGGGCACCATCGAGAAACTCGGCAACATGACGCCCGAACAGCTCGAGGAGATCCAAGGGATTGGAGATCTGAACGTGGAGCAAATCCAGGCGGCCGTCAACGCGTATTACAGTCAGTTCGAGGACAGCCCGGCGGGTGCTCACGAGGATGTGGCGGGCGTTTCGGAAATCGCCGCCGCCGAGCCGGAAGCGGAAGAGGCGGTCGCGGCCGAGGAACCGCCGGAGGAGCACGAAGAGAACGCCGCTGCCGCCGCGGTTGATCAGAATTCCGAAGGTCCCGGTGAGCATGAGGAGCAGCGTGGCGGCTCCGCAGAGGAAGCGGAACAGTTTGGTACCATAGAGGACGCGGGTTCCCACTCACAAACAGTCTGATGGTGCGGGTCCATATGGCACGGGTCCGGAGGGGGGCAGGCCCAAATAGCGGCCGTTAGGTATGCCGCGGCAGTTGGAAGTCGATCGTTTTATCTATGAAGAAGATTCGGATCAACGAGCTGGCGAGGGAGCTGGAAGTCAAAGCTCACGAAATTCTGGAACTGCTCCCCGAACTGGGCGTGCAGGAGAAAAAGACGCACTCCAGCTCAATCGATGAAGACGTGGCCATCAAACTGCGCCGCCATTACGGATTCGACGTTCCGGAAGCGGCTGAGACACACGAAAGCTCGGTCGCTGTCGCGGAGCATCCGGGCGGAGAAGACGACGAAGATCTCGCCGGGCCTTCGGTGACGCGGCCGCAGCCTCACCCCGAACGCCCCGCTGCCGAAGCCGTGAAGCCCGTTCTCGAAGAAGATTTCGTTCCGGCACCATCCATGCCTGTAGAGATTCCCCCGACCGCTCCGGCCCAGACGCCTTCGTCGCCGATCCGGCCGCCTCTGGCGGGACGGCCCCTCCATCCTCCGGTTCTGGGCCACGCTGCGCCTCGCCCCGAGCCGGCCAAGGAAGCTCCGCGGACGGAAGTCCGCCGGCCGGAAGCGCCGAAGCCGCCGGTCTCGACGCCGCCCGCGGCAGCGGCCGCCCCGCAGCCATCTCAGCCGACTGGTCAACGTCCGGCGTCCTCGCCTTCCACCGTCCCGCAGCATGGACCGGCTCCACCGCCAGCCGTGATCGCTCCGGGCCGTCCCATTCCGGCGGCGCCCAAGCCGATCCCGGGCGCAACTGTGGGACCGCCCAAACCGGGACAGGTTCTATCCGGCCCCCGGCAACCGTTTCCACCCTCAGCCGAGCCCGGGCGCCCTGGGCCCGGAACTGCCGCGCCACTGACTCAACGTCCGAATATCGTACAGCGCCAGCAACCGGGAAGCACGCTGCGGGAAGGTGCCCGGGAAGCGCAGCGCTCCGCAACCGGATCCGCCTCGCCTGCGCCGCAATCCTCGTCGCCGGCGGCGCATGCACCCGGCCAGCCGCAGTCGCGTCCCTTGGCCGGCCAGCCGGCGGCCCGGCCCGTCGTGCCACCGCGTCCCGACCTTGCTGCCAAACTGGGCGCTCCCCGGCCAGCCATGCCGGCGCAACCCGCCGCCCCGCGTCCGGGCATCCCCAAGCCGGCGACTACTCCGCCGGTTCCGGGCCAGCCGATTTATCGGGGACCGATCCGTCCGGGCCAACCTCTCGTCGCCAAGCAGGGTGTCCGTCCCGGGCTCCCCACTCCCAGCCGTCCCTCCCCGGGCGGCCCGCGTGGTCCGCATCCCACAACCCGGACAAGGCTGGAGCCCGGACTGGCGCCACCACCGGTAGAAACACAACGTGGCCGTCCCGGAGATAAGCGCCCGGCACGTCCGCAACCGCGGGAACGGGTGGAAGAAGAGAAGATCCTGCGGCCTACACGCCGCCACGTGGAATCGGGCCCGCCGGCCATCAATCGCGAAATCACCATCTCCGAAGGCATCACGGTGAAGGAATTGTCCGAAAAGCTCGACGTGAAGGCCAACCTGGTGATCAAGAAATTGCTCGATCGCGGCATCTTCGCCACCATCAACCAGACGCTCGATTCCAATCTCGCCACCGAAGTTTCGCGTGAGTTCGGCGCCTCCACCTCCACCGTGAGCTACGAAGAAGAAGCCATGCAGGCGGTGGAAGAAGCCGAGGACACCAAAGACCTGGTGAAGCGCGCTCCCGTGGTCACCATCATGGGCCATGTCGATCACGGCAAAACGTCGCTGCTCGATGCGATTCGCACGGCCAATGTGGCGGCGCGTGAAGCAGGCGGCATCACTCAGCACATCGGCGCCTACTATGTGGAAATGAAGGGGCGCAAAATCGTTTTCATCGATACCCCCGGCCACGAAGCCTTCACGCGTATGCGTGCCCGCGGGGCCAAGGTCACCGATATCGTAGTGCTGGTCGTGGCCGCGGATGACGGCGTCATGCCCCAGACGCTCGAGGCTATCGATCACGCCCGCGCCGCCAAGGTGCCGATCATCGTGGCCATCAACAAAATCGACAAGGCGGACGCCCAGCCGGAGCGCATCAAGCAGCAACTCTCCGACCGTGGGCTGCTGCCCGAGGACTGGGGCGGCGACACCGTCATGGTGCCGGTTTCCGCCAGGACCCAACAGAACCTCGATCTGCTGCTGGAAATGATCCTCCTGGTGGCGGACCTGCAGGACCTCAAGGCGAATCCGAGCCGACCCGCGATGGGAACCGTGATCGAGGCGCAGTTGGATCGCGGACGCGGTCCGGTGGCTACGGTGCTGGTCCGCAACGGCACGCTGCACGTGGGCGATTTCTTCATTTGCGGCGCGGTCTTCGGCAAGGTCCGGGCCATGCAGAACGACCGTGGCGCCCAGGTTCGCAAGGCGGAGCCTTCGATGCCCGTCGAAGTCCTGGGACTGGAGTCTCTGCCGGAAGCGGGGGACGACTTCCAGGTGGTCACCGACACTGCCAAGGCCAAGCAGATCGTCAATTTCCGCGACCAGAAGGCGCGCGAAGCCGCGCTCGCGAAGTCCAGCCGCCTGACGCTTGAGCAACTGCACCAGCAGATGCAGGCCGGCGAAGTCAAGGAACTGCCCATCATCATCAAGACCGACGTGGGCGGCTCTGCCGAGGTGCTCACGGAGACCTTGCAGAAGCTCTCCAACGACAAGGTGAAAGTCCGGGTGATTCACTCGGGCGTCGGCGCTATCAACGAGAGCGATGTTCTGCTGGCGTCGGCGTCGAACGCCATCATCGTGGGATTCAACGTGCGTCCGGAGCGCAACGCCGCCGCGTTGGCGGAGCAGGAGAAGGTGGATATCCGGCTGCACACCATCATTTACAACCTGACCGACGAGATCAAGGCCGCGATGAGCGGGTTGCTGGCGCCGGTATTCAAGGAAGTCTACAAGGGTAAGGCCGAAGTACGCGAGACCTTCCGCATTCCCAAGGTCGGCAACGTGGCCGGTTGCGCGGTTCTGGATGGCGCCATCGGCCGCTCCTCCGAAGTGCGCCTGCTGCGCGATAACGTCGTCGTGTACACCGGGAAGGTCGGGTCGCTGCGGCGCTTCAAAGACGACGTCAGCGAGGTCAAACAAGGTATGGAGTGCGGCATCTCGCTCGAAAATTATTCGGACGTCAAACAGGGCGACATCATCGAAGCCTTCGCCAACGAGCGCGTCGCCAATGAGGTTTTCGCTTGAGGACATGGCGACGGTTGGTGTCCTGACACTGGAACTGCGGCTCGAGAATTCGCATTCGCTCAAAGACAAGCGGCATGCCATCAAGAGTCTGCAGGATCGCCTGCGCAACAAGTTCAACGTCGCGGTGGCGGAAATCGATCACCAGGATCTCTGGCAAAGGGCCGCGGTCGCCGCGGTCACGGTATCGTCCGACCATGTGCATGCCGAGAAGGTGCTGCGCTCCGTCGAAGACGAGGCTGCCGCTCTGCTGGGACCCGCTCTCGTAGAAGCGACCGTGGAGTGGCTGGCATGAAAACACTACCTGGCATTAGCCGGCAGAGGTCGAGTGCAAACTACCCCGGCCCCCGGCCCCTGGCCCCTGGCCCCCGTCATGGATGAACGGCGCACATTGCGGGTCTCCGAGGCAGTCCGCGAGGAACTCGTCGAGATCATCGGTTTCGAAACCGCCGATCCCCGGCTCCTGCCCGTGGAGGTGACTGAAGTGCACGTCAGCGCGGACGGGCGGCATGCCAACGTCCGGGTCGCAATCCGCGGCGATGAGCGCGAACAGAAACGGGCGCTCGATGCCCTGGAACATGCGCGGCATTATTTGCGTCACGAGCTGGCGGCCCGTCTGAGTCTGCGGCATGTCCCGGAGCTGCATTTCGAGCACGATCGGAATCCCGACGTGGAGAGCCGCATCGATTTCCTGCTGAAGCGTGCCAGAAAGTCTCGCAGCCGGACGGAGAATTAAGCTCCCGGTAGTAAAATCAGGGTGAGTAGGATTCGTATGAGCACAGTTACCGGTTTGGTGACGTTCGAAGAGTTTGACAAGCTTCCGGATCCGCCTGGGGGCCGTTATGAACTGCATCACGGCCAGGTAGTCTTCACGCCGTTTCGCAAATTTCTGCACGCAATGGTTCAAGATGTGCTGGCAGACTTGCTTAAGCCGGTGGCCCGCGGCAAAGGTCTTGTAATGACTGAGTTCCCGTTCCGCCCCGAGGCGGAGTATGAGGGCTGGCAGGCTGACGTGGCTTTCGTTACCATGGAACGCGCCCGCCACGCGGGCGACTATCTTTTTGGTGCGCCCGAACTGGTCGTCGAAGTGCTCTCCCCCAGCAACACCAAGGCCGAGATCCTCGATCGCCAGAATACCTGCCTCGCGAATGGCTGCATCGCGTTCTGGACCATTGATCAGAAAAAGCGTCTCGTCAAAGTAACCGGAACCGACGGGAAATCCGTGACCTACGACGATTCCAGGTCCGTTCCCTTGCCCGAACCACTGAACGGCACGCTACCCGTCGCCTCCATCTTCGACCTTCCTGCCTCCAGCAAGCAGTCTTAAACATATTTCTCGATTTTCGTGCCAAAACCGATAAGTGTGTTGATATCATGCTGGTTAGCGACTTTTTCGCGCATCCGTCATGCCCGGTTGCCGGCAGGGTTTGGCTAACCGCTGGCGGATCTGAGCCGATGTTGAGAATAAACGGCTTAAGTGTGTGTTAAGACTCTTTGCTGCAATTGTCTGGTTCCTGCCGGGAGCCGTTTGGGCGGACGGGGGAGAGCTCCTGCGTCTGGAGAAGAGCGCCGACGCCATGGGCTCGACTTATTCCATCGCCCTGTACGGAAACGACCGGATCCGGATGGAGGCTGCCGCCGATGCCGCCTTCGATGAGGTGCGGCGGCTCGACGATCTGCTTTCGAATTACAAGCCCGAAAGCGAATGGAGCGAAGTCAACCGGCACGCGGCTGAAAAGCCCATGAAGGTGTCGCCGGAGCTGTTCAGTCTGCTCTCGGCTTGCGTGGAGTACAGCCGGGAAAGCGAGGGGGCCTTTGACATATCGGTGGGCCCGTTGATGAAGGTGTGGGGATTCTATAAAGGTAGCGGTCACCTGCCGCACCGGCCGGAGGTGTTGGCCGCTTTGACCAAGGTTGGATATCAGCACATCCATCTCGATCGGGCGGCACAGACGGTGTGGTTCGATCGTCCGGGGGTGGAACTTGACCCGGGGGGCATCGGCAAAGGCTACGCGGTGGACCGCATGGTCGATATATTGAAGCGGAACGGAGTGGAAATCGCGCTGGTGGCGGGATCGGGAAGCAGTATCTATGGCATGGGCGCGCCGCCCAACGAGCCGCAGGGCTGGCGAGTGGACATCCGCGATCCGCGGGATCCCAAAAAGACCTCTGCCGAGGTGTTCCTGAAAGACATGTCGATGTCTACCTCGGGCAGTTACGAAAAATTCTTCCGTGCGGAGGGTCGCACGTACGCCCATATCATGGACCCGAGAACCGGTTACCCGGCGCAGGGCAGCGTATCGGTTTCGGTGATCGCGCCGCGCACCATTGACAGCGAGGCCTGGGCCAAACCGTATTTCGTGAATGGCCGCCACTGGGCGGCGAGGCACAAGCCAAAGGAATTTCGCGTGTACTTTTGCGAAGACAGGACGGATCAGCCATGCGCGTGGCTCCAATGAGCAGCCGTTTCTTAGATGCGTGCCGGCGCCGGCCCACCGACGTCAGACCGGTGTGGTTCATGCGGCAGGCCGGCCGCTACATGAAGCAGTACCGGCAAATCCGTGAAAGACACGGCATTCTGGAGATCTGCAAGCGGCCGGACCTCGCCGCCACGGTGACACTTCAGCCGGTCGAACTGCTGGACGTGGATGCCGCCATCATATTTGCCGATCTCCTGCTGCCCATCGAACCCATGGGCCTGAAGCTGCGCTATGCGGCCGGCGAGGGCCCGATTATCGACAACCCGGTTCGCAGCTCCGACGATGTGGATTCGCTTTCCACCACCAACACCGACGAATTGGGCTACGTGGGTCAGGCGATCCAGCACGTGGTGCGCGCACTGGCAGGCAAGGTGCCGGTGATCGGGTTCGTGGGCGCTCCTTTCACCATGGCCAGTTACATGATCGAAGGCGGAGCCTCGCGCAACTTCGTGCGCACCAAGAAGCTGATGTACAGCGACGAGACGCTGTGGCGCCGCCTGATGGGCAAGATCGTGGACGTGCTGGCGCCGTTCGCCCACTTGCAGGTGTCGGCGGGGGCGCGCGCCATCCAGGTGTTCGACAGTTGGGTGGGAGCCTTGGGCTCGGACGACTACGTCCGGTTTGCGGCGCCGTACTCCCGCGCCTTGATCGAGCGTATCCGCTCCACCGGCGTCCCCGTGATTCACTTCGGCACCGGAGCCTCCGGCTTCTTCAAGGAACTGCATGCCGCGGGCGGCGACGTGATGGGCGTCGATTGGCGGATCAATATCGACCAGGCCTGGATGGACATCAGCTATCGGTCCGCCATTCAGGGCAATCTCGACCCCGTGGCTTTGTTTGCGCCGCTCCACGAACTCCGCACCAAGGTGCACGAACTCTTGAAGCGCACCGGAACGCGCCCCGGCCACATCTTCAATCTCGGCCACGGCATTCTTCCGGAGACTCCCGTCGAGCACGTGAAAGCTGTGGTGGAATTGGTGAGAGAATACCGGCCATGAGCAGGGCGGGAGTCCGGCGATGTGGCGCAGGCACTCCTGTGTGCCGCGTCCCCACTCATGGGGACGCTTTTTGGCCGGTACCAATCCACAGCCGCTCGCTTTCGAGGCTGCCGCTTCCCGACTCTTTGGGACGCTTTTTTTGCCGATGCGCAGGCGGCTGGAGCGTGTCCATTGGAGTCGCGGCGCGCCAGACACGAGTGTCCGCGCCACTCCTCCTGGAGCTGGATTGCCTAAGGTAGTTATTATCGGGGGCGGCATTTCAGGTCTCTCCGCGGCGTACTACCTCGCCAAAGGCGGCTCGACCTGCACGATTGTGGAATCCCGCCCTCGCCTCGGCGGCGTGATCCAGACCGAGCATGTGGAAGGCTGCACCATCGAGGCCGGGCCCGACAGCTTCCTCTCCGCCAAACCCGCCGCCCTCGAATTGATCCGCGATTTGGGCCTCGCTGGCGATGTGATCGGCTCGAACGACCAGCTTCGGAAGACATTCGTGCGCCGCGGCGGACGCCTGATTCCTTTGCCCGATGGGATGATGATGATGGTGCCTACCAGGATCATGCCGCTGGTCACTACGGGGCTGCTGAGTTGGAGCACCAAGATCCGCATGGGATTGGAACTCCTCCGCTCACCCAAAACGACGCCCGGCGATGAATCGGTCGCGGACTTCATTGAGGAGCACTACGGAGCGGAAGCAGTGGACTACCTGGCGGAGCCCCTGCTCTCGGGAATCTACGGAGGCAATCCCGGGGATCTGAGCGTGACCAGCGTGCTCCCGCGGTTTGTCGATCTCGCCAAACAGTACGGGAGCCTTACCCGCGGAGTGCTCGCCCAGCGCGCCAAGGCGAAGTCCAGAAACTCGGCGGGCACCCAACCTGAACCCCTGTTCCGCACGCTCAAGGGTGGACTGGGACAGATGATCGACGCGATCTGCAGCGCCATCCGCGGCAAGGCGGAGGTGCGGCAAGGCCGCGCGCAGGCCGTCGAGCGCTCTGGCGAGGGCTTCCGGATCCGGATGGAAGATGGCTGGATCGAAGCGGACCGCCTGGTGGTGGCTTGCGAAGCTCACAGCGGAGCACGCCTGCTACCGGCGGTGGATGGCAGGCTGGCCGAGTTGCTGGGCTCTGTTCCCTACAGTTCCTCGATGACCGTCGCGCACGGGTTTCACTCATCGGACTTTGCCACTCCTCCGGATGGGTTTGGTTTCCTGGTGCCGAAGAAGGAGCGCCGCCGGCTGGTAGCTTGCACCTGGGTGGGAACCAAATTCTCGTATCGCGTGCCGGATGGAACCGTCCTGGCCCGCTGCTTCCTGGGCGGGATGGACGACGCCGGGATCCTGCAGGAGCCGGACGACCGGGTCCTGGGGGCGGTTACCGGCGAACTGCAGGAGATCGCCGGATTCCGCGCGCAGCCCCGATTCTCGCGGATCTTCCGCTGGCCATCCTCCATGGCGCAGTACACCGTCGGCCACCCGGAACGGGTCACCGAGATCGAGGCGCGCGTGGCTGCGATTCCGGGACTGCACCTCGCCGGCAATGCCTACCGCGGCATCGGCATCCCCGACTGTATCCGCATGGGCAAGCAAGCGGCAGAGCGGATCCTGGCAGGATAACCCTACGCCTGTTTCGCGGCATTCCTCAGCCTATCCGAGGATAGGTGAGGTGCTTGCCTAACAGGGGTATCATGATTCAAGTACACGTCCGGCATGAAGAGGGGACAGTTCATGAAGCGATTCATCCCGGTTTTGGGCTTGGCCCTGACTCTTTGGGCGGCCGAAGAAACCGTCGCGCCACTCGGAACCTACACCGCCGGGGAGCGCCGTCACTGGGCGTTTCAACCCCGAAAAGATACGCCGCCCCCGACTTTCACCGATCCGGCCGACAAAGCCTGGGTCAAAACACCCGTGGACGCGTTCCTCCTCGCCGCCCTCAAGAAAGCCAACCTCAAGCCCGCTCCCGCCGCCGACCGCGCCACCCTCATGCGCCGCATCACCTTCGATCTCACCGGTCTGCCGCCGACCCCCGAAGAGATCGACGCCTACGTTCGCGACAAATCGCCCGATGCCTGGGAAAAGGTGGTGGACCGCCTGCTGGCTTCGCCCCACTACGGCGAACAGTGGGGACGCCACTGGCTGGATGTGGTGCGCTTCGCGGAGTCCGACGGCTACGAGTACGACATGCACCGCCCCGATGCCTGGCGGTATCGCGACTATGTCGTCCAGAGCTACAACGGCGACAAGCCCTATGACCAGTTCGTCAAGGAGCAGCTCGCCGGCGACGAGATGGACGCGAAGAACACCACCTACCTGGTCGCCAGCGGCTTCAACCGCCTGGGTCCGCTGCGCAAGAATGCGGGCAACCAGGATGTCGCGAGTTCCCATAACGAAGTGCTCACCGAGATGACCAACATCGTGGGCGCGGCTTTCCTCGGCGTCACCGCCGGATGCGCACGCTGTCACGATCACAAGTTCGATCCCATCCGCCAGTCCGACTACTACCGCCTGGAGGCCCACTTCGCGCAGACCCAGCCCGACGACCTGGTGCTCGCGAGCAAGGAAGAGCAGGATGCCTGGAAGGCCAAGGCCGCGCCTGTCCAGCAGGAGCAGCGCCGTCTCCAGATGCAGTTGCGCCGCGCCCCCGACGGCGAAAAGGCCAGGATCGAAGCCGACCTCGACGCGCTCGACGACAAAATGCCGCCGCCGCTCGCCTCGATTTATACCGTTAAGGACGAGCCGGAGAAGATTCAGCCGGTGCACGTTCTGTTTCATGGTGACTATCTGAATCCGGTGGCCACGGTGGGAGTCCGGCCGCTCGGCATTCTCCTGCCCGAGGGCACTGCCGAAGAGCCGCTCAATACCGACCACCCCCGACTCAAACTCGCGGAGTGGATCGTCAACCCCGGCAACCCGCTCACCACTCGCGTCATCGTGAATCGCATCTGGCAGGGGCACTTCGGCCGTGGCCTCGTCTACACGGCGAACGACTTCGGACGCATGGGCACCCGCCCCTCTCATCCCGAGCTTCTCGACTGGCTGGCCACGCGCTTCATTGAAGGCGGATGGAAGATGAAGCCCATCCACCGGATGATTCTCCTCTCCAGCGCCTACCGCGAATCGAGCATCTCTCCGCTCGAAAAAGCCGCCTCCGAAAAAGATTCCGACGACGCGCTCCTGTGGAAGTTCAGCCACCGCCGGCTGGAAGCCGAAGAGATCCGCGACGCCATGCTCGCCATCTCCGGGCGCCTGAACCTGAAAGCCGGCGGCCCGAGCTTCATGGTCCCCATCGATCCCGAGCTGATCCTGATGCTCAAGCGGCCGCAGTACTGGGTTCCCACCCGCGACAAGACCGAATACGATCGCCGCACGCTCTATATGATCTACAAGCGCAACCTGCGTCTGCCATTCGAAGAGGTCTTCGATGCCCCCGATACGCTGCTCTCTTGCGCGCGCCGCGAGCAGTCTACGCACGCGCCGCAGGCGCTCGAGATGCTGAACGGGCAGACCTCCAACGAACTGGCGGGCGTATTCGCGGAGCGTCTTCTGAAAGAACGCGCCACCCCCGCCGAGCGGGTCGATTATGCCTGGCGCCTCGCGGCCGGCCGCTTGCCGACCCCCAGCGAAAAATCTCTGGCCCTGAAGTTCCTGGCTGGAGGCCCCGATGATCCCGTCAAGGTGAAGGAATTCGCCCTGGCTGTCTTCAACTTGAATGCCTTTGTGTACGTCAACTGAGTAAGCACATGCCTGAGCACATCCGATATGCGCGCAACCGCCGCGAGTTTTTGACCGACTGCTTCTGTGGCGCGGGTTCCCTGGCCTTTGCCTCGATGATGGCCCGGACCCAGGCGTTTGCCGCCGCCGCGCCGCGCTTCAATCCCCTGGCCCCCAAGCCGCCCCACATGCCCGAGCATGCCAAGGCCAAGGCGTTCATCTTCGTCTACATGGCCGGCGGGCCTTCCCACCTGGAGACTTGGGACCCGAAACCTCTCCTCAACCAGCTCGACGGTCAGAAGCGCCCGGCGGAATTCGGCGAGGTGAAGTATCAGAACGTCAATTCCCAGTCGCGCATCCTCGGGTGCAAGCGCACTTTTCAGAAGTACGGCAAGAGCGGCATCGAAGTGTCGGATCTGTTCCCGAACCAGGCGGAGGTCGTCGATGACCTCTGCATCATCCGCTCCATGCACGGCGACATGGTGGTGCATTCCGCCGCGCAGTATCAGATGATGACCGGCCGCGTGATCCCTGGCTTCCCCGCGATGGGCAGTTGGGTCGTGTATGGGCTCGGGTCAGAAGCCGAGTCTCTTCCAGCCTACGTGGTCATGCCGGCTCCCGAAGGCGCGCAGGAAGCGGGCCTGCCGATGTACCAGCACGGCTTCCTGCCCGCTGTCTACCAGCCCACCATGCTGCGTCCCGGCGCCAAGCCGGTCCTCAATCTCGACCTGCCCAAGGGCGTCTCGCTCGACGAACGGCGCAAGACCATCGACTTCATCCGCTCGCTGAACGAGACGAATCTCCCCGGCGAGGATCCCGAGTTCGCCGCCCGGATTTCCGCCTACGACACCGCCTTCAAAATGCAGACCGAAGCGCCCGAGGTGTTCGACATCTCCAAGGAACCTCGAGAGACGCTCGATCTCTACGGCGTCGGCGATCCGAAGACCGACGACTACGGCCGACGCTGCCTGCTGGCGCGCCGCATGGTCGAGAAGGGCGTGCGCTTCGTGTGCGTCGTATCGGGCGGCGGTGCGGCCGATACCGAGTGGGACGCCCACGCCGACATAGAGAAAAACCACCTCAAGATGGCGGCCATGACCGACAAACCTGTCGCCGGCCTGATCAAGGACCTGAAGCGCCGCGGCATGCTGGATTCGACCATCGTTCTGTGGGGCGGGGAGTTCGGACGCTCGCCGGAATCCGAAAAGAGCAAAGGCCGCGACCACCACAACACCGGCTTCTCTATGTGGGTTGCCGGCGGCGGCTTCAAGGGCGGTACCGTCTACGGCGCCACCGACGCCATCGGTTTGAAGGCGACCGAGGATCCCGTGCACTTCCGCGATCTCCACGCCACATTGCTCTACCAGATGGGCCTCGACCAGGACGCTCTGAGCTACATGTACCTGGGACGCAAAGAGAGGCTTACCGAGGTCCGCGGCGAAATTATCAAAGGCATCATCGGGTAGGTTGGACTCTAGCCGTCTTTCTTCATCGCCCGCGCCAGCCATCCCTGCGCAAAGACCCAGTCGCGGCGCACCGTCTGCACGGAGACTCCGAGCACCTCGGCTGTCTCTTCGATGCTGAGCCCTCCGAAGAAGCGCAACTCCACGGCGCGCGCCTTGCGGGGATCTTCTTTGGCCAGCGCGTCGAGCGCGTCATCCAGCGCGACGATCTCCCGGTCTCTCCCCGGCGCTGCCAGCAGTCCTTCCTCGAACACCACCATCCCCACTCCTCCGCCGCGCTTCGAAGCGCCGCGGTTGCGTGCTGCGTCCACCAGGATCCGGCGCATCATTTGCGCGGCCATGGCGTAGAACTGGCTGCGATTGTGGAAGCTCACGCCCGAAGTCTCCACCAGCCGCAGGTAGACCTCGTTGACCAGGGCCGTCGGCTGCAGCGAGTTACCCTTCTCGATCGACATGCGGCGTTGCGCAAGGCGGCGGAGTTCGCCATACACCACCGGCATCAGTTGGGCCAAGGCGCTTTGGTCTCCGGCGCTCCAGGCTTGCAGCAACTGTGTGACGGGGGCTGTTGAGGATTCACCCATAAAGCGGCCTTCCCCGGAATCTTAGCAGACAACGGTACCGCCCGAACGGGGACGGCCTCGGGAGGGTGCGCGACATGAGAATGAGTGATTTGCCGAAGCGCCCTGCCAGTCCAAAGAACCCTGGCGTAGGAGTAATGCAGCAGAGAGATGGGACGAGGCCCGAACCGCCGCCGCTTCCATGTCTCGCACCGTTTCGGGATTTCGAAAGTGGCTTAATAACGAAAAAGTGGTAGGGAAAGATCCCAAGCCGTAGGGATTCGCCCGGTCGTTAACATTCGCTAAAGTGCTTCTGTGGGTGCGGTTTTCAGCGCATCGGGCGGGGAGGGCCCCTGTCACTTTTGTTTCAAGGGTTTCCAGACGGACGAACCGGACTGGGCCTGTTGCTTCTCAGAGCCGCAGTGGGGATTATGGTCCTGTTCGGGGGCGCAATCGAACTGACGGGCAGCGAAGATCTGCGGGTCGGCTCCTGGGTCGCAGGTGTGCTCGCAGTGATCGCCGGAATCGCGCTTCTGGTTGGCTTCATGACCCCCGTCGCGGCGGTCCTTGCCGGGCTGAGCGCAGTGGGCCTGTGGTTGTCAGTTATTCCGGGGTCCGGTTTGGATCTGTTCCCGTCAAAGCCGATGATCGCCTTTCTAGCGGTCGTTGCCGTGGTGGTTGCTCTGCTGGGGCCTGGGGCATTTTCCGTCGATGCGCGCCTTTTCGGGTTGCGGGAAATTATCATTCCCCGGTCGCGATAGTCGTCGAAGTAACTCCAACGTGGTATCCACGGACTGCGGTTTCGAGGGATTCAGCCGCTGCGCCCCCTTTGTTATCCTTAGTTTGCGGCGCACTTAGTGCGCAGTACCACAATGGGGAGAACAGCTTTCCGCGATGCCAGCATTAACGTCGTGGCTACGGCAGCCCGGAACGGGCCGGCGGTAGTCGGAGGCGTGCTGGGGATGTTGTGTCTGCTGGTAAACAGCTGCGAAAGACCTCTCGATCGGCAGCCCCCCTCGATCGAATTCACCAAGCTTCCTCCAGCGGCTGAGGGCAGCCCGACGGACTTGTACCCCATCCAGGGGCGTGTGAATGGCGCACGCAAGGGTCAATCTGTGGTGCTGTTCGCCCGCAGCGGCGTGTGGTGGGTTCAGCCCCTGGCCGACCAGCCGTTCACGAAGATCCAGAGAGATTCCACCTGGAAGGCCACCACACACCCCGGAACTGCCTATGCCGCGCTGTTGGTGGACGCCAGCTATCGTCCGCCGGCTACTGCTAACTTGCTGCCGGAGACCAGTAAGGGCGTGCTTGCAATCGCGACCGCGGAGGGGGACATCCTGGAGCAGACGCAGCTGAAGCGGCTGGATTTTAGTGGATACGAGTGGATGGTCCGCCAGACCCCGGGTAATCCGGCCGGCTCGAAAAACGAATACGATCCGGCCAACTCCTGGGTGGACTCCAGAGGTTTCCTGCATCTGCGCATTGCGGGGAGCCCCGGGCGGTGGACCAGTGCGGAACTGAGTCTCTCGCGCAGCCTGGGATACGGTTCGTACCGCTTCGTTGTGAGCGATGTCTCGCAACTGGAGCCCGCCATGGTGCTCAACGTGGCGGTTTGGGACGGTTCCGGGCCCGACCGCGAGATGGACATCGAGATCAGCCGCTGGGGAGCCACCTCTGGAAAGAACGCGCAATATGTGGTCCAGCCGTATTATGTGCCGGCCAACGTGGTGCGCTTTCTGTCGCCACCAGGCCGCCTGACCTACTCGTTCGATTGGGAGCCCGGCCGGGTTTCTTTCCGGACGGTGCGAGGCTCTGAAGCGGAGGGCCGGAAAAACCTGGTTGCCGCACATACGTTCACCTCCGGGGTGCCTGCCTCCGGTGGTGAGACGGTCCGCCTGCACCTCTACGTTTTCGATACCAGGCCGGTTCACATGCAACACGGGGCTGAGGTTGTCATTGAAAAATTCGAGTACCTTCCCTGAGCTGCGAGTCCCGCACCGGCCGAGTCGTTTGTGGCGCCCCGGGCCGTACTCGATTGCCCGCAAAACCGCACTCGTTCTCTGTCTCGCCGCTGCCTCGGCGGGTTCGGCCCAAGGGATGGATCCACACCGCGCCATGTCGCAGTACGTAAGGGAGCGATGGGGACCCGCACAGGGATTCCCGCGTGGACCGGTGTACGCCATTTCGCAGTCCGCCGATGGGTATCTGTGGATCGGTACTCAGTCCGGCCTGGTCCGATTCGACGGTGTGGCCTTCCACGTTTTGCGCGATGTGCCGGGCCTGCAAAACGGTGAGGATGTTCCCACCCTGATGGCGGATAAGGAAGGGAACCTGTGGATCGGCGCCGCGAGCCGTTTGCTTCGCTACCGGAATGGCGCCTTCGACAGCCCAGCCGGGGGCTTGCCTTCCCGCATCACAACGATGCGCCAGACGAGTCAGGGGGACCTCCTGCTTTCTGTCATGGAGCGCGGTGTGATGGTCTACCGGCAGGGCAAACTGCAGCAGCTTGCGGATGCCAACAACATGCCCCGGTCTCCGGTGCTCGCGATCGCGCAGACGTCCGACGGCAGCATCTGGTCGGGAACCCGGGGCGCCGGCCTCTTCCACTTTCACCAGGGCAAGACGGAGTCGGTGTCCGACGGCTTGCCCGACCTGAAAGTGAACTGCCTTCTGGCCGACGATCAGGGCAGTCTGTGGGCCGGGACCGATAGCGGAATGGCGCGCTGGAATGGGACCCGCCTGGAGAGTGTGGGCCCGGCCTCACTTGGCGCGGTTCAGGTACTCGCACTGGAGCGGGATCGAGACGGCAACATCTGGGCCGGTACGGACTCCCTTGGCCTGCTCAGGTTCAACGACCGGGGCGTTTCCTACCTCGATCCGGGAGATGAGAAGTCCCGGCTGGCTGTGACCGCGCTTTTCGAAGACCGCGAGGGCAACTTGTGGATCGGCAGTGCCAATGGCATCGAGCGGCTTCGGGACAGCGCGTTCGTAACTTATTCCCAGCCGGAAGGCTTGCCGACGGATGGCAGCAATCCGGTTTTTGTGGATGCCGATAACCGCATGTGGTTTCCGCCGGTGGACGGCGGATTGTGGTGGGTGAAAGACGGACGGCATGGTCACGTTTCGAACGATGGCCTGGACCGCGATGTGGTTTACTCGATCTCCGGCCGCAAGGGCGAGTTGTGGCTGGGAAGGCAGCACGGCGGACTGACGAGGCTGCTCACCCAGGGGGGGACATTCGAATCGCACACCTACACCAAGGCCGATGGTCTCGCGCAAAACAGCGTCTTTTCGGTCTATCTGGCCAGTGACGGAAGCGTGTGGGCCGGGACGCTGAGTGGGGGCGTGAGCAGGCTTCGCGGAGGCCGCTTTGTCACCTACACGAGCGCGGACGGGCTGCTCTCCAACACCGTTGACTCGATCCTCGAAGCCGCCGATGGCAGCATGTGGTTTGCGACTCCCCGCGGCTTGAATTCACTATCGAAAGAAGGACGATGGCAATCCTTCACCTCGAGAAACGGTCTGCCGTCCGATAACGCGTACTGTCTTCTCGAAGATTCCGGCGGCATGTTATGGGTCGGAACGGCAGCCGGGCTGGCATTCCGAAGAGAGGGGAGTATGCAGACTCCCCCCGAAGAGCCCGCCGAGTTGAAAGAACCGATCCTAGGGATCGCAGAAGACCGCCAGGGCGCATTTTGGATCGCCACCTCCAACCGCGTGATGCGCGTAAATCGCGAAGCGCTTTTGCAAGGCAGACTGAGAGACGGCGATGTGCATGAGTACGGTACTTCCGACGGGCTGAGGGGCCTGGAAGGGGTGAGGCGGCACCGCTCCGTGGTCACCGATTCCCAAGGGCGAGTCTGGTTTTCGCTGAATCGCGGGATCTCCATGGTGGACCCCGCAAGGCTGAAGCGCGATGCAGCTCCGGCGATTCCTCATGTCCTGACGATATCGGCCGATGGAAACGCCGTTCCTATCGAAAGGCCGGTCCGCATTCCGGGCGGGCATCAGAGACTCACTTTCACCTTTGTCGGCTTGAGCCTTTCGGCTCCGGAGCGGGTGCGCTTCCGCTACCGGCTCGACGGATACGACACCCGCTGGAACGACGCGGGGTCTGGCCGGGAAGCAGGCTACACGAATCTGTCGCCCCGGCAGTACCGGTTTCGAGTGGTGGCTCGCAATCCCGATGGCGCCTGGAACAAAAGCGAGGATGCCGTGGTATTCGCAGTCGAGCCTCTCTACTGGCAATCCTGGTGGTTCCAGGCAGGAGTGGCCGCGGCGCTGGCCGGCGGGATTCTGGCGCTCTACCGCTATCGCATGCGGCAGATGACCAATCGTCTCAACCTGCGATTCGAAGAACGGCTGGCGGAACGAACGCGCATCGCACAGATTCTCCACGACACCTTGCTCCAGGGGTTTCTGAGTGCTTCCATGCAGGTGCATGTCGCCACCGACAGCCTGCCCGAGGACGCCCGCGCCAAGCCCATCTTAACCCGCGCGCTCCAATTGATGCGGCAGGTTATCGATGAAGGCCGCAATGCCGTTCGCGGACTGCGCTCCTCGAGCAGCGTGTCTCTCGACCTCGAACAGGCATTCGCTCTCGTTTGCGAACAGACGCCGGCGTGCTCCGAAAACGCGGACTGCGCGTTCCGAGTCCGGGTGGAAGGGGAGGCGAGGCCTCTGCACCCGATGCTTCGGGACGACGTCTACCGCATTGGCCGTGAGGCGTTGATGAATGCGTTCCATCATGCGCGGGCAAAGAGGGTCGAAGTCGAGATAAACTACTCTACAAGGCGGCTGCGGCTGGTTGTGAGAGATGACGGATGCGGCATCGATCCGGGTGCGCTCAAGACCGCCCGGGATGGGCACTGGGGCCTCTCCGGGATGCGGGAACTGGCGGAGCAGATCGGGGCGCGGTTCCGTGTGTACAGCGGCCCTACCGCGGGCACCGTGGTCGAACTTTGTGTTCCAGGTCACATCGCGTTCCAGGGACAGGACACGCATCGGCCGAAGTGGTTCGGCAGTTCACGCCTGGTGACCGCCAGGACGCACCAGGAACCGGCAATCAAAGGGTAAAATCAGATGAGCGATCAGTCCAGGATTCGGATACTCAGCGTCGATGATCACCCTTTATTCAGCGAAGGAATCGCGACCATTATCAACGCACAGGACGACATGCTGCTGGTTTCCCAGGCGGCTACCGGCTCGGAGGCGGTGCGGCAGTATCGGGAACATCGGCCGGATGTGACCCTGATGGATCTCCGCCTGCCCGACCTGAGCGGCATCGACGCCATGATCGCCATCCGCGGCGAATTTCCGGACGCCCGAATTGTGATGCTCACAACATTTGAAGGCGACGTGGAGATTCAGCGTTCGCTGCAGGCCGGGGCGCGCGGGTATCTCCTGAAGAACATGCCGCCCAAGGAGATTGTGGAGATCATCCGGCAAGTCCACGCTGGAAAGAAACGCGTTCCTCCCGAGGTAGCGGCGCAACTTGCCGAGCATATGAGCGATGAGGAACTGACCACCCGCGAGATTGAAGTTCTTCAGAAGGTAGCGGGTGGGAACCGGAATCGCGACATCGCGGACCTGCTCTTCATTTCCGAAGAGACGGTGAAAGTCCATATCAAGCACATCATGGACAAGCTCGGCGCCAAAGACCGCACACAAGCGATCGCCATCGCGGTGCGCCGCGGAATCATCCAACTGTAATCTGAGACACAAACCAGGCATCTTCAGTGCGCGTCTCATGCCTAAAACCGCCGGAGTGGCTTGAACCCAGGCTA
>Ga0335081_10004939_pt1 | contig 21089 bp, 28 predicted proteins | sample Lox_Sample_35_FD_206713 | JGI IMG/M metagenome (GOLD analysis project Ga0335081, IMG submission 206713) | Soil microbial communities from Loxahatchee National Wildlife Refuge, Florida, United States - Lox_Sample_3.5 | ecosystem: Environmental > Terrestrial > Soil > Wetlands | place: USA... | reverse complement strand
GATGATAACCAACGCCCTGATCAGGCACGACTACTCGGCGATTGGGGACTTCCACACCAAGTCGATGTTCATCGGCATGATGCATTTTCAAGACAAATACAATCAGGACGAGGAGCGCCTCCAGCGCTGCGACATCCACTACCTCACGCCCGACCTCCGCATCATACCATTCTGTAGCTTCAACGTCATCCCCGAGTGGTACAGGGACAAGATTCAGCAGAAGTACGGTCTGCCCATCGAGGCCTGGGAAGCGCAGAACCACAAGAAGCTCGAGGACGGGCTCTATAGGGGAACCCTGAGGCGCGGCACGCACCACGCGGGCTGCGGATGCGCTCTGGGCGAGAACGGCGAGGAAGTCCACATCCAGCCGATCACGGGAACGTAGGCATTCCTGGGTCTCGAAGCAAGCCCAAGCGGAAGTCAGGGTTGAGTCGGGAGAACGAAACCGGTCCGGGATTCATGGCCCCTTTCTTGATTATCTCGAATGGACTATTAGCTGTCGCTGTAGAATATTCACGACCGAATGTCCGTTTATCCAGAAAGCGAAAAGTCCATCTCGGACGACACCCCTGCAATGCTCACTGAAAGGTGAAGCAGCCCCGTTGTTGGGGTTTCTCCGTTGCCCCAGGAGTTGGTATTCCATGGCGCATTACACTCGTAGGACCCGCCTTCTGGCACGGGATTCAGCCCGCTTGGAACGCAAGACGCATAAAAGACGACCACACCGCTAGCGTCAGTGACCGTTAGGCTAGCCGCAGAGACATAGGTCGTTGGGGCGTCGATGTTCAGGAAGATTCCGCGCAGGGTTATTGTATCGCCCAGTCTGGCGCTGGCTTTGACACATGTCACTAGAGTGAGTCCCTGAGAAGAAACACTGGACGAATCTTGACCTGTCGAGCATTTGGGGGTGCTTGAGGTTGAGCCCACGCTTGCGGTAAGCGTTGTTGATGAAGTCTGACCCGTGCTCGCAGTTGTCATTCCGGTGGAATTCGTCGCCGAAGTAGCTACCGAGGCTGAAGACGCACTCGAATTATCAATGGAGCCTAGACCAGTGGAGTAAGCAACGATAAACGTGCCTGTCGCGCCGATGACAATCAAGACAGTTGCAATTAAGACCTTGTTCATACTCATCTACAGCCATTTACTCTGTATTAATTTGTCGTATACGTTGGAGGAGCGTATGTGCTGCTTACCGCCGTTTCAAAGGGCGGATCACAGGTGAAATGGACATTGACAGTGCTTAGCGCAAAGGCGTTGTAGGAAGCGGCGCTAGTCGCACCAACCCAGCTTCCGGAGTTGTAGTATTCGAGCGAAGGATTGAAGTGAACGTAGGCTCTCGTGTTATTGAAATCCGCGAGCGTATAGTCCTGACTCTCCATGCAGCCAAAGCTCCCTGCCTCCGTCTTCCCAGGCCAGACCTCCGCACATTTCCTGCGTGTGCGTTTATATTTTCCCACACGATTAGCGCGCAGAGATGAAGCGCTCCGAAAGGGAGTACCAGCAGGCGGTGTCGTACCTCAGAGCCAAGTTGGCGCAGCCCGAAGCCGAGGTTGATTCTTGGCTGAACGGGATAGTGGACAGCTGGATTGCTGCGCGGAAGGCAAAGAGGTCACGCAAGGCCCATATCTGATGAGGGCCAGCGAGCGGACGTGAGGCGGCTGCTGGACAGGCTTGAGCCTGTGATGTTCAGGAGGGTAGTTTACGCCGGACGACTATCGCCCGAGAACCTTCCAGATGAGATTCTGTTGCTAGAAAGCGTCGTGGTATTGCGGAAAGAACTCAATTCTGAATAGATGGACTTGTCAACGCCCGCACGACGAGGAAGTCCACATCCAGCCCATCACCGGAACCTAGACTGCCTTCGGCCTTCGACAGAACCGCTCTCCTTCGTGCTGTCTTCGCAGGGGGCGAGACGGTTATATGCCTCCGGGACCTAAATGGCATGAATGAAGGTAAAGGGCCGAACCTACACCTACGTAGTTAGCAAGGCGAAGGAAGGTGGATATCTTGCCAAGTGTATCGAGTTGCCGCAGGTTCATACAGAGGGAGAGACTTTGGCCGAAGTGAAGAGGAACATGCGCGACGCACTTACTCTGACAGCGGAATACATCCGGGAAAGAGCAAAGAAGGAGAAGGGCGAAGTCCTGGAGATAACGATAGGGTGAGTCTTCGAAGCCAGAGCTGGAGGGACGTCGTCAAGGTTCTCGGAAAGCTGGGTTTCGTGGTCAAGAGACAGTCAGGAAGCCATCTCATCCTCGAGCATGCTGATGGGAGGTGGACTGTCGTGCCGCGACATGACCCGATAAAGTTAGGAACGGTGAAGAGCATCCTCGAAGACGTCGGACTCTCAAAGGAAGACTATCACAACCTGGCATAGAAGGACGAGGAGCGCCTCCAGCGCTGCGACATCCACCACCTCACGCCCGACCTCCGCATCATACCCTTCTGCAGCTTCAACGTCATCCCCGAGTGGTACAGGGATAAGATCCAGCAAAAGTACGGCCTTCCCATCGAGGCATGGGAGGCGCAGAACCACAAGAAGCTCGAGGACGGGCTCTATCGCGGGACCCTGAGGCGCGGAACGCACCACGCGGGCTGCGGCTGCGCGCTGGGCGAGAACGGCGAGGAAGTCCACATCCAGCCGATCACGGGTACCTAGGGCGCGATTGCAGGCGGGCTCCCATCGGTCTCGGACCTGAGATGGCCAGCGCCATCTTGCTGTCTCATCCTCCGTTCGGTTGCGTGTCGCCGGGTCCACAATCCTTAAATCGATAAGCGCCTCGTTGAACGAGGTAGAGAACGATGGAAACGGTGAAGGTTTCGAAGAAATACCAGGTAGTGATTCCAGAGAAGATACGGGAAGCGGCTAATATCAAGCCCGGTGACAAGATGGTGGCGATAGCAAAACACGGCATACTGGAGTACGTGCCGGTCCGCCCTGTCAAGGAGACTAGAGGGATGATTAAGGGGCTGGACTCGTCCGGGCTTAGGGACGAATCGGATCGAGTTTGATAAGCGTCGACAGCTATGGCTGGATTGAGCGCTTCGCGGATGGTCCCAAGGCGGCTAGCTACAACCGGATTATCGAAAGTGTTGCCCAGGACCAGATAGTGACGTCAGTCGTGACGCTATTCGAGGTCTACAGGAAGGTCAAGCGGGTGAAGGGTGAGGAAACAGCCCTAGAAGCGGTCGCCGTGTTGAGCCAGACGAAAGTGATTCCGATAGACCAGACTTTGTCCCTGGAGGCGGCTGACTACAGCATCGACCATGGCCTGCACATGTCTGATGCCCTAATTTATGCCACCGCCCGCCATCACGATGCCGAGCTCTACACAAGCGACGAAGACCTCAACGGATTACGAGGGGTTGTCCTTGTCTAGGACGAGGAGCATCTCCAGAGGTGCGACATCCACTACCTGACACCAGACCTCCGCATCATGCCCTTCTGCAGCTTCAACGTGATTCCGGAGTGGTACAGGGACAAGATCCAGCAAAAGCACGGGCTACCAATCGAGGCCTGGGAGGCGCAGAACCACAAGAAGCTCGAGGACGGCCTCTACCGCGGCACCCACCACGCGGGCTGCGGATGCGTGCTGGGCGAGAGCGGCGAGGAAGTCCACATCCAACCGATTACCGGAACATGATCTAGCTGCGGCTCGCTAGAAGCACTTTCGCTACGGCTTCGATTCAACCTATCTTGGAGGCTGTCCCCTGCTCAAGGAGAGGTTCGACAGAGTTAAGGGTCAAGGTCAGTGTTCTCTTTGAGGCGTCGTATCTTGATGATTTAATGCTCATCCTCTGGCTGCAAATCCTTTCGATAATCCCCGCCACCATACCGTTGGTGAAAGGGCTATCGTGGAAATCCGGGTCCACTGCGATCGGTGGCTCTCGAATCGTAACCTCAGCGGTCCCGTCAATCAGAAGCGCCGACACATCGAATGTGAACAGACCCCACCCAGTCGTGCGCAGTCCCGCCACCACGTTCTTGAGCAGCAATTCGGGGGAGGCTCGCGGTAGCATCGCGTCATATTCTCGAAGGGTGGCCAGCGCGTAGCTCTTTCCCTCTTCGAACATGATAGAGGCCCCACCGGACCCGAACGTGTCCATCAGCTTCCGTTCCACCGCTAGGAGAGGTTGCAGTCGGAAGACGATGACCCTGGAGTCGTTCCCCGCCATGACAGGGAACAGATATTGGTCGAAGACGACGTCGCTCATCCTGTTCGACTCGACCTTGTCGACGAAATCAAGCATCTCCAGGTGTGCCTTGACGCTCTCGATTGCAGACATCGAAGCGCTCAAGTCTGCAAAAGTCGTCCAGACAAACTTGCCCGGCTCGTGTGAGTAGTATCCTCCGCTCGGATGTAGGTTCACGTTGTCGTCCGCCATCACGGCCGAGAGCTTGGCGGCCACCCCTGGTGCGGTTCTTCCGGCCACTAGGATTTCGTAGACTTTGCCTGAAGCCATTCTTGCCTGACGAGGAGCCAGCCCGATATACCTGGGGTAGTAATGCCGTTCTGGCTCGCGGGACATGCCGTCGCCTAATTTGGCCGTTGCCAGGATTCTTCTATTTACAACTTGTGAAGACGGGCTCTGTCAAATGTCAGGACGAGAGGTGCGACATACACCACCTCACGCCCGACCCGAGAATCATCCCATTCTGCAGCTTCAACGCAATCCCAGAGCGGTATAGAGACAGGATTCAGCACAAGTTCGGGATGCCAATCGAGGCGTGGGGGGCACAGAACCACAAGAAGCTCGAAGACGGTCTCTACATCGGAACCCTAAGGCGCGGCACGCCCCATGCAGGCTGCGGCTGCGCGCTCGGCGAGAACGGCGAGGAAGTCCACATCCAGCCTATCACAGGGACCTAGTTCTCGGTTTCACGCACGCGCCGAGGATCTCGCCCTGGTGCTGGAATTCTCAACGATGAGAATCGCCTAGCCGCTTAAGACTGGAAGCGCCCCCCTCCAAGCCGGTCTTCCGAGTGCTGTCGCGAGGTGAGGCCGGGATTGATATTCAGGGACTCGCGAAGGCATACGCGGATGTGAAGGCGGTCGATGGACTCACCCTCTCCATCGACAGAGGCGAACTCTTCGGACTCCTCGGCCCAAACGGGTCCGGAAAGACCACGACCATCAACTGCCTGAACGGGCTCGTCAAACCCACGGCTGGACGCATGTCTGTCGGCGGCTACGACGTAGAGAAAGAGACCGCGCAGGTGAGGGCGATCTCAGGCCTCTCTCCCCAAGAGACTGCGGTCTATCCGTTCCTAACCGGTCGAGAGAACATCGAGCTGTTCGGTGAGCTCTATTCAGTTTCAGGCGGGACCCTGAAGTCGAGAGTTGACTACGTCATAGGCAAGGTCGGGCTGGCGGAGGATGCCAGGAGGAGAGTCAGCACATACAGCGGCGGGACGAAGCGGAGGGTCAGCATCGCAATGGCACTCATTCAGGACCCGGAGTTCCTTTTCCTCGACGAGCCCACCGTGGCCATGGACCCCCAATCGCGGCGCGCGGTCTGGGATTTCATTAGAGAGCTGAAGAGTCGAGGCAAGACGATCCTGCTGACGACCCACTACATGGAGGAAGCTGAGGAGCTCTGCGACAGGGTCGGGATAATCGACCACGGCAAGTTGATCGCGCTGGGAACGCCTTCCGAGCTGAAGGCGAAATACCAGGCGAAGTCACTCGAAGACGTCTTCATCGGAATCACGGGCAGAACGATCAGGGAGGGTGCCTGAGGGTGAACCCAGGACGCATCCTGGCGCTCGCCAAGAAGGATTGGAAGAGGACCTTGAGAGAACCGGCGGTCCTCTTCATGATAATCCTCTTCCCGCTCGTACTGACGATAGCGTTCGGGGCATCGTTCGGCGCTGGGGCGTCGCAGGCCGTTTCGTACCCTGTCGCCGTGGTCGACCAGGGCGTGCCCGGCGCGTCCTCACCGTCGCAGCAGTTCACGCAGGCTTTGACGAGCGCAGGCGTTCTGAAGGTCCAGCCGTATTCCGACAACCAGACTGCCCAGTCGGCGCTGAGCCAAGGAACGGTCCAGGCGGTCCTCCTCATCCCTTCCGAGTTTGACGCCAGCATCCAATCGTTCAAGGCTTATCCGGGCGATTCCTCCCGATGGGTGAACAGTTCCTTGTCACTATACGTGGACAGCGCCTCCTTGGTTGCCGGTCAGGTGATTCCCTCCGCGGTTCAGAGTGTGCTCGACACTGCCATCCTTGGCGTGAAGCCGCAGACGATTGCGTCTCCCGTCTCAATCTCGAGTCCTTCGCTGGTGCAGGTGACCAGCACGACCGTATTCGATACCTTCGCACCCGGCCTCTACTCGTTCGCCTCCATCTTTCTGATAATGATGGTCGCCCAGTCCTTCACGACCGACAAGGAAAGCGGCATGCTCCGAAGGATTAGCGTGACCACCACTACGACCACGGAGCTGATGTTGAGCGAGGTGGTGTCGTACATGGTGATAGGACTCGCCCAGGTCTTGCTGATCTTCGGCGCTTCCTACGCGCTTGGCTACCACCCGAGGGCAGGCGTGGAAGGCCTCGCCCTCGGTTTCCTAATCGCCGTGATTTTCTCAACCTGCAACGTGGGGTTCGGACTCATCACCGCCGCCATCTCGAAGAACGCCGGAGCGGCGACCGGTCTAAGCTTCCTCTTCGTGCTGCCCCAGATGTTCCTCGGAACCTTCGTAGGCTCGGCGCTGTCGGCCACCGCCCAGTCTGTGGGCAAGGCCGTCCCAGCATACTACGTCACGGACGCGCTGACATCGCTGTTCAGCAGGGGAGCCGCTGTCACTAGCGGAACGGTCTTGCTTGACCTCCTCGCCGTCACTGTCTTCAGCGTCGTGATCTTGATGGCGGGGATCTTCCTGTTCAACAAATTCAGCAGAATAAGTCGGTAGCTCGAATGAGGGCAAAGGCTGCGCGCTGGGTGAGAACGAAAGTCCACATCCAACCGATCAAGGGAACCTAGGACCGCGATCTCGTCACCGCACTGCGGAACCGCGCGTTCCCATATGGGGCCGAAGAACTAAGCGATAGCTCGCTTGTACGCGGCCACGAGTTCAATGTCGGAGACCCCAGAGACAAGCTTCTCCTTGCCATCGGGGAGTACGATTGGGAAAGCCGCCGCGTGATAGGGAAGATCCAATGTCTCGGTTACCTCTTGGCTTTCGGACTCGTTTACCTTCCTGCAGTCTCCCTGACCACACTGGTATTGATAGACTCTGAGGATTCGCCTCTCGCCGAGACCGCCTCCCCTGCTTCCAAAGGCTGTGCGGAATCCTTCGGGGAGCTGGAGAACGAAGATGGTGTTCGGCTCGTCGAGTCTCGTCAGGTCTATCGGACGCTCCGCGACGTATACACAGCGCATGCCTGACTCGATTAGGCTCACAAATTCTTGCAAGTCGTCGTTCATGCAACGAATCGCGTGGGTCGATTAAAGCATGGCGCGTGAAGTGCGCACATCATCCGCGCCCTCCTCAGTCTGGCTACTGCTCGACGAGAGGTTCTACCGCAGGAACCCGAGGCTCGGGACACACCACCGGGCTGCGGCCGCGCCCCTCGGTGAGAACGAACTCCACATCCAGCCGATTGCGGGAACCTAGTGTCTCCCGGTCGGCTCCAATCAGTCGAGGTGCTGGAACGCCCCTTATAGCTGAATCAAGTTGCGCTGTCTCGAGCCGCGGAGGAGGGCCCCTGCGGCAGCGCGTTCGGACGAGGATTGTACACGTAGATTCTGGCGGCCTCGTCCGAAGCTAGCAGCGGCCAATCAAATCTGAACGCGTGCGAGACCACACGCGACGTCGGTCTGAGTTCCTCCTCGAGTTTGGGCGTCAGCTTATTGTTGGTTTCTGGCAGCAGGTACACGGTCACCACGTCCGCCCTGCTCAGGTCTACCTTGTAGAAGCTGGACCATATGACCCTGGCCTTCCCCTGAAGCCCCAGCAGCCTGATGAGCAGCTTTGAGTACAGGGCCCGAAACACGTCAATCTCGATTCCAGTCGACCTCGCGCCGAACTCCTTCGCAGAGAGTATCACGACTCTGCCGTCTCCGGACCCAAGGTCGTAGACCTCTTCGCCAGGTTTGACGTTCGCGAGCATGAGCATCTTCCTCACCATTTCGTTGGAACTCGGAACCCAGGGGGCGCCCGTCAAGAAAGGAAGAACGAACGAGACACAGACGAAGACGACTGCGGCCAGGAAGGCAATGAGGACGGTCAGGATGACTGAAACCAAGTCAGTCGCCGGAGGTGCGAATCAAGGCGGCGTCATCGCCAGACTCTAGAATTGCGTCCTCCTTTAAGCAGGCGTTCGGCGAGCTGGGCCAAGTCCACATCCAGCCGATGACGAGAGCCTGACACGGGGTTCTTCCTGGATGTGCGGCTTTGCGGCGCTGCCGCCAGGTGTGACCAATCAGCGAAGGGCGTCTTCAGAATCCTTCCCTGGATTCTTGGGCTCTTCCCTTGCTCCCTTGGTCGGCTTTGCTCGGTCCCCGATGATCTCGAATCCTATGGAAACCACCACGCTCGCCATCGCGAAAGTGAGAAGAAGAGAGACCAAGGGCAGGATGTCGTAGGTGATGGTGATTGCCGTGCTGGCATCGCCATAATCATGGAAGATAACATCCAGCGCACTCCAGACATTCACCGAATATCCCAGGCCCAAGTAGAATAGGTCGACGAAGGTCGCAATCACGAAGAATGCCGACAAGGTGGACATCTCTTGGGACAACGTGACTGTCAAGTCTTGCCCGTGAGACTCTCTCTTCAGAGACACATCCTCCAACAGAGGAACGAGCGCGAAAATCACAACTCCTATCGTGACCTGTATTGAGAACAGAGTCCCAACCAGCGAAAGGTCGATCATTTTCCCCCGCTTCCTCGCGACGGTCATTAAAGAAGAATATCCGACCTCGTTCCCTGAGGCTGACGATGCCCATGTGATCGAGAGGAAAATCTCCCTCCCAGCGAGGGGCGGGAAGACAAACGCAAGGCACGCACGGCGCCGAGTGGGGCCGCCCGCCTTCCCTGCCAGTCCGTCACCTTAATTACCACTGCCGCGTGGTAATGCGCGGAGGGATCTGCCTCGGGAACTGCGACGACCTGGTACAAGATTCTCAACGGCACCTACGACACCAGGTCGGAGCCGGTGCAGGACCTCGACGTCGTCAGCCGCTGGCTGATCGCGACCCGCTCCGTCGTCTTCGTGATGACAGCGAACTCGGTGATCATAGGGGGGCTGCTCTACCTCCTGCGTTATGGTTTCACGCTCTCCTTCCTGGCCCTCCTGCTCCTCGCGCTCGTCGGCCTGGTGACCGCGCACGCGGCGAGCAACCTCTTCAACGACTACTGGGACGCCAAGCACGGCATCGACACCAGCCGCGACTACTTCAGGCCGGCCTACATGCCCCACCCGACCCTCTCTGGGATGATGACCCCTCAGGGTTTGTTCTCCCTGGGGCTGGCCCACCTGGTCGTCATGGTCGCTATCGCATCCTACTTCGTGGAGCTGAGGGGTCCTCTCACTCTTGTCTTCGCCGGCCTGGGGGTCGCCTTCCTGACCCTTTACGCCGGAGGGCCGGTGCCTCTCAAGCGCATCGGCTTGGGCGAGCCCACGGTGTTCGTCGTTTGGGGGCCGCTGATGGTCGGGGGGACTTTCTTCGTCCTGTCGGGAACCCTCCCGCTCTGGGTGGTCGTCGCCTCGATTCCCTACGCGGTGAGCGTGACGACCGTGCTCTTCGGGAAGCACATCGACAAGATCGACTACGACGCCCCGCTGGGAGTCAAGACCGTGCCTGTCCTCCTGGGCGAGGCTGCCACAAAGACGGTCCTGAAGGGACTCATCGTCATCGCGTACGCGGCCGTGGTCGGGCTCGTCCTGACGAGGTTCTTGCCGGTCTGGTCGCTGCTCTCACTCCTGGCCCTCCCACAGGCGAACCGTCTCTTCGACGTCCTATCGAAACCCAGGCCCAGCGAGCGGCCGGCCGACGCGGTCATGTGGCCGATCTGGTATCTGGGCTACGTCTTCGGCCACAACAGGCGGTTCGGCGCTTTGTACGTCCTGGGCCTCGTAATCGGCGTGCTAATCCCCCTCTACGCTTGAACCTGCCGGGCTCGAGGCGCCCTTGTTTGCGTCGATGATCGGCACAGGCCGTCGGATGGTCCTGCATCGTTCAGAAAAAACGTGCGCGTGGGGAGTTGTCATCGGAGCATCGGTGCACCCAGCTCCGGCGGTTTTTCCCCCCGCTGCTCACTCCTTGCGGCGGAATCGAAAGGCGGAAGGAGTGTTAAGAGCTTTTCGGCCGGACGGATGTCCTGACTACTCCCTTAGGAACAGCACTCCGAAGACAAAGAACAGAACGCTCGTGAGGAGGGAGGTCGCGTTGACGACCAGCCATAGGCTCGTCCCGAGCTGGACCGAGGAGTAGACGGTGGGTATGCACAGGGACCTGACGTAGGTGTCGCACGCCCCCCTGAAACCTGACGGGTGCGCGACCGACGAGACCTGGGTCGCGTTCTTCAGCACCGCCCCCAAGAGGTACGAGACCCCGAGCATCGCGAGCCCGAGGAAGGACTTTAGGGTCCATCGCTTCTTGAACACCCCAGGGCCCTCCAGGCACGACGGCCGCATCCGGGGCTTAAGCCTTCTCCCGGGAAGCCTTAATGCCCCCTGCGGGCAGTTTCGTCCGTGCACCTCGAGGTCTCGCGGGTGGTCAGGGCCCGGCCCGAGAGGGTCTACGCCGCGTACACCGACTTCGAGGCGATGCCCGCCTGGTCTGCACGACTGAAGGCAGTCAAGGTCACCAGCCGGGATGGGAACGTGGTGCACCTGGAGAACGAGACAGTCTCCTCCGACGGCCGGACGCGGCGCAGGTCCGGCGTCCTGACCCTGCACCCGCCCAGCAGCGTCGAGTCGGAGAGCGAGACGAGGTTCACCAGGACCAGGCGGACCGTCACTTTCGAGGCCTCGCCGGACGGCACGGGGACGAAGGTCACCGCCGCACTCGACGTTCAGGTGAAGGGCCTCTGGGCCGCAGTCCTGCGCAGCGGCGTCAAGAAGGAAGAGGCCGAGTCCGCCGCGGAAAAGGAGCTCGAGTCGTTCGCAAGGTTCCTGGAGGACGGCCAGCAGGCGGGCGCGACCGCCCTGACTAAGGATCAGACGAAGATGGGGTAATCGTTGCGCGAGTCGCGTCAAACCGGGCATAACGGCTAGGGCGAGGAGGGCCGGGAGGTTGCGAACGGCGAGGTAGGAAACCTTTCGAGCCTAACACCGACCTGTTCGCGGGACAGGGTTCTTATGGCTCCGGCCCCAATTGACGCTCGAGGTTAGAAAGATGAAAAGCAAAGTTGCGGCGGTCGCGACGAGGATCGCGGTCGTCACCGCGGTCGCGGTCCTGCTGGTCGGGGGCGCGGCGGCGGTCTACCTCTACACGTCGGCGCCCAAGTCGACATTCACAAGCACCGGCGAGACCCAGACGGGGGCGTCGTCCCAGTCACAGGCATCTCCGTCGGGATACTGCACCACCAACGCGCAGGGACAGTGCACCGGTCCCCAAGGGGCATGGTCCGACTACCTCGGGTATATCCCCAGCGGGTACGTCACCGTCCCTCACTCGCTCAACTCGTTCACGTACCCGTGCCCCTCGGGCATGGACCAGACCCAGTGCCAGCAGTTCCAGGCCTCTTGTGGCAACGGGGTGTGCGACCCCAACGAGTCGTGCACCACGTGCCCGATCGACTGCTCGGTCCCAGGCCAGCTGACTTGCGACCCATACACAGGACGGGCGGGCGCCCCGATCAGCATCTGTCAGCTGGGCAATGGCGGCGGCTAGTCCGGTCGCCCCCAGCTCTTTTTATCGCCTCCCAGCCTCCGCCATGAAAGAGGCAACCTGGAGTGAGGAGGATACAGCTGGCCGTGGTCCTGGTCGTCCTACTCGTCGTCGGCGTGGTCCTGATACTGGTCAACGCCCCCGCACCGGGTAACCAGGGGGGGAACCTCCTCGAGAACGGGGGCTTCCAGACCGGCGACCTCTCGGGCTGGCAGAACAGCGACATCACTCCCGCGGTGGAATCCGGCCTCGTGGACAACGCGACATACGCCGCGCGGTTCGAGACGACGGCCAACGGCGCTGCTCTGAGCCAGTGCACCCTCCACGCCCAGGAGTGCGCCACGTTGAACTCCTCGAGCATCTCCCAGAGCGTATCTGGGCTCGCCCTCTCCGCCAACACCACCCTCTCCCTCGCGCTCTATCCCTCCTTCAAGTCGCCGTCGATCTTCCAGGTCACCCTCTCGTTCACGGCGCCTTCGCAGAGCTCGCCCGAGGCGACGGTCTACTACGTGGTCGCCGCCTCGCCGGACCAGTGCGACGCGTACGGCAAGCTCCTGACCAACTCGACCCAGAACTCCCAGGCGTTCTGCCTCCAGGAGCAGCAGGGCCAGTGGAACGTCATCGCCCGCAAGATATCCGCCGACCTCCCAGCCGCCCCCGGACAGTCCGCCCTCTCGGGGTCGGTCCTCACCGTCAGCCTCTCATTCGCTGGAGCTAACTCGACCGACGTGGCCTACGTCGACTCGGTGTTCGTCGGATGACCTAGGATATCTTGGTCCCGAGCATCTCAAGGAACGCGCGCATCAGCGCGGGGTGGCCCGGCCACGCGGGGGTGCTCGTGAGGTTCCTGTCGATGGAAGCGTTCGAGAACGTGCTGTTGGGGGCGACCCAGACCCCGCCCGCCCTTATCACTTCGGGGCTGATCGCGGGATAGGCTGTCAGCTTCCGGCCCTTTAGCACGCCAGCCGCGGCCATCACCTGCGGCCCGTGGCACAGAGTCCCAACAGGCTTCTCGACCTTTGAGAAGTACCGGACTATCTCGAGGACCCTTTCGTTGAGCCTGAGGTACTCGGGCGCCCTCCCACCTGGGATGAACAGCGCGTCGTAGCTCTCCGGCCTGACCTTCTCAAAGTCGGCGTTGATTGCGAAGTTGTGCCCGCGCTTCTCGCTGTAGGTCTGGTCGCCCTCGAAGTCGTGGATCGCCGTCTTGACCGACTCGCCGGGCTTCTTCCCGGGGCAGACGGTGTCCACCTTGTGCCCCGCCATCAGGAGTATCTGGTAAGGGACCATCGCCTCGTAGTCCTCGACGAAGTCGCCCACGATCATCAGAACTTTCTTTCCCATAGGTGCAACAAGGACCCCACGAGCCTAAAAGCGTTCTCGGTCGCCCCTCCCGAAATGAGGTCAGGCCTAGGAGTGCCTCGCCAGGAACGATCCCAGCCTCTCGTTGACTTCGGCCGGCTTCTCGTTGAGGCAGAAGTGGCCCGCCCCCCTTATGACCGAGGACTCGGCCCCTGGAATGGACTCGCTCAGCACCTGGCTTATCCCCGCGTCCCACGGCGCGCTCAGGTCTCCCCAGACCACGAGGGTCGGAGCCCTGATCCCGCCGGCCTCCCGCCTCGTCAACGCGGGGAACTTGGTCGTCGTCTCCTTCAGAGTCCTGGCGTTGGCCGCGACCACGCCTGCGAAACCCGCGGGCTTGGGCGGGAGGTCCCGCCTCCCGTTCTCGAGCGCGGGGAGGAAGACCCTGTTCGCTGCCTGGGGGTCCCCTCCCTGCACCTCCTTGATCGTCTCGATGGTCCCAGCAAGGAGCCTCCTTGCGGACAGGGCGACCCCAGGGGACCTCAGGAGGAGGCCCAACTGCGCGGCCGGGCTCGCGCTGGAGATGAGCATCGGCGCCACAGCCGCGTTGATGAGGGTCAGCGAACGGAGGAGCTCCGGGTATTGCGTCGCGAAGTAAGCTGAGATGAATCCCCCGTAGGAGTGCCCCACGACGTGGGCGCCCTCGAGCCCGAGCCCCTTGACCAGGGCTGCGAGGTCAGCAGCGTTGTTCTGGACGGTGCTGTCTGTCGCGTCCCCCTCCCTCGCGTTTGGGAAGGCGTACCTCCTGCTGTAAGCCACGGTCTTGTAACCCGACGAAAGCCCTTCGACCTGCGCCGACCAGCTCCGATAGTCGCATAGCGTCCCGTGGACGAAGACCACCGGGCGGCCGCTCCCCCTTGTCTCGTAGTAGAGGCTGACCCCGTTCCCTTGGAAGGTCGCCATCCCCTCGTCGACGCCTCTCCGATTATATTAGCCCGCGGCCTCACGGCGAGAACGTGGTGTTCGGCCCGACGACTGTCACCGCCGCGACGGTGTTGTTGACCAGGGCGTTGGCGACAAGGACGTTGCGGTTGGCCTCGTTGGCCTCCACTATCCCGTACCGCTGGGCCTGGGACCCGGCGTCGTTCCCCAACCAGTTGTCCGAGACCACGTTGCCCGTGCAGCCCGCCTGGCCGGGGTCGTTGTAGAGCAGTATCCCGTCCCCCCCGTTGTCGGCGCAGCGGTTCATCGAGATCGAGTTGTTGACGGCCGAGTTCAGGACTATCCCGCCGAGAGAGTTGGAGCCGCAGGTGTTGTCCGCTATCGTCCCCTCGCCCATCACAGGGATCGACCCGTGGTAGAACCCGATCCCGTACTCGAGGTTGTCGCTCGCCAGGTTCCCCTCGACGGTGACGTTCCACGACCTCTCCACGTAGATCCCGAACTTGCCGTTCGACTCGACCACGTTGCCTGTTATCGTTGAGAACGAGCTGTGGTCGTTGGTTATCCCCGACTGGTCGAACGCTCCCTGGTTTGAGGTCGAGATGTTGTCCGATATCGTCGTGTGGTTGTTGAAGAATGCCTGGATCCCGAACCAGGCCATGTGGTCGACCTGGTTCCGGGTCACAGAGTCATAGGAGGCGTTGGTCACTCCTATCCCTATGTCCCCCGGACCGTTCCCTACGGTGTTCCTGACTATGTTGTCGCTGACCGTCACTCCGGCCACCCCGTTGGTGTAGATCCCGCCGACGCCGTTGTCGAGGACAACGTTCCCAGAGACCAGGGTGTCCGTCGTAGGCCCCGGCGACTTCGCGAAGACCTGGATGCCGTACCTCCCGTTGTCGTGGAGCCGGTTGTCTATTATCGACACGTTGAAGCTCGGGGCGAGGTACTCATAGTCGAATATCCCGTCGTACCCCGCCCTGCTGACGTCTGTGTTCTCGACCACCGTGTTGTTGCTGCCGTAGAGGACCCTGATGCCGGCGCCGACCCCGCTCCCCTGGCCTATCCAGACGCCGCCGTCGATCACCGTGCCCGGGCTCCCAAACACGAGGAGGAGCCGATAGTCCGACGAGCCGTTCATCACAGTCCCTGCGCCGAGGCTCAGGGTCACCCCCTGCAGACGGCTTATCTGGATCTCGGATTCCAGCGTGTATACTCCTGGCGAGACGCAGATCTTTTCGTGCGACGCCAGCATTGAGTTGACGAACGCTGCGGCGTTGGGGTTGTCCGTGCTCCGCTTGACTGTCCCGTCCCCCCCGACCGCGACGAGGGAAGCCCCTCTCTCGGAGATGGTGTAGTTGCAACCCGCCTCCGGGGTGGTCGGGAACGACTCGAGTGCTGACCCTGGCTGGCTCGTCTGGCGAGAGGTCGACGATGCGGCGGGACGAGTGATGGCTCCCGCCCCTCCAGAGACAGCCAGTAGGACGACGGCCGCCGCGGCCGCGAGCGCGACGAGCAGGCCGGCCCTCGTCACCGCGCTCTTCCCCAGCATCAAAGCTCCGGACCTTTGCGAACTGGTCCTCGGGGCATTAATCCCTTTCCGCGGCACGACCAGAAAAGGACAGATAGAACCGGGGTGCGACCTCCACGGTTGGCCCAGAGAGTCATAGTCGCCCTCGGGGACTCCACGACCGCGGGGACCCCGGGGTTCATGTCTCCGGTCGAAATCCCGCCTAGAGGCGGGGGGAACCCCGAGAGCCAGTACTCGTACTGGATGATGAAGAACCATCCAGGATGGAATGTCCTCAACAAGGGCGTGAACGGCGAGAGGTCGGACCAGATATTGGCGAGATTCGCCCGTGACGTCGTCGGCGAGAAGGCGTCAGTCGTCATCATCCTCGCCGGCGTCAACGACATCTACCAGGGCAGGACGGCCGACTCGGTCAAGCGCAACCTCGAGGCGATGTACTCGCTCGCCGAAAAAAATGGTATAGTGCCTGTGGCGGCCACCATCCTCCCCTACAACACGGCGGGCGATGAAGAGGCCGGTGCGATCAGGCAGGTGAACAAATGGATCGAGGCGGCGTCGAAGGCGCCGGGCCGGCTCTTCTGCGACACCAACAAGGCCGCAAGGTCCAGGTCCAACCCGGACCTCTTGGAATGCAGCCGGGACGGCCTCCACCCAGACGTAGCGGGATACAGGAAGATGGGCGAGGCCCTTGCAGCGACGCTCGTCCGAGCCGGCCTCTAGCCGGCCGAATCCATCCGCCCTCAGTCCGAAGCAAGCAGGGGCGCGATGTCCTCCCTCAGCCTGGCGACAGAGGTGAACCTGAGCGCCCACCGTATCCCGTACCTCTTCGCCCCCCTGACGTTCTCCTCCCTGTCGTCGATGTACGCCGCGTTCCCTGGGGAGACCCCGAACCTCTGGAGGGCCGCCTCGAAGGCTTCGGGCGCGGGCTTGACGCACCCGAGCTCGCAAGAGCCTACAAAGTCGTCGAAGAACCTGTCCCACCCTACCTTCCTCACGAATTGGGCGTGAGGGAACGAAGTGTTCGAGAAGAGGAATGCCCGGTAGCCCCTCCTCCTGAGGGACTTTACGACCTCCACCGTCCCGACCCTGAGCTTCGCGAGCCGGGCGAAGGGCCACGCCCAGAGCTCATTCGGGTCGTCGCCCGCCCTCAGGGTCTTCCCGAACCTTGCCAGCGAACCCTCGAGCATCTCGCTGACGCCTACCTGGTTGGACTCCAGGTCGGGGAGGGCGGCTTCCAGCACCGCCCTCAACTCGAGGCGGGGCACCCCGTACCTGTCCGCGATGTAGTCGTAGATCGGGTGGTTGTTCCTCCACTTTATGACCACGCCCCCAAAGTCGAAGACGAAGTCGCACCTGCTCTCCTTGCGCAACGAGCGCCCCGGCCGGAGGGGCGTTATAGTCTTGCGTCCCGGCCGAGGGGGTCGGGCCCGCTACGCAAACGTATAACCGGAATCCAACCACTCCGGCGGACGTGGAGGGCGGGGAGAAGGCCAGTTCCGGCAACCGCTGGTTCTACTCCCAGCTCCCGGTCGACGTCGCGACCGGGCCTGTAGGGACGCTGATCTCGCTCTATGTCCTCGAGCTCCACGGCACAGTCATAGACGTCGGGCTCGTGGTCACCTTGTTCAACGCCGTCAGCATCCCTTCCGCCGTGATCTGGGGCTACGTCACCGACAGGTTCCAGAGCAGGAAGACGATCATAGTCCTCAGCGCGGTCGCGGTCTCGGCCAACCTCATAGTCCTCCCGGTCGTCCACAGCATATCGGGCGCCGCGCTTGTCTACGCGCTCTTCTCGCTAGTCTCCTCGGCGGCGGCCACACCCGCCAACCTCCTCATAATGGAGACGCAGCGCAAGTCAAGGTGGGCGTCGGCCTTCGCGCGCTTCTCGATGGTCTCGAGCGTCGGGACGACGCTGGGCCTCGTCCTGGGAATAGCCTGGACGACCTACCTTTCCATCTCGCTCCTGGTCGTCCCCCTATCAGTCCTCTCGCTGGCCTCTGCCCTCCTGTCAGTCGTGATGATCAGGGAGCCCCCCGTCTCCTTCGAGCGCGAGGTCATAGCCCTCCAGAGGAGGAGCCTCGAGCAGCGCCTCCTCGCCCTCCCGCTCATCTTCCTCCGCCTCCCGGACCTGGTCGACTTCAAGTCGGTCTTCAGGGGGCTCCGCCACGCCCTGACCAGGCAGCTCCCGCTCCTATACCTCTCGATCTTCGTGTTCTACGTCGCCAGCGGCCTCTTCAACACCTCCCTCATCCCGTCCCTCCGAGCTGCAGGCCTCGGGCCCAACGAGGTCTTCCTGGCCACGATGCTCGCCATGACCGTCCAGACTGCCTCGTTCTACTACGCCGGACCATTCGTGGAGCAGAGGGACCTGCGGAAGGCAGCGGTGGCCGGCCTCCTCCTGAGGTCGGCCTCGTACGCGGGGATCGGCGTGATGGCGGCCCTCTTCGTCGGACTCTCCTACCTGGGCGGCACCCTCGTCCTCTATCCGCTCGCCGGGGGGCTCGCCTACGCCGTCTACTACACCGCCTCGAACACCATGATCTTCAACACGCTAGGCGCCAAGAACCAGGGGTCGCGCCTCGGGGTCTACAGCGCCCTGGTGGGGGTCGCGACCATGGTAGGCTCCTTCGTCTCGGGCTACGTCTCGTTCTACTTCGGCTTCCTCGCCACCTTCGTCCTGGCAGGGGCGCTGCTCGCCTTCTCTGCCGCCCTCGTCCCGTACGTCCCCTCCTCCTATCAGCAGGACAGGCTCGAGCTCGACCTCTAGGCTAGACCCCGCTCCTCCAGTGCTCCCTCTGCCTGTGCGACCGCCACTGCGTCGCCAGGCCGACAAGGGCGAGGACGACCGAGATCACGCCTGCGTAGGAGGGCGCGGCCCCGAAGTAGACTAGGACGGTGTAGAGTATCACCCCGCCAAGGGCCGCCGTGGCGACCTCGAGGAGCTTGCCGGAGGCCGCCAGGCCCACGACGAAGAGCACGAACCCCACGGCGAGCGCCAGGAGGAGGACGTGCGTGAGGTCTTTGGTGATCAGGTACCCGAAGTAGCCGAAGGCCAGCCCGATTCCCAGATGGACGAGGAGAAGGCCGAGCAGTCCTCCGATGATGAACCCCACGAATGCCCCGATAACCGTGCCGATGAACCCTAGGACGAGCGTCCCCGCCGCCGCGCCGAACGCCGCCCCCGCCAGGCCGGCCACCAGGAACGCGAGGGCCTTGATCACCGAGCGCCCAGCAAAGATCAAAGCGAGCGATATGACCAGGAGGACGAGCGCGTACAGCAGCCCCCCGGTGCCTGAGATGACGTGCGGGAATATCCCCGCTGGCGCGAGGACCGGTTGACCTGGCGCCATGGCCGAAGAGGTGTCCCGGGAAACCAATAAAGCTTGGTGAAGCGGGGAACACCTTTACAATCCGCGGGGCTTCGACCCACCGTCATTGGAAGGATTCTTCCGCTACCCCGTCAAGGACGGCAACGCGGAGGCCTACGCGGCCGAACCCGTCGGACGCCGCGCCGCAGGCCAGGTCCTCGTCGTCCACGAGGTATGGGGGTTCACGCGTTTCATCCGCAAGACCTGCGACGACCTCTCTAACGAGGGGTTCAGGGCGGTCGCCCCGGTCCTCTACTGGAGGGACAGGGACGTCTTCTCCGAGAAGAACATACGCGAAGGCCTGAAGACCGTGTGGGGCCTGAGCCTCGAAGAGAGGCGCCAACGCGCGAAGCTCGAGGCAGCGATCGAGAAGGGCGGGGCGTCGCCCGCCGCCGCCTCGATGCTAAGGAAACTCTACGACCCGGGCTTCAGGGCGCGCATCCTCGAGGACCTCGTCTCCCTCGCCCGCCACTCCCGTCGCGAGCGCCCAGACCTCGCGCTCGGCGCCTTGGGCTTCTCCATGGGCGGAAAGATGGCGATGCAGACCGCCGCCGCCTTCGGGGGGATGGCTGCCTGCGTCGCTGTCTCCTCCGAGCCCCTCGTCGGCCCCTCCCTGGGGACGGTGCGCGCCCCGCTCCTCCTGCTCTATGGCAGCGACGACGCCTTCATGCTCAGGAGCCTCCCCGCCTTCGTGGAGGAAGCTGTCTCCAGGGGGAAGGCGGTCGCTCTCAAGCTCTACCCCTCCGCGGGGCACGAGTTCTTCGACCCGGCCCACAAGGACTATCTGCCCGCGGCCGCGAAGGACGCCAGGGAGTCTGCCCTGGACTTTATGCGCAAGTGCCTCGCCTGAGGGCTCTCAGAACGGAGGAACCGTCTCTATGGCGTCGAGCGCCGCCAGGACATCGTAAGGCGGCTTGGTCTCGAGCATATTGACGTTCTCCTCGACCTGCTCTGGCCTGGACGCCCCTACTATCATCGATGTGACCACCGGGTTCTTGGCTATCCAGTTGAGCGCGAGCTGGGCGAGCGGCATCTTGGCCGCATCCGCGAGCGCCCTGAACTTCTCGACCGTCGCGTAGTTCATCGGCTTGTTCATCCTTCCCCAGAACCGCGGATAGTTCGCCCCCCTCGTCCCGGGCGGGGCGGGCTGCCCCTCCTGGTACTTGCCGGTCAGGAACCCTCCCTGGAGGGCAGAGTACGTTATCGTCCCCAGGCCGTTGGCTTCGCAGAAGGGGAAGAGCTCCTTCTCCGACTCCCTGTTGAGGAGGTTGTACGGGGGCTGCAGGGCGATTATCCTCTCCAGTCCTAGCCTCTCGCTCACGTCGTTGACCGCCTTCATGTTCTCGACCGTGAAGTTCGAGCAGGCGAGGTACCTGACCCTCCCGTCCCTCACCAGGCGGTCGAGGGTCCTCATCGTCTCCTCCAGCGGCGTGACGGGGTCGAACCTGTGCATGTAGTAGACGTCGAGGTAGTCCGTCTGGAGGAGCCGCAGGCTCTCGGAGACCTGGTGCATGATGTTCTTCCTCGACAGCCCCGCGTCGTTCGGCCACTCGGCTCCCTCGCTCCCCACCTTTGTAGCGATCACGAACCTGTCCCTGTCTCCGTGGATCCCCTTGCCGATTATGGCCTCCGACTTGCGCTCGGTGTAGACGTTCGCCGTGTCGAGGCTGTTGATCCCAAGGTCGATCGCTCTCCGGATCACCCTGATGGCGGTCGGCTCGTCCGCGTCCCGTCCGAAGTTGTTCGTCCCCAGGGTCATCCTTGAGACCTTCAGTCCAGACCGGCCTAGGTTCCTGTACTCCAAACTCGCTTTTCGGGACAGTGGCGCTAGAAATTCTTTTCCGCGGGGCTGTCAGCCCTGGCGGCATGCTGCCCGAGGACCTGCCCGTCCGTCTTCTCTAGGTCCTGGAAGAGGTCGAGGAGGATCTTCCCCAGCGGCGTCACCTCGTACAGCTTCACGGTCCCGAATGCCGCCTGTTCTCTCACGAGCCCGTACCTGTTCAGCACTTGGACGTGCCTGTCGACCGTCTTCCAGTCTACACCCAGCTCCTCGGCAAGCTGGAGCCGGTCCTTTGGCGTCCCGAGGGTGTTGAGGACCTTGATCCTGGT
>Ga0335081_10004938_pt1 | contig 21091 bp, 24 predicted proteins | sample Lox_Sample_35_FD_206713 | JGI IMG/M metagenome (GOLD analysis project Ga0335081, IMG submission 206713) | Soil microbial communities from Loxahatchee National Wildlife Refuge, Florida, United States - Lox_Sample_3.5 | ecosystem: Environmental > Terrestrial > Soil > Wetlands | place: USA... | reverse complement strand
GAAAAGTTTACTTACAAAACCCGAGCAGCGCCAGCTAGCGGCAATAGATGCCGACCCCATCGCGCGGGATACCCGAAATTTGTGCGCATCCCGGGTTGTGACCGGCCTCACTGCAATCCACCGCCGGCGGCAGCGATGATAGCGGCATGTCAGCCATTACCGCTCCCGCTCCCACCAAGGCCATATCCAGCTTTGCTGAACTTCGCGCCGGTGCGCGCCCCGAGCGTCCCCTGCGGCTGGCGGTGGTCGTTGCCGATGACGAAGTCGCGCTCTCGGCGGCCGACGCCGCCTGGCGACTGGGCATCGCGCATCCGGTGCTGATTGGTAACGAAGCCGCAATCCGCGCGAAGCTGAATCTCCTGGCGCTCTCCGGACTCAGCAGCGACGCGGAGTTTGTTAGCGCAACCGCCGCCGCCGCCACCGCAGTGCAAATGGCGCGCGCGGGCGACGTCGATGTGCTGCTGAAAGGGCATCTCCGCACCGACGAGCTTTTGCGGGCCGTGCTGGATAAAGCGAAGGGCTTGCGAGCTGGCCGTCTGCTGAGCGACGTGCTGTTATACGAGGACAAGCTCGCGGGCGACACCAGGCTGGTGGGCATCAGCGACGGCGGGCTCAACGTGCTGCCCACTCTCGACCAGAAGCAACAAATTGTGCAGAACGCAATCCGGGTCATGCGCTGCCTGGGACTAGCGCGGCCCAGGATCGCAATCATGAGCGCTACCGAGGCGGTCAGCGAATCGGTGTCCTCCAGTGTCGATGCCAAGCTGCTCACCGAAATGGGCGACGCGGGCGAGTTTGGCGAGGCGGAGGTCTTCGGCCCGCTGGCGCTCGACTGCGCCCTGCTCGAATCGGCCGCCCGCGACAAGGGCATCCGGCATCCGGTGGCGGGTCATGCCGACTGCATGGTGGTGCCCAACATCGAGGCCGGGAATCTGCTGGGCAAGTCGGTGAAGTACCTGGGCGGCTCGCAATGCGCGCACGTGGTGGTGGGCGCGAGCGTACCCATCCTTATTCCGTCCCGCGTTGAGAGCGTCGATGACAAAGTAAACTCCATCGCCTTGGGGGTGATGTTTGCCGGACAAATTCAAAATTCTCGCCATTAACCCGGGCTCCACCTCGACCAAGTTCGCGGTGTACGTCGACGACCGTCCCTGCCTGGTGAGGAACCTCCGGCATTCGGATGCCGATCTTGTGCCCTTTCGCGGCCGCCCAATTCTCGACCAACAGCAATTTCGTTCGGCGCAGATTGAAGCGGCGCTGAAGGAAGCGGGACACGAGGCGATTGAGTTGCACGCGGTCGCCGGACGCGGCGGACTGCTGCCGCCCCTCAGCAGCGGCGCCTACGAGGTGAATGAGGCGATGCTGGACGAACTGCGCGCGGCGAAACGCGGCGAGCACGCCTCCAACCTGGGCGCGTTCCTGGCGCACGCGATCGCGCAGAAAGCGGGAGTACCGGCCTACGTCGTCGACCCGGTCAGCGTCGACGAGTGGCCGGAATGCGCGCGCCTGTCGGGCAGCGCGCTGCTGGAGCGCCAGTGCCTGTCGCATGCGCTGAACTCTAAAGCAGTGGCCAAGCGCTATGCGCGCGAGCAACGACGGGCCTACGATCTTCTGCGGCTGATTGTGGCGCACCTGGGCAGCGGCATTTCGGTTTCGGCGCACGAGGCCGGCCGCATGGTGGACGTGACCAACTCGCGCGAGGAGGGCGCCTTTTCCGCCGAGCGCGCCGGCAGCGTGCCGGTCATGCAACTCGTCGATCTCTGCTTCGGCCAAAAGTACACACGCGAGGAAGTGGAGGCGCTGCTCTTCCGCGAGGGCGGACTGCATTCCTATCTGGGGACGAAAGATCTCCTCGAGGTGGAGAAGCGCATTGCGTGCGGTGATGCCCGCGCCAGGACCATGTTTGACGCGATGGTCTATCAGATCGCGAAAGAGATCGGCGCGATGGCGGCGGTGCTGCGCGGGCAGGTTGACGCGGTGCTCCTCACCGGAGGCATGGCGCACTCCGAGCGTCTGGTGGAGGCATTGCGCGAGCGTGTCAGTTGGATTGCTGCGGTCGCGGTTTATCCCGGCGAAGACGAGCTTCAGGCACTGGTCGAAGGCACACTTAGAGTGCTGCGCGGCGAGGAGAAGGTGCGCTCGTTTGGCGCCTCCTTGGCGGCTTCGGGATGACTCGCAACTTCGCTGGCCTGGTTCGCGCCGTCGTGGAGCGTTAAACTCACCGCGTCGAAAGTATGGATCTTGGGTGTGCCGTCAATGGTTTTGGAGAGGACCTTCAACACCCGCGGATAGATGTTGAGCCGGTACGTCTCGGCATCGGCCGGGCTCTCCCAGAGGCTGGTTGTAATCCGTTCCAGGCTGCCGGGATTGGCCAGCATCAGCTCGCCCACGAAGCCTTTCTGGGCACGCATTAAGGGAAGCACCTCGTTATCGAATGTCCACTTGAACTCAGACGAGACGCCGATGGACTTCAGGCGGAAGAAGGCTTTGCGGGCAAACATGGCGACACCTACCAGTATGCCTTTGTTTATCTCGCGAATGCTGCCCGGCTGGCAGTGACGGCACTCACAGGGTGTGGTGATATGCGGCGCTTCGCTGCATTTCTGAAAGCGGTTCAGTTCTTGCTGTGATCGGGTAGAGCGGGCCTTCAGGCCCGCGTCCAGACTGGCTTTTCCGAACGCAGTCGGCTTTCAGCCGACGCCAGAGTCGTGCCGCCGGGCTGAAGTCCGGCTCGCGGATTTTGGACACCCGTGACGCGGCGCTGAAGCGCCGCTCTACCCGTACTTGCCCGTCACGGTAATTCCAGAACTGCTCTACAATTCCTGCCATGCCATTCCAGCGGGCGCGGAAGACCTACGACCAGGAGGCGCTCTACGAATATGCGATCGGCGCCCTGGGCAGGCGAATGCGCACGGTGGCGGAGCTGAAGCGCCTGATGCGCAACCGGGTCGAAGGCCAGCCCAACGGCGCCGCGCTGATTGAAGCGGTGGTGGCCCGCCTGAAGGCCCAGCGCTACCTCAACGACACCAGCTATGCCGAGAGCTATTCGCGCTTGCGCAAGGAGAACGAGAAGCTGGGACGCCTGCGCGTCATCCAGGACCTCAAGGCCAAGGGCGTGCATGGCGACATCATCGAAGGTGCGGTGCGCGCCGCCTACCAGGACGTTAACGAAGAGGAACTGGCGCGCGACTTCCTGCGCCGCCGCCGCCTGGCAAAACCGGTGGGCCGGAAGCAGGCTGCCCGCGTTTTCCGCGCCTTGGCACGCGCCGGCTTCCCCAGCCGTGTAATCTTCCGCATACTGAAGACGTGGGACGTGGACGACGAGACGATCACCGCCCTGGAAGAGGAGAGCAGTAGCCAGGCGTGAGCAGTCAGCAGTCAGCAATCAGCCCGCGGTAACCCGGTTACGATTATCAGGTATGCTCAAACGAAGTTGGCAGGAACTCATCGCAGTTCCCATTCTTCTTGGCTGACTGCTACAACATGCCTCGACAACTCGACCACACCGCTGCCTGTGAACACCTCTCGCGGGTGGACCGCCAACTGGCGCGCGTCATCGCGCGCTCCGGACCGTGCCGCCTCCAGCAGGAGACCACGCAGAGCATCTTCGCGGCGCTGCTGGAGTCCATCATCTATCAGCAGCTCAACGGCAAGGTCGCGGCGACGATCACGGCCCGCGTGAAAGCGCTCTTCCCCGAAAACACCAAACGCATTCGCACTCGCCGCGGTCTGGTCGATGGCTTTCCCACTCCCGAGCAGATTCTGGGCGCGTCGGAAGAGCGCCTGCGGTCGGCCGGGCTGTCGCGGGCAAAGATGCTGGCCATCCGTGATCTTGCCGCTAAGACCCTCGACGGCACCGTGCCGACGCTCAAGCAGGCGCACCGCATGAGCGATGAAGAGCTGATCGAACGTCTCGATACCGTGCGCGGGATTGGCCGCTGGACGGTGGAGATGCTTTTGATTTTTCGTTTGGCCCGTCCTGACGTACTGCCCGTGGATGACTACGGCGTGCGCAAAGGTTTCGCCAAAATGCGCAAGCTCGCGGAGCTTCCCAAGCCGAAGGAGCTGCTGGCTTACGGCGAGCGCTGGCGTCCGTACCGCAGCGTGGCGAGCTGGTATCTGTGGCGCGCGGCGGAGATGAAGCAGTTGCCACTGGCCGCGGGTCGCTCGACAACAAACACCGCCGCCGCGAAAAGTGGTCCGGCCAGCAGCCCAAAGAAACGAAGGTAGAGCGGGCCCCGCACTGCGGGGTCCGCTCCAGCGAAGTCCACCAAGCACAGTTCAAACTCAGATACTACCGGGGCAGAGCGCTTTACTTTTTGCTAAAATGTAAAGCATGGCTGAAGCGACCCTTTCCTCGAAGAACCAGATCGTGATCCCGCGCGAAGCGCGCGAAGCCTTGCAGTTGAAGCCGGGCGACAAGCTGCTGATAACCGTGCACGACAATCGCATCGTGGTGATGGAGAAGCCGAAGTCCTATGCCAAGGCCCTCAAGGGCATTGCTGCCGGCGTTTACCCGAAGGACTACCTGAAGAAGGAACGCGCCGACTGGTGACGCAGTGGCTGGCTACCATCCTCGATCCTCATCGCAGGATTGCTCTGGATACAAGCGTCCTTATCTATCACGTTGAGAAAATCACGAAGTACTCCCTCTTGACGGACCTGGTGTTCGCCTGGCTGGAGCGGCCCGGACACAGTGCGGTCACCTCGACCATCACCATGACGGAGCTTCTGGTGCAGCCATATCGCACCCTGGACGTGCGACGTATCGATGCCATGTACGCACTGCTGATCAGAGTCCCAGGCCTCGAATGGGTGGCGCCGGACTTGCCGATCGCTGACTTGGCTGCTCGTATCCGCGCTCAATACGGACTCCAGACCCCAGATGCGCTTCAGGCCGCTACTGCGATGGAAGCCGGAGCCACTTTGCTGCTGACCAATGATCGTGCTTTTCGCAGAGTTGGGAATCTTGCAACATTGCTCCTGGACGACCTGCTCGGACGAGCTACCCCATCGCAGCAGACGAATCACTAAGCAACGCGCAACCGGGAGGGCTGGCCTGGTTGCTGGTTGATGACCCAGGTCTCGAAAAACGCGAGACCTGGGGCACCCGTTGCTTTTTTCATGGTGCCTTCTGCAAGTAGTCCTCGAACGCCTGGGCGGCGTCGCGGTTTGCGCCCGTGACTTGCGGCGGAATCACGGCAGGCACATTCGCGGGGCAGGCCTTCACGCCGGCGCAGATGTTCACCGCGTGCGGCATGGCCACTTGCAGCGCCGAATTCGCCTGCGCGTCGTCGGGCGAGTCCAGCAGGATCAACTGCACTCCTTCGCTGCTGCTGGTCTGCTTCTGTAGCATCTCTTTGTAGTCGCCGGTTTCGCTCTGGATCACAATTAGCTGCCCCGAGGACAACGTGGGGTTACTGCCTTGGTAGTCCAGGATGCGGTGATCCATCTCAACGCCGTAGGGGGAGCGCAAGTTGCGAAGTACGTGGACCACCACGGGTTGCTTGGGCTTCGACTTACAACCGCTCAGCAGGGCAATCAGCAGGAGACCGGAAATCGCTACGGCAAACCTCAATTGTCGGGCCATTTTGACATCATAGCTGGAGCCTTCGCCTTCGCCTAGAGCAGCTCCTAAAAGAGCCCAAGCGATAGCCGGAACCGTCAGCTCCCGAGCTTCTGCCGGTTACTCCTCGCATCACAGGTTGCCCCATAAACCAAAAATTAATCTGAATCCGCTAACCCAGCCTTTCTCCGCGCGCCGCCTTCATAGATAATGCTGGCAGACCAGCACGACTTGGGTGAGCTATGAAGCTGGGCATGGCCATATGCCTATGTTTGGGAGTAGCCTCTCCGCTCTCGGGGCAGCAGACGCTCTTGGCGTCGCGCCCGTCCCGGCCCATGGCGTTCGCGGCGGCGCCGCGAGCATCCGCCAATCTTGCGGAGACGGGTGTGATCGTGGGCCTCTCGCCGCAATCATGGCTGTACGACGCCGCTGCTTTCAATGGCAACGGCGCCTCCGCCGTCTGCACCCAGGCCATGCCGCTGGCGGTCAGCACGCCCTCCAGCGACTACGCCTTCGATCGCGCGCAGTTCAGCGCTGCCGCCCTTAAGGCCACTTTCAGCCACGACAACATGGTGAAGATAGCGCGCAACTTCGTGCCGGGTCAGCCGCTGCCGGACGCGCCCTCCTACGTCGCGCTGACCAAGCGGCAGAAGTTTGAAGCCTTCGTGCGCAACGGTTCCTCAGTCAGCTTGGGTGCAAGCATCTTGTCGGATGCGCTGATCTCGCAGGCTACCGGCGCGTATCCGCGGCTGGGCGGCGGCCTAGCCGGTTTTGGTCTGCGGTTGGGAGTTTCGGCGTCGGGCAACGAGGCGGCCGCATTCTTTGCCGGCTTTGTCTATCCCACGCTCTTCCACCAGGACGCGCGCTATTTCCCGTCTCGCCAGAACGGCATCGGCAATCGCCTGGCTTACGCTGCCAGTCGCGTCATGATTGGGCGCAGTGACGATGGCAGGAACGTCCTCAACACCTCTGTGATTGCCAGCCAGTTTACGGAAGCAGCCATCGCCAATGCCTATGTTCCGTATCGCAACCAGTCGGTGAGGGGGACCCTCGAGAACGCGCTAACCGGTCTGGCCGGTGTCGCCGAGGGCGAAATCCTCAACGAGTTCTGGCCCGACATCGAGCAATTTGTCTTCCGGCGCACACACAACTCACTGGTGCGGCGCGGCCTCGAGTTGGGCGGCCCCACGCCCCAGCAGGGTTATCGGTAAGCCCAGTCAGCGGCCCCAGCTATTGGGAAAGAAGTCTCTCCAGATCACGCGCGCCGTGAAGCACGCGCACTACATGAATTTGCTGGTCGAGGATTTGATAGAAGATTAGATGCGCCGGGAAACCGTTGACCGGCCATCTGCGAACGTCCCGCAGCGCTTCGGCCTTGAATCCGCAGCGCGCTCCTGCTCGTGGTGTTCGGACAAGGCGCAACACACTAGATGTGACCGCACTCTCCCACCGCTTGGCCAGGTTCTCATCGGATTGCAGTTCATACCAATCTGCTTGCGCCAGGATATCGGCAACGGCCAAGTCGCTGAAGGTAACTCGAGGCGCTCTCACGCGCGGCGGGTCCTGTCTCTAAGCGCGCGGACGACGCCCTTGGAACGGATTTCGGAAACTGGTATCTCAAGTCTCTTCGCGTTGACGGCCCGCAACAGGTTCTGTTCGAGGTTTGCGAAGCGACGCTCCTTGTCGCGCCGTATCAATTCGCGAATATACTCGCTCGGCGTACCCCAGTCGCCGGATGCGACCTGGCCCTCCACGTATGCTTTCAGCGCATCGGGCAGGGAAATATTGAGAGATGTCATCGCCATGCCTTCATTATATGTCATTTCATGAAAGAGGCGGGAGCTCTGTTGAACTCGAGCCAAAACTATCCACTAACCACTATCCACTGCTTCTACACTCCCGCCGCAGCTACTCCTTCGTAATGCCGCTGGCTGCGCGGCAACTTCTCGGCATAGCCCAAAAGGAAGAACAGAGCGGTCGAGAGCAGGCAGACGATAAGGCGTACCCGCGCCAGCGGCATCGGCGCAAGCTCCATGAATCTGCCGAAGCGCCACGCGCCCCAGTTGATGACCTGCGTGGGGACGACCGTCCAGATGGCGACGTAGAACCAGGCGCGCTCGGCGCCCTCGCCGAAGGTGTCGCGACGGGCGCGCGGCGTCCAGTCCAGCGCCGTCCCCAGCACCACCGCGAGCGCCAGCGGGTAGTAGAGATGGGCGTAAAGCTCCTTCAGCATCCATCGCCCATTTACGTTGGCGATGATCAGGCCGATGAGGTTGAGCGCGTAGGGAACGATGATGTCGACCCACGCCGCCGTGTAGCAGACCACGCGATAGGGCAGGTTCGGCTGATGCACGCCGTAATGCGTGATGTAGGGCTGGGGCTCGCATCCCGGCAATCGGCCCTTCAGCCCGCGCCACGCGACCGCGGCAAGGATGATGGCCAGCCAAATCCAATGCCGGCGGTCGGGCCCGCGCGCGTAGAGATCGTAGGTGAGCGGCCATCCGGGCAGCACCCAGAAGACCCAAATCCAGATTGGCGTGTGCAGAACGCGGTAGTAGCGCTTGTTACGCTCGCGGAAGACGGCCTGTCTCATGCGTAGTTGATGGTAGCGCAGCGGGGAGGTGGTTCGCTATTGCAACCAGCCGTCAGCAATCAGCCGTCAGCCGTCAGCCAAACAAGGAAGCAGTCGCTGCCCTTCCGCCGTCACACCGAGCGTTAGGGCCTTGCGACGCTCTCTAATGCGGCGACCACTGTGGCATCCTGCTCCGGCTCGACCGTGCGCAAGTCCAGCAGCACACGATCGTTCTCCACTCGCGCCACGATCGGCGGCTGCCATTGGCGCAAACGTTGCAGCAATGCGTCAGCGTTAAAGCCAGGCGCGCTCACCGCAAGCGCTCGCGACGGCAGTGTCGATCCCGGCGCCGCGCCGCCGCCCAGCAGCGACCGCGACTCCACGATTTCAATGTCAAGCTGCGGAGAACTGACGCGCAAATGCCGCGCGATGTGCTCGGCGCGATGCTGCAATTCGTCTTCGGTGATGCGCATCATGCGCAGCGTCGGAATGGAGTCGTAATCTTCGCGCAAGTAGGCAAGCAGCGTCGCCTCCAGCGCGGCATAGAACATCTTGTCGACACGCAATGCCCGGAAAAGCGGATTGGAGCGGAGCTTCGCCACTAGCTCCGGCGTGCCGCTGATCAGTCCCGCTTGCGGGCCGCCCAGCAGCTTGTCGCCGCTATAGGTGACGATGTTCACGCCGGCGCGCAGGCTCTCGGCGATCATCGGTTCGCCATGAATGCCAACCTGGCGCAAATCGAACAGCTCGCCGCTGCCCAGGTCTTCCATCACCGGGACGCGATGCTTGCGGCCAAGCGCGGTGAGTTCGTCCAGCGACGGCTGCTCGGTGAAGCCGACGATCTGAAAGTTGGAGCGGTGGACGCGCAGCAGCAGCCTGGTACGCTCGCCGATCGCGGCCTCGTAGTCGGCGATGCGGGTGCGGTTGGTGGTGCCGACTTCGCGCAGCACCGCGCCGGACTTCGCCATCACGTCGGGAATGCGAAACGATCCGCCGATTTCGACCAGCTCGCCCCGCGAGACGATCACCTCGCCGTCCTCGGCCAGCGAGTTCAGCGCCAGCAACACCGCGGCCGCGTTGTTGTTGACCACGATGGTCGAGACTTCGCGCTCCGCAGTGCTTAGCAGCTTCGCAAACAAGCGACTGACGTGAACATCGCGCTTGCCGCGCTCGCCGCTAGCGAGATCGAATTCCAGGTTCGAGTAGCCGCGCGAGACGTCGGCCACATGTTGCAACGCCGTTTCGGCGAGCGGCGCGCGTCCAAGATTGGTATGCAGGATGACGCCGGTGGCGTTGACGACCGGGCGGAGGGAATAGGAGACCGATAGCCTCAGGCGTCGTGCGAGGGCGCAGGGCAGGGCAGCGATGGCAGTCTGAAGGTTCTCCAAATCGAGGCGGTCGACGGCGATTTCTTCGCGCAGCTCCTGAAGGATCGCTCGTGATCCGGCAGTCGTTGCAGTGTGACCGAATTGTTGTGCCAAGATCTGCACTGAGTCCAGGCGCAACAATTCGTCGACGGAAGGAAGTATGCGGAAGAGGTCTGCACTTGGGCGAATGGTCATAGCTGCTTGCCAGGACGTTTGCGCCTGATTACGGTGAATCTGCGCCTTATTTGCACACTCATCAACAACGTTTCCACAATCTACACCGTTTTTCACAGCCGCAATCCGGCTGACGGTTGCATAGCATTCAAAGATTGCAGCTTAATGACAATTGTAGGAGTAATTGTGCAAACGTGGCGAACGGTCAGGTCGCTACTGACGCCGCGAGTTTAGGAAAACATGAATCCAAAATCGGGTAAACCAAAGAGAGAACTGAAGCCCGCACCTCGTTGCGCTTGCGAATGCAAGGCCTGCGATATCGGCATCCACTGCGGCCGCAAGCCGAACTGCGAGCACCCTGGATACTCTAAGCCGAGCAAGGCATAGGATCGCGAGTGGGATCGGTGGCTCGGGTGCGGCGCTGCTCCTTGCTTACCCATTCCACAAACAGGGTCTCGAATTCCTCTCGTGTATAAACACCCTTGGCAATCAGCAGCGTGTTCATCGCGTAGATGGTGGCTTTGAAAGCGTCATCTCTTGACGCAGCATTCAGCGCTTCCTCGAACGACATCGCAACTCCCCCGAAACAGTGGCCTCAACTGCAAGCATTAAACCATAAGAGCAGCAAAGGAGAGAGAACAAATTTGCGTCCTGCCTCACTCGTAAGCCGATGCCTCTCCTGCCCCTATCTCCGCCGGAAAATTCGCCGCAGCAGTAGCCCGAGCATGACTCCACTGGCGATCAGTCCTGTGGCCATCTGCGGATCGAAGAAGCGCACGAAGCGCGCGCCCGCCTCGGTGACTTCCAGCACGCCGACGGGCACGGCCTGCACAATGCCGCCTCCGCCGCCTCCACCGCCTCCACCGCCTCCTTTTTTCGGAGCGGATGGATCTTGTGGCGTCTCGCCGCCCTCGCCGCCACCGGCGCCCAGGCGGTAACTCACGCGCGCGACCGGAATGATGGTCTTGCCATGAGTCTCGATGGGCTCGCCAAAGACATTTTGCACCTTGGCGGTCGCAGCGAAGTGATCGACAAGGGTCGCGAGCATTTCTTTTGGGTCAATCATGGAACGCTCCTCTCCTCATCTGATGCCACTTCACCCGACTTTGACTAATCCATAGCGCCGGTTCCAGTGCGTGCGCGAGTCAGTGGCCGTTCCCCTGGATTACGTCCTCGGGTTCCGGTTGCCGCTTGGGGGCTTGGCGCAGGAACTTCATCATCCCACTGCCACTGGCTTTGCCGGCGCGGCGCTGAAAGAAGTCGGCTGCCGTTTCCACGACTCCGACCTTCTCCGCCACGGCGACGGCGATCCACTGGTTTAGAGATACGCCATCTTCCTTCGCCAGTCGCTGAGCGGCGCGCTTGAGCGATACCGGAAGCTTCAGAGGATACGTTGCTTTGCTCACAACTTCACCTTCTTTAGTAGTTCTGCCGGACTGACAACGCGGAGGCCAAATCGCTCTGCCGCCGCCATGAAATCGGCGCGGTTATAGGTGACCAGCGCATCTGCCCGGCCGTTGATGGTAGCCTCGACCAACATCTCATCATCCGGATCGCGGGATTGTGGCCGCCAACGAAAATGCAATTCAACCAGCTCGATAAGGGCCGCGAACTCGGCGAGGAACTCATCCACTTCCTCACAAGTCAGCCCGTGGGCCAGTCGTTGCTCGGGACGCTTCAGCACCTCCTCGCATTCCAGAAACAGCGGAGGAGTTGCCAAAGGGACCAGCCGCCCACTGGCGACCAATCGTAAAACGGCATTGCCTGCACCCGAGCGCGTGCGCAGCCCAGCTACAACCACCGAAGTATCGAGGACGATTCGACGCAACATCCTATAGGATGTCACATCTTATGCGATATCTCAACGTCCAGTTCTTTCGGTTGACAACCCCCTCCAATGCAGGCGTAGTTCACCCCACCTCGACTAATCCATATCGCCGGTTCCAATGGGTGCGCAGGTGCTGCACCGCGCGGGTAATCTCTTCCTTCGTGAGATCGGCGTTTGGTCCGGCGAGAACATGGCGCGCCTCTTTGCGCGCGGCCTCCAGCAGGTCGCGATCGCGCAGCAGGTTCGCCACCCGCAGGTTGGGCATGCCGGCCTGGCGAGTGCCAAAGAATTCGCCCGGACCGCGCTGCTCCAGGTCGAGCTCGGCGATCGCGAATCCGTCTTGCGTGCGCACCATCGCGTCCAGGCGCTGCTGCGCTTCGATGGAGACCTTACCGCCCGTCATCAGGATGCAATAGGACTTCGCGGCGCCGCGCCCAATGCGCCCGCGCAATTGATGAAGCTGCGACAGCCCGAAGCGCTCGGCGTGTTCCACCACCATCACGTTGGCGTTCGGCACATCCACGCCGACCTCGATAACCGTAGTCGAAACCAGCACCTGAATTTCGCCGCGCTTGAAGCTGGCCATGGTGGCGTCCTTCTCGTCGGCGCTCATGCGGCCATGCAGCAGGCCGACATGGAGGCTGGGGAACTCGTGGGTGCGCAGCCGGTCGTGCATCTTGATGGCGGCCTTCAACTCGCCCTCCATCGCGCCCTCTTCGATCACGGGATAGACAATGTACGCCTGGTGTCCGGCGGCGACCTGCTTGCGCACGAACTGCCAGACCTCGTCGGCGCGCTCGTCGCCAACCTTGCGCGTGGTGATGGGAGTTCGTCCCGGCGGAAGCTCGTCGAGCACGCTGGTGTCGAGATCGCCGTAGATGGTGAGCGCGAGCGTGCGCGGGATCGGCGTGGCCGTCATGACCAGCACGTCGGGCTCAGCGTCGTCGGCTTTCTTCATCAGGCGGAAGCGCTGCATCACGCCGAAGCGGTGCTGCTCGTCGACGATCGCCAGGCCAAGCTTGTCGAACTCGACGGTCTCCTGAATCAGCGCGTGAGTGCCGATCACCAGTTGCGCGGTGCCTTGCGCGATGTGATGCCGCAGCTTTTTCTTGCGGCCGGCCTCTTGCGATCCCGTGAGCAACACGATGCGGTATCCGGCGGCTTCGAGGATGTGCCGCGCCGACAAATAATGCTGCGTCGCGAGGATCTCCGTCGGCGCCATGAGCGCGACCTGGTAGCCGTTCTCGATGGCGATGACGGCGGCCTCCAGCGCGACGATGGTTTTGCCCGAGCCTACATCGCCTTGCAGCAGGCGGCGCATGGGCGCGGGCTGCGCCATGTCGCCAGCGATTTCCTTCACCACGCGCTTCTGCGCCGCGGTGGGATGAAACGGCAGGATGCGCTTGACGGCCGCGCGCACGCGGTCGGTGATCTCGAAGGCGATGCCGGTCTGCGAACGCACTTTGCGGCGCTTGAGCTCCAGTCCCAGCTCAAGAAAGAACAGCTCCTCGAAGATGAGCCGAATGTGGGCGGGGGTGCGCGCTTCCTGAAGCTTGATCAGGCTCTCGCCGACCTCGGGCCAATGCGCCTGCCAAAATGCGCGCCGACGATCGATCAGTGACATGCGCCCGCGCACCGCCGCGGGGATGGCGTCCGGAATGTCGCCGGTGAGGTTCTCCAGCATGCCGTGGATCACGCGGCGAAACCAGCGCGCGGTGAGCCGCCCGTTGCCCGCAGCTTCGTAGATAGGAACGATGCGGCCAACTTCCAGCGATTGCCACTTTTTCTCCTCGCCCGTTCCTTGCTGCTCGGTGGGATCGTGCAGGATTTCGTACTGCGGCTGAAGAATCTCGAAGCGATGTCCGCCGCGATCGCCGGCTTCGACCTTGCCGTACAAAGCCAGCAGCATTCCGGCGCGAAACTTGTCCTTCAGGTACGTCGCGTTGAACCAGACGCAGTTCAGCGTGTCGCGCCCCTGGCCGACGGTCATCTGAAAAATGGGCATGCGGCGGGTGCGGAAGAGGCCGAAGGTGCGGACCTCGGCGATCACGCTGGCCATCTCGCCCACGCGCAGCTCGCCGATGCCGCGCGGGTTGAGCCGGTCCTCGTAGCGAAAGGGCAGATAGTAGAGCAGGTCCTCGACCGTGCTGATGCCCTTGTCGAGCAGGATTTCGGCGAAGCGCGGGCCGATGCCTTTGACGAATTGCACGCTGGTCGTGAGATCGAGCACAGAGGTCAACGTGTTCAGGCGCGGGGCTGCATCTTCTGTAGCAGCTCGGAGCCGGCGCGCTCGGGATCGCCCAATTTGAAGCTGCTGTCCAGCAGCACGGTAGTGGCGCCGGGCGCGAGCGACTTCAACGATGCCGCCAGGCTGTCCGAGGGCAGCCTGGAGCTGTCGGGGCCAAGCACAATGTAATCGACCTTGGCCGCGCTCAGCAGGATGCGGGCATCATGCACGCGGCAGGTTGACAGGACCTCGTAGCCGTGGCCGTTCAGCAGACTCCTGACCAGCGCGCACAAGTCGGGCGACTCGTCGACAAACAACACCAGCGGTCCCGCAGGCTTGGTGGCAGGCGTCTTCGTTGGCGGGTCCTTAAGGAACGAGACGATGGCAGCGTCTTCCGAATCGTAGACGCGGAATATCGTCGCCAGCTTGGTCAGTTGCAGCAAAGTGCGGAAGAAAGGCTGCGGACTGGCTAGGCGCAGGTCGCCTCCCCGGCCTCGCGTGTGGGAGAGAAAGCGCACCAGCAGACCCATGCCCGTGCTGTCCACGCGGGTCACTTCCGCGGCATTCAGCGCCACGCGATTGAATTCAACCAGACCGCGCTTGATCGCCGCCTCAAGGGTTGAGCATTCTTCGCCGGTGACGATCCGGCCAAAGCATCTGACGACATAAACGGCGCCACAAGGGCGGCAATCGAGGGAAAGAGACATAAGGAGACCGTGTTGCGCGTTCTGAAACGCTGAGACACTTTATCATCACTCGGAGCGCGGCTCCATCGATTCTTCACATCACAACGGTATATTGCCATGCTTCTTGGGCGGGTTCTTGTCGCGCTTGTTCTCCAGCATGTCGAGCGCTTGAATCAGCTTGCGACGCGTGTCGCGCGGGCGAATCACCGCGTCGAGATATCCACGCTCGGCGGCGACATAGGGATTGGCCAAGCGCTCGCGGAACTCCTCGATTTTCGCCGCGCGATCGGCTTCCGGATTGCCCGATTTCTCCAGCTCGCGCCGATAAACGATATTGACCGCGCCCTCCGGCCCCATCACCGCAATCTCGGCCGTGGGCCAGGCGTAGTTCACGTCGGCGCGAATGTGCTTCGAGGCCATGACACAATAAGCGCCGCCGTAGGCCTTGCGGGTGATCACGGTAATCTTCGGCACCGTCGCCTCGGAGAAGGCGTACAGCAGCTTGGCGCCGTGGGTGATGATTCCGCCGTACTCCTGCTGCGTGCCGGGCAGAAATCCGGGAACGTCCTCAAAGGTGATCAGCGGAATGTTAAAGCAATCGCAGAAACGCACGAAGCGCGCGCCCTTGATGCTGGATTTGATGTCGAGGACGCCCGCCAGAAAGGCCGGCTGGTTGGCAACGACGCCCACCGACTTCCCGTTCAGCCGCGCGAAGCCGACGACGATGTTCTTGGCGTAATGTTCCTGCACCTCGAAGAAGTAGGCGTCATCGACCACGGTGTTGATCACGTCCTTGATGTCGTAGGGCAGATTGGATTCGGTGGGTACGATGCTGTCGAGGCGCTCGTCGGCGCGATCGATGGGATCGGTGCATGGCTTGCGTGGCGGGTCGTCGAGGTTGTTCGAGGGGATGAAGCTGAGCAGCTCGCGAATCATGCTGAGGCACTCGGCGTCGTCATGCGCCATGAAGTGGGCGACGCCCGACCTCTCGTTGTGGGTCATGGCGCCGCCAAGCTCATCCTTAGTGACCTCTTCGTGGGTCACGGCCTTGATCACGTCGGGGCCGGTGATAAACATGTATGAGGTGTTGTTCACCATCAGGATGAAGTCGGTGATGGCAGGCGAATAGACCGCGCCGCCGGCGCACGGGCCCATGATGGCGGAAATCTGCGGCACCACGCCGGAGGCCAGCGTATTGCGCAGGAAGATGTCGGCGTAGCCGGCCAGCGACATCACGCCTTCCTGAATGCGCGCGCCGCCGGAGTCGTTGAGCCCGATCACCGGCGCGCCCACGCGCATGGCCGTGTCCATGATCTTGACGATCTTGGCGGCGTTGGTCTCCGAGAGCGAGCCGCCGAAGACAGTGAAGTCCTGCGCGAAGACGAACACCAGGCGGCCTTCGATGCGCCCGTAGCCGGTGAGGAAGCCGTCGCCGTAATACTTCTGCTCGTCCATGCCGAAGTCGGTGCAGCGATGCACGACCAGCTTGTCGGTCTCTTCGAAGGTGCCTTCGTCAAGCAGAAACTCGATGCGTTCACGCGCCGACATCTTGCCCTGCTGGTGCAGGCGGGCACGGCGCTCTTCGCCGCCTCCGGCTTCGGCCAGCGAGTCGCGGCGCTTCAGTTCGGCTAATTTCTGTTCCAGATTCATGGGCGTGATTATAGCGACAGGACCGGGAGGAGGCTGTGAGTTAGCGCACAAAAGGCAGACGTGCCACAAAGGGCGGGATGCAAGCGCCGAAGGAGTTTTCTGTTCCGGGCCAACGATTTCATCTGGCGGAGCTTTGGGCCCTCGGAAGGAACTCGATGGAAATCGCGTCCGCAACGCTCTTGAAGTCGTAGTCGCTGGTGATCAGCGTGGCGCGTTCGCTTGCGGCCAAAGACGCGGCAAATGCGTCCGCATAAGGGAGGGAGTGTTTATTGCGAAAGGTGCCGGCGCGCTCAGCCCGCGAGTAGTCGGCAGTCGTGATTTCGATGGGAAGATTACGAAATTCCTCAGAAAACGAGTCTGCTTGGGCCTCATTCTTCTTCCGCGCGATCACGTAGTAGACTTCGCCCCAATTGACCGCTGAGACCGCGATCCGCGTGTACCCAGCTCCAGCCTGGAAGATTATTTCCTCAACCCTGGCAGCGCCGGGACCCTCATCGAACCACCGCAACAGCGCGCTGGAATCAAAGACGTAACGGGTTATCGCCGCCATTTGTCATCTCGATGCACGCGCTCTCGCAATTCTTCCAGTCCCAAGCCGCGAAAACGACCACGGAAGCTGCGAATGAACGCGTCTGTGATGGGGCGTAACACGATCGTGTCGCCGCGACGCTCGATCGCAACTCGCGTTCCAGGGACCAGGCCCATCGCCTTGCGCAGCGCGGCTGGGATCAGCACCTGACCCTTCGTGTTTATCCTGGGCTTCATGTCTACATGAGAACACGGACAGGGGTCTGCAAGCCAGGCTTACTCGAATATCAATATCGCCGCCGCAATCACCGTGGTCCACAGCCCGCGCTTGTCGCCCACCGCGCTCTGCGTGATGTTGGCGGTGCGCACGATCTTGTTCGAGAGCCGGTAGACCTCTTTCTTCTCGTCCCACGACTTGTCGGCGTCGAATTCCACGTCCAGCGTGGTGGCCAGCATCTCGGCGGCAAGTTCCTCGGCGTAGTCTCCGGCGACATCGTCGGTTTCGCCGAAGGAGTGATGTTCGCTGAGATAGCCGTAGGTGCTGCGGTCGGCGGGGATCGCCAAGCCAATGCTGGAGGCGGTCAGGCGATGCGGCTCGCGCGTGGAATTCTCCGCCACCACCGCAAACACCACTTCGCCGGGCGACAAGTAGCGCAGCCCTTCTTTGCGGGGAATCAGTTTGCAGTTGGGGGGGAATATGGAAGAAACGCGAACCAGATTTTGCGCTGCGATTCCGGCGTCGCGCAGCGCCAACTCAAACGATGTAAGCCGTTCCCTGTGTTTCCCTACGCCTTTCGTGAGAAAGATGCGCTTGGGGACCATGTCCTTTGCCAATGGGTGCGCGCCTCCGCCAGGAGAGTGTGGTCAACAATTGTTCAAAATAACATATCAAGCGCGAAGTTAGCGTTAAATTCAAAATGAATCTGGCAGGCGTGGCCGGTGGCCGCAATTGCTTGCGACCGGCCAAACGGACCGGCATCTTAGCTGTTATTTCCAGGCCACCGTGGGTCCCGGCCACAGAGGGACAAGGAGAGCATTGCAATGAATCACCTGCTTGCCATCGGAATCGGGTTTGTCGCCGGCCTGCGATCGCTGACCGCCCCCGCGCTGGTGAGTTGGGCCGCCTGTCTGGGATGGCTTAACCTGCACGGCACGCCCCTGGCGTTCATGGGATCCAGGGTCGCTGTCGGCCTGTTCACGCTGCTGGCGATCGTTGAGTTGATCGGCGATGTGCTGCCGAAGACGCCGCCGCGTACCACGCCGGTTCCTTTGATCGCACGCCTCGTCATGGGAGGCCTGTGCGGCGCCAGCATCTACGCCGCGGCCGCCGCGGCGCTGGTGATGGGAGCGGTCCTGGGCATTATTGGCGCGGTAATCGGCACCTACCTGGGCTATTACGCCCGCAAGTCCCTGGTCGCGAGTCTCAAGGTCAACGACATCCTGATCGCGATTCCCGAAGACATCGTCGCCATTGGACTGGCATATCTGATCGTGCGCTGAGTGGCGGCAGCTCTCTCACGCAACCCGCTTCGGCTGCTGGCAATTTCTGCATGTTCTTCGCGCACTTGTAGGACGACGCGAGAATTATCGGTTGTACACCGGCAGCGGTCCGCGCAAGTTTCGCCAGACCTCGTCGCAGGCCTTCACCACATGCTCGCTCAGCGGCCCGTCATCAATGGTCGTCAGATTTTCGTTCAACTGCTCCAGCCGCGATGCGCCGAGGATGACGCAATCGCTCGCCGTGTGATGCAGCAGCCAGTTCAGGGCGAGGCTGACGAGGGAGCGTCCCGCCGACTGCGCGATCTTGCCTAGTCGTTCCACCGACTGGAAGTACTGCTCGTGCCAGTAGCGGTCCTGATACAGCTTGTTGTTGTCGAAGCGCGTGCCGGGCGTGATCTTCTCCGGCTTGTGTTTGCCGGTGAGCAGCCCGCCCGCCAGCGGGTTGTACACCACGGTGGAGACGCCGAACTCCTTGCACATCGCCAAATATTCCTGCTCAATGCCGCGCGCCAGCAGGTTGTACATGGGCTGCGAGATGTAGGGCGCGCTCCAGCCGCGCTCTTTCGCGAGGCAGAGCATCTGCACCACCTCCCACCCGGCGTAGTTCGACGATGCCGGGTAGCGCACCTTGCCTTGCTTCACCAGCGCCTGCATCGCTTCCATCGACTCCGCAACCGGAACGCTGTGGTCGGGCGCGTGGAAGTAGTAGATGTCGAGATAGTCCGTGCCCAGCCGTTGCAGGCTTTCGTCGATGGCGCGCAGGATGGCCTTGCGCGATAGTCCCTGCTGGTCGGCGCCCTCGCCAACTTTGAAGAACACTTTGCTGGCGATGACGAGCTGATCGCGCCTGCCCTTGATGGCGTGCCCCAGCATAGTTTCGGCAACGCCGGTCTGGTACACGTTGGCGGTGTCGAAGAAGTTGATCCCGGCTTCGATGCAGCGATTGACGAGTTGCGTGGCGCCGGCCTGATCGAGCGGCTTGCCGAAGGTCATGGTGCCAAAACAAAAGCGCGAGACAGTCAGGTCAGTGCGCTTCAGCGTGATCTTAGGGATGGTCATGATCCCTTCCTATTGAGCATTGCAGAGCATAGTGACCAAAGAATGAATTTGTCATCACGAGCGAATCCGGGCCCCTGTCGAGTACCGCTTTTGTACTCGACCGGGTGGAGGAGCGAGGGATCTGCTTCTCGCCTGCACGATGCAACAGCAGATCCCTCACGCCAAACCCGGGCGTTCGTGATGACAATTCCACACTGTCGGTGGCCGTTCGCTTATGGCAATCGCTCCTCGCGATAAAGCTGTACCGTGTGCTTCACCGCAGCATAGAGGAACATGCTCCCCATTCCAACGATTGCCACCACCGCGCCGACATCGAACAGCAGAAACTTGTGTCCGGCAAGGTGTGTCCACGGCCCGCGCACGTACAACACAACATTGCCAATGGCCAGAATGATGCGGAGTTCCGTTGGCCCCAGATTAAAGAACGACAGATGGAAGCTGCCGATGGTATAGGTTGCCAGATACACCTCAATGGCCAGCAACAGGAACGCAATCAGCAGCGCAAGCGCGATGATCGGGCTCATGAAACCCGAGAGCCCCAGTCCCACCATCAGGACGGTTGAGCCGATGGCGTCGATCACGTGGTCGACATAGAAGCCGTAGCGCGGACGCTGGCGGTTGCGATAGCGTGCGAGTGTCCCGTCGAGACTATCGCCGAACCAGTTCAAGGCCAGGAAGAGTATGCCCCACAAGAGCCACTGCCGGTGGTAGCGCGCCAGCGCATAGCTCACGCCAACCATGATCTGTGCCGCGAAGCCCAGCACAGTCAGGTGGTCGGAGTTGACCCAGGCCGGCATGCGCGCGGCAAACCAGGCGAGGGCGCGCTTCTCCGCCGCGGTGACAAAGCTGACCTGCACGCGGGTGGCGTTCTTGAAGCCAGGCTCAGAAGTGGGCTTTGTCGCGCCCGAAGCTGTGCCGATTGGCATTTTGCAGGGTTCCCCAGAGAGACTACAGCGTGTTTCTAGAATCGACTTGTATCAGGGTACGGCTTCAGCCGTGCCGAAATGCCGGATAAGTTGCTGGGCTTCAGCCCCTGCATAGGGGCAGGGGCTGAAGCCACCATTTTGAAGGCGCCTCTTATCGGCACGACTGAAGTCGTGCCCTGATACAAACCTCAGCGATTCGCAAGAAAAACTCTAGTCCTGCAATCGGACCATCCGCAATTTCGGCGTAGTTCCTACAGCACCGCCGTCTCGTGCAGCAGCTCGCCCCTGGCGAAGCGTGCCGGGCTTAGCACCTCGACGCCGTCGATGACCTCGGTCCTGCCCCGAACGATCAAGTCAGCTACCATCTTGCCCGTCGCCGGCGCATGCATCGCGCCATGACCGCTGAATCCGTTGGCGCAGAAGAATCCCTTCAGCTCCGGCGCCGGCCCGATGATCGCATGATGGTCCGGCGACATCTCGTACAGCCCCGCCCAGGCGCGCTTCGGGTTCACCGCGAGATTCTCGAAGCACGGCACGCGGTCGGCGGCGAGCGTCAGCACCTTCTCGATGAACGCCGGCTCGAAGTCGGTGTTGAAACCCATCTTCTCTTGCGGATCGTTCCAGGCCAGCAGAAAGCCCAGGCTCTCGGGACGGAAGTGGAAGCCAGTGCTCATGTCGACGACCATCGGCGCCTCATGCGAGACGCCGTCGAACGGCTCGGTCGGCACCAGCATGCGGCGCATGGGCTCAACCGGCAGCTTGATTCCCGCCAGTGCCGCCACCCCGGCCGCCCACGGCCCCGCAGCATTCACCACCACCGGAGTGCTCACCGGGCCGCGCGTAGTTTCCACGCCCGTGATGCCGGAGCCGTTGTGCTTGATGGCGGTGACCTCAGTCGCGCGCCACAGCTTCGCGCCCTGCTCGCACGCCCGCGTGGTGAAGCCCACCATCACGCTGTAGGGATCGACGAAGCCGTCCGTCGGGCAGAAGCTTCCGCCCAGCACGTCG
>Ga0335081_10004937_pt1 | contig 21095 bp, 19 predicted proteins | sample Lox_Sample_35_FD_206713 | JGI IMG/M metagenome (GOLD analysis project Ga0335081, IMG submission 206713) | Soil microbial communities from Loxahatchee National Wildlife Refuge, Florida, United States - Lox_Sample_3.5 | ecosystem: Environmental > Terrestrial > Soil > Wetlands | place: USA... | reverse complement strand
CGCTCCGTTGTTCTGGCTGCCGTTGATCAGGAAATTGTCTGAGGCATCCTGGCTCGTATCCGGATTCGGCTCCGGTGAAGGCGCGGCCGGACTGGGCGCTGCTTCGTTTTTCGCCGGTTTCTTCTCCGCCGCCGCGGCCGGTGGCGCGGAGATGGAAAGATTCGGCGGGGGCGTGTTGACCACGGTCGCGGCCGCATGAATCTCGCTCATCGGCAGCGCCGTCATCTCCCAATTCTCGACCGGAGCCCCCGCCGCGACCGCGACCGTGCGACTGACCGGCGCAAAAAGCTGCATCTCGATTTTGATGATCCACGACCCATCGGCGAGATCCAGCGAATATTTGCCCTGCGCGTCGGTGCTGGTGACGAGTTTCTTTTCGCCCTGGGAGGCGGTGACCGTCGCGCCGGGAAGCGGAAGTCCGCCGAAGGTGACCACCCCGCGCTCCTCTGCCGCGCCGAGCAATGCGATCGACGCCAGCGCGAGCAGGCTCATGTGCACCAGGCGCATGTCAGTTTTCGGATGGTCTTTCGACCCGATCGATCACATAGATATCCACGGGACCTTTTTGCGGTTCGAGTTTCAACCCGAGCTGTTCCTGGACCGCAACGAAGATCGACGGCGCGGCATCCGATGGCGGCGCGGATTCGGCTTCGGCCGCCTTTGCCCCGTCCGGAGCGCCGGCCGGCGGAGGACCCTGCATCATCTCCGGCGTATAGCGCAGTTTGAAATCGTAATTTCCGGTAAGTCCGGTTTGATCCACGACATTCCGCCCGACGACGCGCGAAAGCTGGTCGGCGATCATCGCGGCGGTTACATTCGCTGCGTTGATCTCGCCGCGCTGGATCCGCATCCCCCGGCCGCCTCGGCCGGGCCCTCCAGCCGCGGACGCAGGAGTTTTCGGCGCGCCCTCGGGACCCTCGAACAAATCCGCGTTGCCTTTGGACGGCTCAAGCTTCGGCCCGCCCTTGGCGATCACGAGCGCGTAAATCGGGAGTTCCTTGGTCTCCTTGTGCATGCTGAGCCGGAACCGCTCGGCAAGCATGGAGCGGATCATCGCGCGAATGTCATCCTCTTTCACTCGCGCACCCGATTCCGGCTTGGCTGTGATGTCGAAGTGCTCCGAATCCGCCCATGAGGGCAGCCCGCTGAGCTGATTCTCTTTCAACTCGTAGGACATCGTGATCAGCATCTTCAACGGAACATTAGTGGCGACGAACCGTCCGCCGGGCTCGAGCGCGATGCCCGCCCTGTGATCCCCCGAATGATTCGGCTTGATGGAGGCGACCTCGAATTTGGGCTGATCCTGCGCGAGCGCCGCAATGGCAATCGCGGCAGCAAAAAATGCGTGTTTCAATCCATCTCCTTTGTCTGGCGGATCGAAATCCGCCTGCCAAAAATTCGCCAGTGGAAGCCCGTTCGTTCCAGTTTAATTGTTACGAGTAAAAGCGCTCCCGGGTTCTTCGACAATAGACGTGCGAGAGGCCGGAATCGTTGGCGCAGCGCGACGTGGCTGAGCCGCGCGGTGAGCAAGCGGCTTCCGAGTTTTTGAGCCGCCTCTTACGCCTGCGGTTCCTGATCGGACGCGGACGCTGCCCCGCCCGGCTCAGCGGATTCCGCATCGTCGTGCTCGCCGGGCTCGCGATCCTTGGGCGTGTAATACGAGTGATAGTACGTGTACTTGCTGTACAGCTCTCCGCGCCGCGCCCCGTTGACCACGATCCCCAGCACGTTGTTGTTGCACAGCGACTGCATCGCGCGCGTCACCGAATCGATGGTGGTATGCCCGATGCGCACCACCAGCAGCGTCCCGTGGCACAGCGTCGAAAGCAGGTTCGCGTCGGCGGCGAACAGCAGCGGCGGACTGTCCATGATGATCCAGCTGAACAACGTCGGCAGCCGGTCCAGCATCAGCTTCACTTCGCGCAGATTCAGCAGCTCCAGCGGATTGATCACCGCTTCGCCCGCCGGCATGATGTACAGGTTCGTTCCCGCGAGTTTGCGCAGCGCCTGGTGCAGCGGAATCTTGCCCAGCAGATAATCCGTGATACCCGGGCTCCGGTCGGCGTGAAACAGCGAATGCACGATGGGCCGGCGGAAATCAAAATCCGCCAGCAGCGTCAGATTTCCCGCCAGGTGCGCTTCAGCCAGCGCCAGATTCGCCGCCGACAGCGACTTCCCTTCGGCCGGCGACGGACTGGTCACCACCACCGTGTGAATCGGCTGCAGGCTCTTCATGTGATTCAGCCGCGTGCGCAGCGCGCGAAACTCCTCCATAGGCGCTTCATGCGGCCGCGTGACGTCGATCAGCAGCGAGTCCGGAGCCAGGCGGAAGGGGATCTCCGGCACCTGCTCGAGCAGGCCCGCCATGTTCGGACCGGGATCGGCAAGCATGGTCCCCGGCGGGGCGTGGTCGCCGCTCGGGTTGCGATTCACGGGCGGCGAAAGCAGACCTGCCTGCTCGGCCCGGCGCAGCGCGTCGTGTACTCGGCTCATGCTTATCCTCCGGATTTGATGGTGAAGTAATACACGATCGATCCCGCCATGATCACGATCGCGGCCAGGCATGCCGTGGTCCAGCCGAGCCATGACAGGCGCTTGCGCCGCCGCACCACGAAATCGTTCTCCAGCAGCGGAATGCTGCCCAGAATCGCCATCTGCGTGTACGCCCGCACGTCCTTCAGATTCTTGAGCGCCGTGTCTTTCATTTCCCGCGCTCCGGCCACCACCAGTCCCAGCACCATGCCCAGGCCGGCGCCCAGCGCGATCACCATCGGACGATTCGGCTGCGTGGGCGTCAGCGGCAGGCTCGCCGGGTCCACGATCTCCAGCCGTTCGCCCTGGTTGCGATACTGCATCTCCTCCGACATCTTCGCCTTCTCCAGGCGATCCTGAAGCTGCACGTACTGCTCTCTTTTCACCATCTGGTCGCGCAGCAGATCGTCGTATTCTTTTTCTCCCATCGGCACGCTGTCGATGTGCGACGTCAGGGTCTTGATCATGTCGCTTGCGCGCCTCATGGCCTTGTTGGCGTTGTCGATTTCCAGGTTCTTCGCTTCGATGGCGGACTGCGTCTGCGAGGCGCGCACCTCCATGTCGCGGATCTCTTTCTGCACCACCGGATTCAGCGCCTTGGGACTGGTCGCCGCCTTCTTGTCGTCCGCCTGCTTTTCATCCGTGTCCTGTTTGAGAAGCGCGTCGCGCTTATCCTGCGCGATCTTCAAGCGGCCCTCCGCGGCTTTGATGTCCGGATACGTGTCGGTATAGCGCTGGCGCAGGACGCGCAGCTGATCCTCCAGGCTCTGTACTTCGCGCTCCGCCTCGGTGAGCTTTTCGTTGCGGTGCGCCACCGCGGCCGAGTCCTGCCCGATGGGCGTCTTCTTGAGATCGGCGATCTGGCCCTGGATGATCCGGTAATTGTTTTCCAGTTGCAGTTTGTCTTCATTAGCCCGGCTGATCGCCGCATCGTACATGGCCATCTGCGACTGGATCGCCGTGAGCGACTGCATATTGCTCTGCATCTGGTCCGGCAACTGCCCGTTGTGCTGCTCGCGAAACGACGCCAGTTTGCTCTCCGTATCGTCCAGCGATTTTTTCGCCTGGTCCATCTCGTCTTTCATGAACTGCGTGGTCTCCGACGTCGCGCTCGTCTGGTAACGCTGGTTCTCGTCCATGAAGCGCCCCACCAGATCATTGACCACCAATTGCGCCTTGTGCCGGTCTTCATAAGTGAACGTCACCGCGAAGGCGGGAATCACCCGGCCGTTTCCCGCGTCGGCCGCCGAGGCGATCATCGTAATCTTGATCTGCTTCTTCATCTCGTCGATCACGTCGTCGATCGGCTCGCGGTTGCGTTCGCGCTGGTACAGGCCGAAATTGTTGATCATCGTGGTCAGCACCGCGCGGCTTTCGATGGTCTGCTGGATGGATTGAATCCGGTCGTACATGTGCTGGTTGAACGTGCTCTGCACCATGCTCTCCGGAATCTGCTGCGGGCGGATCATCACCACCGCCTGCGATTGGTAGCTGTCCGGCCACAGGAACACGCCCACCACGCTTGCCACCACGCACAGCAGGAACGGTCCGAAAATCCAGCCTTTGTGCCGCCGCAGGATGTCGATGTAGTCTTCGACGTCCAGCGCTCTCCTCGAAACGTTCAACCCCTCAGTCGGTTGCATCGCGTTTCGCCTCCGATCTTTCTTTCGTCATTCCTTCACCAGAACCGTATCCCCATTCTCCAATAAAACGTTCACATTTTTCTTGTTCTCGCCGTGCTTTACGAAATCTTTGTAGTTGAATTTCAGGCGCGTCTTGCCGTCCGCCCGCAAAACGATAATGTCTTTCTGATTGGCGAAATCCTTGAACCCACCGGCGTTGTTGATCGCTTGAAACACTGTGACCGGCGTGACCATCGGATACGGACCCGGCCGGTTCACTCCGCCGGCCATGTTGTACTTCTTGCTGTTAACCTGAATCACGTCCACTTCGACTTCCGGGTCCTTGAGGTTGCTCGACAGCGCCTGCTTGATCTGATCGGCCAGCCGCGCCGGAGTGAGCCCCGACGCCTGCAAATCGCCCACCAGCGGCATGGTAATCTTGCCGTCGGGCCGCACGCCGCGCGGACCGCTGAAATCGTTCTCGCGCCACACCCGGATATTCAAAATGTCTTCCGCTCCGATCACGTAAGTCTTAGGATCGATCGGCAACGCTGTCGTATCGGGCGAAACGCTCGAGGGGACCTTAGGCGCTTCCGGGGGCTTATCGGCGGCGGGCGGAGCCGTCGTGTTCGTAGTGGCGCTCTGCTGAGCAAATCCCGCTCCGCAGCTTATAATCATTAGCGCAGCCAGTACGGCTAGACGTTTTCCAGACACTTCAAACTCCTTCGTTTGTCTCGTTTCGCGCCAAATGATTCATTGTACTACGCTGCGCTCTGTTCACGTCGCAATACTGCTATCATCGATCAAACATGATCGCGCAGCCTGTGTAAAGGAACCGCGGTACCAGAACCGCGCATTCTTCAGAGGTCTCATGAACTACTTTCTCGCCAAAACTGACCCCGAAACCTACTCGCTGGACCAATTGGAGAAGGAACGCGTCACGGTCTGGGACGGCGTCCGCAATCCTCAGGCAGTTCGCGCGATTCTGGCGATGCGTCCCGGAGATCGTGTCTTCATTTATCACAGCGGCGCGGATCCGGGCGTGGTCGGACTGGCGCAAGTCCGCTCAGCCGGCCGGCCCGACCCGAAAAATCCCAAGTCCGCCGTGGCAGATTTCGAATTTCTCGCGCGCATGGATCCTCCCACTACGCTCGCCGAAATCAAGCACAGTGGAAAATTCGAGGATTGGGCGCTGGTGCGCCAGGGGCGTCTGTCGACGATGTCCGCGCCGGAGGCTTTCGCCGCGTGGATGCGCAAGCGTTATCCCGCATTGAAAATCTGACTCGCGGCCGCGGGCTCTACAGCGGCTCCGGCAGATGAAGCTGCGCCTTGCTCAGCGCCTGATCGAGCAGCCCCGCCGCGTCGATCTCCTTCATCCCACGCGAAGTGGAAAACTCCATGATCAGCATGTGCCGCGCGCGGTCGAGCATCTTCTTTTCGCGAAAGCTCAGCGGCTTCTGCATCTGAAGAATCAGCAGGCTCTTCATTACCTCGGCGACAGCCAGAAGGCTCCCGTTCTTCATCTTCTCGCTGTTTTCCTTGAACCGGTCTTTCCAGTCCTGATAGCGCTGGCACCGGCCTTCGGAAAGAAAGCTCATCACGCGTGCCATCTCACCGTTTCGCGTGACGCGCCGCAGTCCCAAATCCACCACATGGGAAAACGGCACCATCACGGTGAGACTGTTATAGGTCAGCCGCAGAAGATAAAACCGTTCGTAATGGCCGGCGAACGCCCGGCTGCTGATATTCTCGATTGTGGCGACGCCGTGATTGGGATAAACGACTTTCTCACCAACTTGAAAAGTCATGGCTGAACTCGCGGCAGGCATAAGTTGACTACATCTACTCCGTCAAAAGCTCTGCCTCCAACTCGAAAATGCTGGAGGTGAGCAAAGAGAATATTAAGCTGAACTTCATCCACTGTCAACAGGAAAGTGAGACATGCGATCCCATACCCAACCTATTCATTAAACGTCACTTCTTGTCCAAGGCAGGTCCCCCTGAATCGGTTACGATAGGTAACGGAACCTTCCGGTTTATCGAACGATTAGCCGATTCAGCGGTTTAGCCCGAAAGGAGAAAGGTAACGTCCCGCATGAAAGCGCGCTGGCGCTCGCTCGCCATCATCGGCGCGGTGGTGGTACTCGATCGCGTTACAAAACTCTATATTCGCTCCCACCTCTCGCAAATGGAGACGATTCCGGTCATTTCCGGCTTTTTCAATATCGTTCACACCGAGAATCCCGGCGCGGCCTTCGGCTTCCTGAGCGAGGCCAACACTGACTGGCGCCGCATCTTCCTGGTCGCCATTTCTTTGATCGTCATGGCGGTGATCGCTCCGCTGCTGGTCCGCGCTCAGGGCAGCGCGTTGATGCAGACCGGCCTGGCGCTGATCTTCGGTGGCGCCTCGGGCAACCTGTGGGACCGTCTCACGCGCGGCACCGTCACGGATTTTCTTCAATTCTTTTTCGGCAGCTACGAATTTCCCTCCTTCAACGTCGCCGACAGCGCCATCACCATCGGCGCGGCGCTGTTGTTGATCGATCTGTGGCTCAGTGAAAGGTCGCGTCGCGATTCGCGATAAACTCATGAACATGCGATTTGCTGTCGCGCTGCTTCTCTCGCTCGCGCCGCTTTACTCCGCCGGAATTCCGCGCGAGGAGTACAAGACGCGCCGCGCGGAGCTCCGCAAATCGCTCGATGGCGTCATGGTTCTGTTCGGCGCCGTCGAACCCGACGATCTCCGCCTGCCCTATTTGCAGGAAACCAATTTCCTGTACCTCTCCGGCTGGCACCAGCCCGGCGCGGTGATGATGCTCACCAAATCGGAAGAGATTCTGTTTCTCCCCGACCGCAACGCGCACATGGAGCTGTACACCGGTCCCATGGTCGGCCCCGACGATGCCGATGCCGCCGAGCGCACCGGCTTCGATCGCGTTCTGCCCGTCTCCGCCGTCGAAACCAACTTCGTCCGTCTCCTGGAACATTCGCGCAAAGTTTATCTGCTGCCCTGGGACGACCGCGCGCAAAAGCTGAAAGCGCTCGCGCCGCTGCACGGCGATCCGGAATCCGCCGCGATTCCCGTCGCCAAGCTGCGCGTGGTCAAGTCGCCTGCCGAAATCGAGCTGCTTCAGCAGGCCGCCGACGCGACCGTTGCCGCGCATCTCGCCGCCTGGAAAATGATTCATCCCGGCGTCTACGAATATCAGGTCGCCGCTACTATGGAGGGTACCTATTTCGCCCAAGGCTGCGAAGGCAACGCCTATGAGCCGATCGTCGGCAGCGGACCGAACAGCGTAATCCTGCATTACAGCGCCAATCGTCGCCGCGCCGATTCGGGAGAAGTGCTGTTGATGGACGTTGCCGCCGAATGCTCGGATTACGCCATGGACGTGACCCGCACCGTTCCCGTCAACGGAAAATTCACGCCGCGCCAGCGCGAAATTTACGAGATCGTGCTCGGCGCTCAGCGTGCCGCCATCGCCGCGATCAAGCCCGGAGTCAAAATGCGCGGGGACAAATCGCTGAACCGGATCGCGATGGATTACATCAACTCCCATGGCAAGGATCTGCACGGCGAGCCGCTCGGCAAGTACTTCACGCACGGCCTGGGACATTCCGTGGGCCTGGACGTTCACGATCCCGGCGACATCAACACGCTCAAAGCCGGAATGGTGATCACAATGGAGCCGGGAATCTATATCCCCGAGGAAAATATCGGCGTGCGCATCGAAGACACGCTGCTGGTGACCGGGAACGGATCGAAGAACCTGAGCGGCGCGCTTCCGCACGACCCTGACGAGATTGAGAAGCTGATTGGAAAATAGACGCAGGTGGATCTACGCGGCGCTCATCGCGGGGTGCTTCGCCGTTGGAATGGCGCTCTCGCTCTCGCCGCCCGCCAAACGCGTCAACAATATCGCTTATGACTGGATGCTCGCGCATCGCGCTCGCACCGGCTGGACGCCGCAGTCCGTGGTGGTCGCCATCGATGAGGCCACGCTCGGTAAGCAGGGCGGAATGTACTCCATCCGCTCGATTCTGGCGGGCGTAATCGACAAGGTGAACGCGGCGCAACCGGCCGCCGTCGCCGACGACGTCCTTCTTGCCGACCCCACCCCCGACGAGGCCGGTAACGCCGCTCTCGTCGCCGCCTTTGGTGGAACCCGCAAGCTGATTCTGCCCTGCGACCTCACCGCGGTGAACAGCGTCTACAAGTGGGAGGATCCGCTGCCGCAGTTTGTGCGCCCAGGCGTCAAACTCGGCCACGTCTTTCGCCAGCAGGATCTCGAAGACGGCGTGAACCGCTACGTGCCTTTGCGCATCGTCGCCGAGGGCCGCGAAGAATGGGCGCTGGCGCTTCAAACCTTCGCCGCCGCGCACGATCAGCCCATCACGCGCATGCCGCCCGACGGCGTTGAAGCCGGCGGCCGCTTCATTCCCTCGCCGGATTCGGATCGCTACGATCTCTGGATCCGCTATCTCTCCGGCATCCCGGTGGTCTCCGCCCTGGAGATCGACCGGCATCGCGACCTGCTGCGCGGAAAGGCCGTGTTCGTCGGCGTGACCGCGGTCGCTGCGGCCGACCGCCCCATGACCCCGTTGGGAGAGATCACCGGCGTCGCGCTTCACGCCCAGATCTACGAAACCATCGCGCACGGTGAATTTCTCATTCCCGCACGCAACGACGTCGAGTTCCTGATCTGCGCCATGCTCGCCGCCGCCGCGGGAATGATCTTCGGATTGCGCTCCGGCTGGCAGGCCTATTCGCTCGCCGCGATCGTAATCGCCATCTCCGCCGGGACGCCTCTCGAATTCTTCGATCACGACCGCATCTTCCCGTTCTTCGAGCCGGTGTTCATCGCCTGGCTCTCCGTCGGCGCCGCAGCCACGTTCCAATATTTCTTCGTCCAGCGCCAGCTCCGCAAATCCGAGTCCGAACGCACGCGCTATCAGCAGGCTCTGCACTGGGCCGCACACGAGATGCGTACTCCGCTCACCGCCATTCAAGGCTCCAGCGAAATCATGACGCGCTACCAGCTCCCCGAATCCAAGCGTCACGAGCTCAGCGCCATGATCAACTCCGAATCCAAGCGCCTGGCGCGCATGATCCAGACCTTCCTCGATGTCGAGCGCCTGGCGGAGGGCCAGATGGAGATGAAACGCGAGCCCTTCCCCGCCGCCGATCTGGTGGACACCTGCATCGAGCGCGCCCGGCCCATTGCCGAACGAAAAAGCATCCGAATCTTCCTCGACAATCCCGCCGGCGCGAAAATCCTCGGCGATCGCGAGCTGATGGAATACGCGCTCTACAATCTGCTCACCAACGCCGTCAAGTATTCGCCCGCCGAAACCGAAATCCACGTTTCAAGCGAGCTGCGCGGCGCCGAACTGCGCCTCTCGATCCGCGATCAGGGCATCGGCATGGACGAAAAAGAATTGAAAAATATTTTCAGGAAATTCTATCGGACCAGCCGCGCCGAAGCTTCCGGCGAAAAAGGCACGGGCATCGGACTTTCCATCGTCGACCAGATTGTCACACACCACGGCGGACGCATGGAAGTGTCGAGCGAGCCGGGAAAAGGCTCATGCTTTACCATGATAATTGTGGCGGCGGCAGTCATCGACAGCGCCGCTGGCCCTCATGCCGAAGCTTCTGATCGTCGAAGATGACCAGTCGGTCCGCAACACCATGGTCACGGTGCTGGAGCTCGAAGGCTATGCCGTCGACGCCGTCGCGTCCACGCGCGAAGCGCTCGACCGGTTGAGCGCCCAGGATTATCCCATCGTCATCTCCGATATCTATCTGGACGAGCGCACCGGCCTCGACGTGCTGCGCACGGCGCGCGAGCACAATCCCGGCTGCGCCGTGATTCTCATGACCGGCCGCGGCAGCATGGAAACGGTCATGAAAGCCACCGAAGGCGGCGCATTCGAATATCTGGCCAAGCCCTTCGAGATGGCCGCGATGATCGACACCATCAAGCGCGCTGAAAAAACGCTTACAGGCGACGCCGATGAAGACGAAGCCGCCGCCATCGACGATCTGCCCGAAACCGAGATGATCGGCAGCTCGCCGCGCATGATCGAGATTTACAAAACGATTTCGAAAGTCGCGCCCACCGACGCGAGCGTCCTGATCGAGGGCGAAACGGGAACCGGCAAGGAACTGATCGCGCGCATGATTCATCGCAACTCCAAACGCGCCCAGCAACCCTTCGTGCCCGTCGATTGCGGCTCCATCGCGCCCTCGCTGCTCGAAAGCGAGCTGTTCGGCGCGCTCAAAGGCGCGTACACCGGCGCCGATCGCGACCGCATGGGCGTGTTCGAAGCCGCCCACAACGGCACCGTATTTCTGGATGAAATCGGCGACATCGACCTGGGATTTCAGTTGAAATTGCTGCGATTTTTGCAGGAGCGCGAAATCCGCCCGCTGGGCTCGGCGCGCGCGCGCAAAGTGGACGTCCGTGTGATTGCCGCCACCAATCGCGACGTGCAGAAAATGGTCGACGAAGGAAAATTCCGCGAGGACCTGTGGTATCGCCTCAACGTGGTGCGCCTCACCGTGCCCCCGTTATGCGACCGCGCTGCCGATATTCCTCTTCTGGTTCACTATTTCCTGAAGCGCTATAACGAGCGCTACAAGCTCGACACGCGCCTCATCGATTCGGGCCTCAAGACCATGGAGGAATACAGTTGGCCTGGCAACGTGCGCCAGTTGCAGCACATGATGGAGCGGCTGACCATCCTCGCGCCGCAATCGCGCATCGACGAAGCCGCGGTGCGCCAGGCCATCGAACAGATGGATTCACGCGACCGCTCCGGTGAAACGCTCGCCGACACCGAAGCCGAGCAGATCCGCCGCGTCCTCACCGCGACCAGCGGCAACAAGAGCCGCGCCGCGAAAATCCTGGGCATCGAGCGCAAGACGCTGTACCGCAAGCTTGAAAAAATGGGCCTGTAAACCGCCGGCCAGAAGCGGTTTCGTCGCGAACGTGCCCATTGACGCCGCACACTGCCCCCCTTGGATAAGGGCGTGCACGCGCCAGGAAAATTTTAATTCGGTTTCTTGAACAGGCTGTCGAAGATCGCCCGTGCGTCGGTTGCGCTTTTTGGCGCAGGAACGCTCGGCGCGATCGCCGCCGAGCCGTTGGCCGGAGCGGCATCACGCGCCACGGTGACGCGCGGCTTGAACAGCGCGCACTCGTTGGAGGCGTCCTTGGGTGAAATTCGCGCCGGCACCGGTTTCAGACATTGAAACCGCGTGGACGGCTCGAAATGAGCGCACTGCTTGCAGCAGTGCAGCGCGACCCCGCACTTGGGACAGTTCCCCTTCCAGTCGACATCCGTCGGCAGCGCGGTCGCGCAGTTGTAGCAGCGCGCGGCCGTCACCGACTGCACCATCCGCGGCAGCCGCGGACCGGTGACGTCGATCGGTGGTCTTGGACCCTGCGGACGCGGGCGCTCATCGCGCCGGGGTCCGCCGTTTCCGGAATAGTCGCGGTCTTGGTCCATGTAACCGCGCTGCCGGTACTTTCGGTCGCCTTCCATACAATTGTGGTTGGCTTACTCCTTTGTTGCAAATCCAAAACGTGAAGCGGTTAACAAACAGGTACAATGATGCCGAGATCGAATCCAACCAAATTTTCAGGAGACGGCGGGCACGTTCTCGCGGCTCCAGATCCCCTGATCCGTTTCGACGATCCGAGCCTCAGTAACGGGACACCCGCTCAATGTCTACAAACTGAATACCACGAACTTGACGCGGAATCCAGAAAAATCTGCTCGCCCATCCCTTCATCGGACGTTTTTTTGCGATTCTTTAGCGTCAAACAGTACTAGTCGCCCCATCGGCCCATTTCATGAGCGCATTACAGGGCCGATTCAAGGGGTCGTCACAATGATTGGGGCTGACCCGCAGCGAATATCCTAACCTCCCGGTCGTCATGGGAGCAAAATCACGGCCAAACAAAAAGACCGTTCCATGTTGTTCCAGCGGCGCAAGCGTGAGTACCTCGGTTTCCTCCAGATCGCCCTCCGCGCCCACCCGGCCCACCACCGCTTCCACTCGCACATCCTCCGGCCCCAGCCCGGCCAGTTCGACTTCCGCTCGTAACGGTACTGGCGATCCGGTTGAAACCGATCCATCCGGCCCAATGCCCGCACTGGTGAAACCCACCCGTGGCCATTTTTCCGTAACGGTACGCGTCCAGTCCGCGCGGTCGCGCGCCGCGGCGAAACCGCCCTCCATCATCGCCATGTAACTCCTGTGCGCCGGCTCGTAAAGTTGCGTCCGGTACTCGTTCACCATGCGCTGACAATTGTACTGCGCGCTGATGAATCGTAACGACTGTTTGACGCGCCGCACCCATTCGACGGGTACGCCCTGCTCCCGCCCGTCGTAATACAGCGGGACGATTTCGTTTTCGAGCAGTGAATAAAAACCCGCCGCGTGCGTGTCCTCCAGCTCCGGAGAGTACGGCTCCCGGTCGCCGATCATCCATCCGCCGGATTGCTCGGCCGCTTCGTCGAACCATCCGTCGGCGATGCTCAGGTTCAGCACGCCATTCATCCCCGATTTCATTCCGCTGGTTCCGCAGGCTTCTTCGCCGCGCCGCGGCGTGTTCAACCACACGTCCACGCCCTGCACCATCTCGCGCGCGACGTGGATGCCGTAATCCTCCACGAACACCACGCGGTGCGACAGCTCCGGGTCGCGGGATATCTGCACGATCTCCTTGATCAGCGATTTCCCCGGCGTGTCCTGCGGATGCGCTTTTCCCGCCATCACCAGTTGCACCGGCATGCGCGGGTTCAGCAGAATTTTTTTGAGCCGCGCCAGGTCGCGGAAGAGCAGCGTCGCGCGCTTGTAGGTCGCGAAGCGCCGCCCAAAGCCGATGGTCAGCGTCTCCGGGTCGAGCACTTCCTGCAGCCGCCGGACCTCCGCCACCGGCGCGTTGTGTTCCATCGCGCTCGCCGCCGCGCGCTCCCGGACAAACGCAATCATCCTGCGCTTGTGCCGCCGGTGCGCCTCCCACAACTCCGTGTCGGGGATCTCCCCGACCTGCTCCCACAGCTTCGCGTCGAAATTTCCCTCGCGCCAGTCGGGCTGCAGGTATTGATCATAGACTCCCGCCAGGTCGCCGTTGATCCACGTGGGCAGATGCACGCCGTTGGTGATCGACGTGATCGGCACCTCCCACACTGGCAGGCTCGGCCACAGCGATTCCCACATCTGCTGGGAAACGCGCCGGTGCAGCCGGCTCACCGCATTGCGGTACGCGGACATTTTTACCGCCGCCACCGCCATCGAAAACGGTTCCTGCGAATCGCCGGGATTGCGCCGGCCCAGCGCGAGCAACTGGTCGAAGGAGAAATCGCACTCCCGGCAGTAATCCTGGAAATACTCCCACATCAGCCCCGAATCGAACAGGTCGATTCCGGCCGGCACCGAGGTGTGCGTGGTGAAAACGTTGTTGGTCCGCGCCGCGTCCAGCGCTTCCTCGAAACTCAATTGCTGCTCTTTGATCAAAACACGAATGCGCTCCAGCGCCAGAAACGCTGAATGCCCTTCGTTCATGTGATACAACGTGGGCTGCAAACCCAAATCCTTCAAAGCACGTAAACCACCGATTCCCAAGACGATTTCCTGACGGATCCGCGTGTGACGGTCGCCTCCGTAGAGCTGATTGGTGATCTCGCGGTGGTCCAGCCGCTCGTTCTGCGCGGTGTTGGTGTCGAGCAGATACAGCTTCACGCGACCCACATCGATGCGCCACACCTTCACAAACACCGGTACGCCGGCCAGCGTCACAGTTATCAGAAACTCGCTGCCGTCCTCCCGCGTCAGCGGCGTGATCGGAAGCGAGTAGAAATCGTTCACCGGCGTGCGCTCATGCTGCCATCCGTCCGGTCCCAGGGTCTGGTGAAAATATCCCTTCTGGTACAACAACCCGATGCCCACCAGAGGCAGCATCGAATCGCTCGCGGCCTTCAGATGATCGCCCGAAAGCACGCCCAGGCCGCCGGAATAGATCGGCATACAATCGAGCAGGCCGTACTCCATCGAAAAATACGCCACGAGCATGTTCGACGGCGCGCTACTCTGCGCCGAGGTGTAGGCATCCAGCGTTTCGGCCGCGCGGCGGTACAGCGCCAGGAATCGCGGATCGGCCGCGGCCCGCTCCAGCGTCGCCTGCGGCACACGCCCCAGCATCACCACCGGATTGTGATTGGAGGCTTTCCAGATCGCCGGATCCAGCCGGCGAAACAGTCCGCGCAGATTATGGTCCCAGCTCCACAGGAGATTTTGGCCTAGCTCGGACAGCCTTCCGATGGCCGGCGGCAATGCCGGCCGCACCAAAAATTCCTTGAGCGGGCGAATCTGGAAAGGCATCAAATGTTTGTAGGTTTACAGGATATCAGGCTGCCTGGAGACCTCGCACCCCCGCCCGTTACATCCAGGTTACCATCCTGGCGGGCTGTTGTGCTTATTTGATGCGATATGATGCCCAGCAGCATCCATCCCAACAGACACTGCGGGAGGACTTCATGAGGTGTCCAGCGGCAGAACTGTCGATCGAAATCGGCCGCGCGCGGGCCCAAACCGATGCCTTGTTCGCGTTGCTCGATCCAGCCGCGCTGTACGATCGCCCGGTGCCCGAGCGGCACCGCCTGATCTTCTATCTCGGCCACGTGGAAGCGTTTGACTGGAACCTGCTGTCGCAGCACGCGCTCTCCAAATCGCCGTTTCATCCTTCCTTTGACAAGCTGTTCGCCTTTGGTATCGACCCGGAGCCGGGCCGCGCGCCCGCGGATCTCCCTTCGGATTGGCCGCGCGAGGACGAAGTGCGCAACTACGCCGCGCGCGTGCGCAGCGAGCTCGACGGTTCGCTCGATCGCGTCCCCGAACAGCTTCTTCACGTGGCTCTCGAGCATCGTCTGATGCACGCCGAGACGCTCGCGTATCTGATTCATAATCTGCCGTTTGACAAAAAGCGCGGCCCCGCTCCCGCGGCTGGCGCGACCGCGCCCGTTGAAAACAGTTTCGTCGAAATCCCCGCCGGCGCCGCGACACTCGGGCGCCCGCGCGAAAACGGTTTCGGCTGGGATAACGAGTTCGAGCTTCACGCCGTCAAAGTTCCCGCGTTCCGCATGTCGCGCTATAAAATCACCAACGGCGAATATCTGGATTACGTCCGCGCGGGCGCGCCCGCTCCGCACTTCTGGACGCGCCGCGGCGATGAGTTTTTCCTGCGTGCGATGTTCGGCGAAATTCCGCTGCCGCTCGACTGGCCGGTCTGGGTCACCCACGCGGAAGCCTACGGTTACGCGCAATTTCGCGGCGCGGAACTGCCCACTGAGGAGCAGTTTCATCGAGCGTCTGCCGGCGCTGCTCCGGTCAACGCCGCGTTTGAAAACTGGGACCCGGTCAGCGTCCGAGCCGGCCGCCCCAGCGACTACGGCGTGTACCAGTTGATCGGCAACGGATGGGAGTGGACCTCCACCGTCTTCGCTCCGTTCCCCGGGTTTCAAGCGTTCCCGTTTTATCCCGGTTACTCCGCCGACTTCTTCGACGGCCGCCACTTCGTGATGAAGGGCGCCTCGCCGCGCACCGCGGCCTGCTTTTTGCGCTCCAGTTTCCGCAACTGGTTTCGCCCCGATTATCCCTACGTCTACGCCGGATTCCGGCTGGTGGAGAATCGATGAACGAGTTCGCCTGCGAAGTGCGCAGCGGCCTTTTGAAGCCGCACAAGGAGTTGCCGTCCAAGTATCTTTACGACGAACTCGGCAGCGCGCTGTTTGATGCCATCACCGTTCTGCCCGAGTACGGCCTCACCCGCGCCGATCAGCGTATTCTGTGCCGCCACGCGCGCGAAATTCCGCTCGAATTCGCTTCCGTTGCCGAGTTCGGCAGCGGATCGGGACAGAAGACACGAGTGATTCTGGAGGCGCTCGCGCCGGCCCATTATTTTCCCATCGATCTCTCCACCTGCGCGCTCGAAAAATGCCGCCGCCAGCTTTCCGGGCTGGCGCGCGTCGATCCCATCGACGCGACCTACCTCTGCGGCCTCGACCGCGTTCCGCGCAACGGCGGAAACTTGCTGGTTCTCTTCCTCGGCAGCACCATCGGCAACTTCGACGCCCGCTGCCGCGCCGACTTCTTGCGCCAGGTGCGCTCGCGCCTGCGCGAGGGCGATGCCATGCTCATCGGCTGCGATCTGATGAAGCCGGTCCACGTCCTGATGGACGCCTACGACGATCCCTCCGGCGTCACCGCGTCGTTCAATCTGAATCTGCTGGGCCGCATCAATCGCGAGCTGGACGCCGATTTCGACCTGCGCGCCTTCGCGCACGAAGCGCGCTGGAATCCGGCCGAGCGACGGATCGAGATGCATCTGCGCTCGCGGGTGGATCAGAGCGTGGTCATCCGTGACGCCGATCTGGTCTGCGCCTTCCGCGCGGGCGAAACCATCTGGACCGAATCCTCGCACAAGTTTTTCCCCGAGGAGATCGCGGCGATCGCGAGCGAATCCGGTTTCGAACAGGAAGCGCAATGGATCGACGAAGAATGGCCGTTCGCGGAAAGCCTGTGGCGGTGCTCCTAGCTAACTGCGCTATCCTTTGAGCCATGCTCCGCTTCGCCGATGTCGCATATCGCGTCAACGGCCGCGAGATTTTGCAAAACCTGACCTTCGACGTCGCCGAGGGGAGCACGCTGGTCCTGCTGGGGCGCAGCGGCGCCGGCAAAACGACCGCGCTCCGAATGGTGAACGCGCTGCTTGTTCCCAGCGCGGGCGAGGTGTTGGTGGAGGGCCGCGCGACTACCGCATGGAACCCGATCGAGCTGCGCCGGCGCATCGGCTACGTGATCCAGGAGATCGGGTTGTTCCCGCATTTCACCGTCGGCGAGAACGTGGCGGTGGTGCCGCGGCTGCTGAACTGGCCGCAGGATCGCATCGAAGCGCGAGTCCACGAATTGCTGATGCGCATCGGACTGCCCGCTAAGGAGTTTGGCACGCGCTATCCGCGCGAGCTTTCCGGAGGCCAGCGCCAGCGCGTCGGAATCGCCCGGGCGCTCGCCGCCGATCCCCCGATTCTTCTGTTTGACGAACCCTTCGGCTCGCTTGACCCGGTGACGCGCAGCGAGGTGCGGCGCGAGTTCGTCGCGCTGGCGCGGGATCTGCGCAAGACCATCCTGTTCGTGACCCACGACGTGCGCGAGGCGATGGCGCTCGGCGACCAGATCGGCCTGTTAGCCGACGGCCGTCTGCTGGAGCTGATGCGCGCCGCGGATTTTCCGAACGCCCAATCCGCCGAAGCCAAAGCGTTTCTTGCTTAGCCGCGAATGGACGCAAATAAACGCGAATCCATTTGCGTTCATTCGCGTTTATTCGCGGCCAAGATTCTTCCCTCCCGATCGAGTTTCAACCGTTCCCCGCGCCACACGACCGAACTTCCGAACAACGCCGCAACCCATACCGCCGTCGCGAAGAGATCCCTCAGCGGGATCGCCCAGAACAGGCGCAACACGTCGCGGCTGCGCATCACGAACCAGCCCGCGATGATCGCCATCGCCATCCGCACGGCGAGCAGCGCGGCCGCGATGAGCCCATCTCCGGAAAGCGCCGCGATCAGCGCCCACAGCGTCGCGAAGGTCACCGGCAATCCCAGGAATCCCAAAAACTTCGAAACGCGAATGGTGCGTGCCCAGCGGATCTGGTGACGCCACACGTCGCGCCAGCCGCCGCCCAGGTGCGTATCGACGATCACGTCCGAGAGCACGCACTTCAACCCCAGCGCGTGAATGCGATGCCCCAGTTGATAATCGTCGGCGAGATAATCCGCCACGGCGGCGAACCCTCCGATGCGATCGAGATCCGCCCGGCGGAACGCCATGGTCGATCCCATGGCGAATTCATCCACTCCCACCATTCTCGCGACCAGCGTGGACGGCGCGAAATCGGTGGAAACGCCAAGCGCTTCAAAGCGCGACGCGAAGCTCGATCCGTTCGCACGATACAGGCACGTCACCAGGCCCACGCGCGCATCGGCGAGCGGAGCGGTCACGCGCTCGACATAATCCGCCGGAACGCGGATATCGGCGTCGTTGACGATGAGAATCGGATTTTTCGCCGCCGCGGCCAGATCGATCAGGACGCCCGCCTTCCCGTTCGGCGCGACGGTCGAGCATTCGACGATGCGGATGCCGGGAAAATCGCGCAGAATCGCGACCGCCGGGTCATTCATCGAACGGACGCCGCACAGCACTTCGGCTTCGAGCGAGGCATGCGAAGCGATCGCGTCGCGGAATCCGGCGTCGATTCCGCGAACCGGCTTCAGAATGGAGACTTCCTGGAACCTGGATCCAGTTACCCGGCTCCTGAAAAAAACACACGCCAGAATTGCAAAGAGCTGATAAGCTCCGGCAATCAGCGCGACCCAGATCACCGCGTGAGCAGCGCCACGCCGCAGGCCACCAGGCATGCTCCCGCCCAGCGCCAGGAATCCACCCGCTCCTTCAGCACGAATCGGGCAAGGAATGTCTCAAACACGATCGTCGCGGCCGAGGCGGGGACCGCGAAGCTGAGATCCGCCGACTCGAGCAGCGTCATGAAGGCGAAAAAGGAGATCGCCATGAACACGATCGAAGCGATCAGGAATTTCCTGCGCGCGAGCGTCACGAACACTTTGCGCAATCCGCGCGGATGAAACTCCTTGATCTCGCCGTGGCGCTTCATCTCCGCGGTCTGCAGGAGATCGCCCAGAACCGTGCTCGCCACGATCACGCCAATCAGAATCCACGCATTCACGCGCGCCCCTTCTCGATATGCGTGGCAGGACTTCCGCGGCCGACCAGGATGGTTCCCGCGACAATCAGCAGCGTGCCGGTCCAGCGCGCGCCGGTGATTTGCTCATTCAGAAAAAATCGCCCGACCAGGGCGTTGGCGACGTAGCCCAGCGAGGTCACCGGCAGCACGTAGCTCAGATCGGCCCAGCTCAGCAGCGTCATGCGCGACAGCAGCCACAAGATCAATAAGACGATGCCCAGAGCGACCCACGGGCTGAAGATGGCCGCGAGATAATCGACCACCGATTCGGTGCGGCGCCCGCGCATGCCTGCGGCCAGGGCAAAATTGCCCAGAGCATTGCTCAAAATCACGATACAAGCGAAGATGGTCGTCTTGGTGCGAATGCTTGTTGTGGCAAAGCCCGAGCCGGATTCCATCAACCCGTGGCGCGCTCGCCGATCTGTTCTTTGCTCAAAGCGCGGCTCGCCTTTTGCTCGGCGACGTACTTCTTGCGCTTGTGGCGCAGCGAAAGGTAGCACTTGGCTTCCTTGTACAAACGCCGGCGTTCGGGCGCGTCGAAGATCGCCTTACGCACGATGCGCCATGCGGCTTTGGGACGGAAATAATATTCGCCGTAGAAGCGCTCCACCCAGTCGACCAGCTCGTCGCGCTCCAGAATTCCCGGATAGACGACATTGGGAAGCTGGTGGCCTTCGCCGTCGGCCATGTCGATCTGCACCAGGTTGTTCTTCTTGGCGTACTCGTAAAACTCGGTTCCGGGAAAAGCGTGGGCGATGGAAACCTGGATGGTCTCGACATCCAGGCGCTTGGCGAAATCGATGGTGTTGCGCAGCGTCTCGCGCGTCTCTCCCGGCAGGCCGACGATGAAATCGCCGTGAATCACCAGGCCGAGCTTGTGGCAATTTTCGGTGAAGCGCCGGGCCATGTCGATCGTCGCGCCCTTCTTGATGTTGCGCAAAATCTGCTCATTGCCCGATTCGTAGCCGACGATGAGCAGCCGGCATCCGGCCTCCTTCATCGCCTTGAGCGTTTCGTAATCGGTGGTGACGCGCGAGGTGCAGGACCAGGTGAACTTCAGCTTCTTCAATTCCGCGCACAGCTCCAGCGTGCGCGCCTTGCGATAGTTGAACGTATCGTCGTCGAAGAAAATTTCCCTGAGCCCCGGAAAATTTTCAAGCACGTAGCGGCACTCGTTGGCGATATCCGCGGTCGAGCGCAGCCTCCAGCGGTGCCCCGAATGCGTCTGCGGCCACAGGCAGAACGTGCACATTGCCGGACACCCGCGCGTGGTGTAGAAGGAAATGTAGGGGTGCAGCAGGAAGGGAACGTTGTAGCGCGTATAATCCAGGTCGCGCCTGTAGATTTTCGAAACCCACGGCAGCTCGTCGAGATTTTCGATGTATCCGCCTTCGGGGTTGTGAACGTTCCCTCCGTTCTTGCGGTAACTTACTCCCGGCAAATCGTCGAGACTCGCGCCCTGCGCGTAGTTGGCGATCTGGTAATCGAATTCGCGGCGCACGATGAAATCGATGGCCTTCGATGCGTTGAGCACCTTATCCGGCTCGATGGTGACGGGAGGGCCGACAAACGCCGTTTTCAATTTCGGATTGGCGTCCTTCATCATCTCGGCGATCTTCACGTCGACGTGAAATCCGGGAGAGGAGGTGAACAGCACCATCAATTCGAAATTTCTCGCCTGCGCGACGGTCTGCTCGATCGAAACGCCATGCGGCGGCGCATCGAGCACCTTGCTGTCGGCGATCATCCCGGCCGGATAGCACAACCATACCGGGTACCAGTACGATTCGATCTCGCGCGTGGAGGGCCAGCGCGATCCGGCGCCGCCGTCGAAGCCCTCGAAAGACGGCGGATTCAGGAACAGCGTTTTCATCGAGCTTGCCTGGGGCACTCGGCAGGTCTCCTTATCGGTTCGTCACTATCGGTTAGACGGATCTGGCGAAGCGTCTTCAGCGATTTCCTGCCGGCTGAAGTTGCTGTAATCCACGGTCAGCTCCGCGCGGCCCAAAAGGCGCACATCTGCCGTGCTTTCAACGTGTTTGGGGATCGCAACCCCATCCTGAATCTGGTACTCCCGGACGAATTCGATTTTCTTCAGAAATACGGAGGG
>Ga0335081_10004936_pt1 | contig 21098 bp, 20 predicted proteins | sample Lox_Sample_35_FD_206713 | JGI IMG/M metagenome (GOLD analysis project Ga0335081, IMG submission 206713) | Soil microbial communities from Loxahatchee National Wildlife Refuge, Florida, United States - Lox_Sample_3.5 | ecosystem: Environmental > Terrestrial > Soil > Wetlands | place: USA... | reverse complement strand
GCGTCCCATTGCTCGAACCCGAAGTCCTTGACCATCCAGCGCACGAGTTCGCGATAGGCGATGCGCGTGGCATCCTCGAGCGGACGCGCGCTCCCGAGCGTCATGATGAAGTCCTCGCGCTCGAGCCGGGGCCACTCGATCGTCCACCCCTTGATGAGATCGACCCGAATCGTGGTGATCGTGGGGTACTCGACCGCGACGCCGCAAACCTCTCCGTCGCCCTGGCAGGCATGCGCGTCTCCGATGAACAGGCGCGCGCCTTTCGTGCGGACAGGCAGGTAGGTGATGCTGCCGGGGCCCATGTCGGGAACGTCCATATTGCCGCCGTGATTATCGGGCGTCAGCGAGTTGATCGAGTCGATCTCGGGCGAGCAGCTCAGCGTACCGATATGCGGCCGATAGGGGAGCTTTACCCGGTCACTCCAGTACACCCACTCCTCATCAAGGTTGATCTTGCGTACCACCTCAGGCAGGGGTTCGTTGAGCGTTGCCGTGTAATAGGTGCCGGTAAGCGCCCCGAACTCCGGGATCATGCAGCAAGTTCCGCGAGGATTGTCGCCGCGCGGGACCATCGACTCGATATGGACGGCGAGAGCGTCGCCCTTCTCCGCTCCTTCGACCATGATCGGTCCGTTTTGCGGGTTGAGGTACGGCATTTGCAAGAGCTGTGTTGGCCGGTCCGTTTCTTTCTTGATCTTGCCCTCGAATGCATCTCGCGTCTCCACCGCCACCCGGTCGCCGGGTTTAATGTGGAGCACCGGGTCGGAATACGGTCCCATGGTGTAGTGATACGTCCCCTGCTTTGCCTCGGTCAGGTGATGGGAATCCGGGCTCCGATTGCGGCCGATCCCGCGCGCGGACATGATCGATCCTTTGATCCAGTCCGCGGTCCTCGGTGCCATGTGATACATCTGATCCTCCCTTGGCTTACGCAAAAGATCCGGTGCAACCTGATCGGCTGGTCAGATCGCGAGGAATTCCGCGAGTCTTTCCGTATTTCGAATTTCGTTCTTCTCAAGTGTTCGGACCACCCGACCCTTGTCGAGCACGTAGGCTCTCGATGCGACTTTTTGAATGAGGTCGATATTCTGCTCGACAATCAGGACGGCGAGCCGCTCCTTGCGGTTGAGCTCCACGACGAAATCGCCGATCTCGTGCACGATGCTCGGCTGCACGCCGTCGCTCGGTTCGTCGAGCAATAGAAGTTGTGGTTCTCCGGCCAGCGCTCTGCCAATGGCAAGCATCTCCTGCTGCCCGCCGCTGAGCGTGCCGGCGCGCTGTTCGGCGCGTTCCCGCAGAAACGGGAAATATCCATGGACGAGGTCGAGCCGAGGCCTTCCCCTAAGTCCCTTGATGAAACCGCCCATGCGCAAATTGTCGATCACGCTCATATGCGGAAACACATCGCGCCCCTGCGGGACGTAACCAATCCCATAACGGGCTCGCCGATCCGCCTTGAGTGGCGTCACATCTTCGCCGCGGAAGCGGATCGTGCCGCTACGCGCCGGCAACAGGCCGATCAGGGCCCGCATCAGCGTGGTCTTGCCGACTCCATTACGTCCCAACACGCCGACGATCTCCGCTTCCTCGACATGAATGCTGACTCCCTGCAGCACCTCACCAGTGGCATAGCCGGCTCGCAGCCCGTCCGCGGCAATCACATGCATCGGCTTTCCCTAGGCTCGTCCCAAATAGATCTTGCGCACGTCGTCGCGCGCCGTGATTTCCGCGACGGTTCCTTCGGCGAACATACGCCCAAAGTGCAGCACGCTGACGCTGTCGGCCACTTCGCGAACGAAGGCGATGTCGTGCTCGACGACAACGATGGTGAGGCCCGCGGCACTCAGCTCCCGCAACACTTTGGCCGTGTAGAGCGTCTCGTCGGGAGACATGCCGGCGGTCGGTTCGTCCAGCAAGAGAATCTCAGGACCCTGGCGAAGCGCCATGCAGATCTCGAGCCACTGGAGTTGATGATGCGGCAGTATCCGGGCGGAGGAGCGGAGCGAGTCCTGGAGCCTGAAAGCGGAAAGAGCATGGCGGAAATGATCGTCCCGCCTTCCGCCAAGACTTCGTCGCGCCGCATCCAGGTTCTCCGCCACCGTGAGAGCGTGAAAGGCGCGGTTGGTCTGAAAGGTCAGTCCGAGGCCCAGCCGGACACGCCGGAAGGCGTTCAACGCGGTCATCTCCATCTCTTTGAAGAAGATCTTGCCCGAATCCGGCCGGTGGATGCCGCAGAGGAGCGCAAAGAGAGTCGACTTGCCGGCACCGTTCGGCCCAATGATGCAACGGAATTCTCCGGGCCGGACACTGAAGTTGATGGCTTCGGCCGCGACTACGCCGCCGAAGCGTTTGCTGAGGGCCTCCGTGCGCAGCACGGGCGCGACGTCAAATGTTCGTGCGGATTCGGGCGGTCTGGTGTCGGATGGCACGAATCCCTCAGCCATGGGAAGAAGCGCTCTCGTCGACGGTCCGGCGCCACCATCGGCTACGCGCGACCGCGACCACTATTCCCTGTGGCGCGAAGACCATCACGGCAACGAGGATTACCCCGACGATGACGAGCGCGTATTGGTTTCCTTGCGAAGAAAGGACGTAGGTCAGCTGGTTCAGCAGAAACGTCGCGATGCAGACGGCAAGCAGGCTATCGCGACCGCCGACTGCGACCCAGATGACAGGCAGCGTCGCTTGGATGAGGCTCGCGGAAGAGGGCGTGACGTAGTTGCCCCATTGAACGTAGAGGAGACCGCTTATGGCCGAAAGCAGAGCGGCGAGCACGAACACGCCCAGTTGCTGGAGCCGCACATCGTAGCCCAGAAGCTCGGTGCGGAGATCGTCTTCTCGCATCGCGATCACCACCTGGCCTGGATGCGAGTTGACGAGCATTCGCAGGCCCAGATAGCACAGGATCACGATCGCGAGAGTGAGATAGTAGAACGAGTAGCCTTGGAAAACGAAATCCCCTATCTGCAGCGCAGGAATCCCCGTCATGCCATTATAGCCGCCGAGCAATACGCTCCCGACCCGCCACTGATATCCGGCTGTCAGACCGAGAAAGGTTGACAGAAGCAAGGTCAAAACGAGCGTGAGGATCGGCACGATCCAGGCCGCGACGCGTGCGAAGAAGACGAAGTAACCGAAGACGGCAGACACCACGCCGGCTGCAGCAAGGCCTGCGCATGAGGCGACGACGGTGCCAGCGCTGTTTTCGGTCATGTTGCCGGCGACAATGCCATAGACGTAACCGGCAATGGTGAAGAAGGCCGTCTGCCCGAAGCTTAAGACCCCGCCATAGCCCCACAGGAGCGCGAGGCCGAGGCCCAGCGGAATATTGAGAAGATAAAAAGCAACATTCGTGGCACCGAATTCCGAGCCGAAAAGCGGGTAGCACAGGAAGGCCAACGCGAGCGCCGTCAGCCCGCTCCAAAACCAACGCGAACTGCCGATATCGTGGGAGCCGCCGATCAGTCGGAACAGCTGTCGCATTCTAGGCGTATCCTAGCGTGCTCCGGCCAGTCGGGATCGTCCCTGGAGCAGCGACGAGATTCCGGCGGGGAGGATTCGAATGATGATGAGCGCCGTGAGCAACAATGCCACCATTCCGGAGAAGGTGCCAAGCAGCAACCCGACGGGCGTCTGCACGAATGAAAGTAGCGCGCTCGATCCAACCGCCCCGGCGATAACGTTGGCGCCACCGCCGACGACAACAGTGATGAAGGCAGGCGCCACGAATTGCTGCCCCATGAAGGGCGCGATCGACGTTGTTGGCGCGAGAAGAGCACCGCTCAGACCGGCGAGCCCGGCTCCGAGCCCAAATGTCAGCGCATAAACCTTTTCGACGTCGACGCCGAGGCTGCGGGCCATGGCAGGGTTTTGCATCGTCGCGCGCGCCATCAGCCCAAAGCTTGTCCGGTTGTAGATGAGCCACAGCGCACTCACGAGAACGATGCTGATGACAATGAGGATGAGCCAGTAATAGGAAAAGGAGTATCGGCCCAGGCTGAAAGAACCACTCGGAATTGCGATCGCCGGCATATAGGGGCCGAAAAGCAGAAGCGCTCCCTGGGCGAGTATCAAGCTTATGCCCCAGGTTACCACGAGTGCGCCGAGCTCGCGGCCGTAGAAACGGCGAATCACGAGCCGTTCGAGGATCATGCCGAACAACGCCACGCCGAGGAAGCTGAGGAGCACCGCGACCGGGAGCGGCGCTCCGTATTGCGTGGCGATGGTGGCGATGTAGGCACCCATCATCATGAACTCGCCATGAGCGAGGTTGATGATGTTCATCATTCCGAGGATGACGATGAGCCCGATTGCCGACAGCAAGAGGAACACCGCGTTTGTACCGAACTGATACAGAACGCTGACGACCTCGGACAGCGCGTCCATGAAGCCTCTCCCCGCGGACAAAATGGGGCGGTGCGCCTCGCGAGAGGACACGCACCTCCCCGAAATCATCTTACTTGCTTGCGACGAACATTTTGAAGAACGGATCCTCGTCCGGAACATATTGCTTGTGTTCGGGGTGCCGCACGAGGTTTACGCCGAGCCGCTGCAGCCACCACGCCTCGATCATTGGCCATTCGCGCACGAAGCTGATGTTATGGTCCGCGTCGGCCTTCGCCAGGCGAATGTAGTGAGAGCAGTGATGCGTTCCCGGCTCGAGAAAAACAGACCCCTCGGGCGCCTCAATCGCCCAGCCGGCTTCGAGCACCTTTCGTACCTTTTGCTGATCTGTTGTTCCGGCGAGCCGTGCTGCCTTGGCGTAGAGATGGATCGAGAAATAGGTGTTCTGCGCCATCTGTCCCAGGTACGGATCGTTCGGGAACATCTTGTAAAAGCGCTTCACGAATTCCTGATTCCGTTTGGTCGGGATCTCCTGCATATAGTTGACGGCGTTATGCATATTGGCGAGCGACGGTGGTTTGAAGCGCTTGTGCTCATAGCCTTGCGCCATGTTGACGGTCGACGCCATCGGATATTTGAGCCCGGCGGCAGCGGCTTGCGGGTAGTAGTTCGATTGGTTCTGCCCGACGAGCAATGTCATCACCCAATCGGGTTTCGCCTGTTGGACATGCGCGATCACCGTTGAAAATTCCGAGACCTCAAGCGGCGGGAACTCCTCGGCGATCACCTGGGCCTTGAGGACGGGCGCGAAGGAGCGAACCCAGGCCGCGGTCAACTGACCAAAATTGTAATTTGCAGCGATCGTGAAAATCCGCGGGCCGTATTTCTCAACCATGTATTGCATCACCGGAATCACCTGCTGTTCGCAAACCGCCCCGGTGCAGAAGGTGAATTCGTCCGCAACACCCCCCTCGTACTGGTTGGTGTAGAAGTAGAGTTGCTTGTGCTGGTCAACAATGGGCCGGATCGCTTCGCGTTCCGCACTGGCGAAGCCGGCGACCAGAACATCAACCTTATCCTCCTGGATCAGTCGGCGCGTGAGCTGTTGCCACAGCGTGTTCGTGGACTGCCCGTCCGGCGCGATGAGTTGGACCTTGCGGCCAAGAATCCCCGTATCGCCGGATTTGATGAGCACATCGCTGTCCTCGGCGAACACCATGCCCTTCTGGCTCTGCGGACCGCCATCATTGATGAATTGCTCGCTGGCGGCGATTTCCTTCTGGACGGGCGGCTGCGACGCATATGAACCAAATGCGCCCATGCCGCCGCTACCCACCGGCCCGCCGGCAAGGGTCAGGCCGTCGTTGATCTCTTGTACAGCCAGCTGAGCTGCATGAAGCTTCTGGATGCCGTAAATCGACAGATTGCCGGACTGATCCTCGATGAACCCGATCTTGACCGGCTCGTCCGAGGCGGCGCGCACGGGCATAGCGCGCGAGAGGACGGTCGTGGCTGCGACGGCAGCCCCGGCACCCTGCATGAGCGTCCGTCGATCTATGACCGGCCCCCCTCGCGGGCGCTCATCACTCCTGGACGTACCGCCAGCCTCGCTTTTCGCCGAGGACGGCTTTCTGTCTGCATCCTGTTCGGTCATGTCCTCTTCTCCCCTTCCCTCTCCACCAGCTCCGCCGGACGCCGTGCAGCACCCAGCCTCATCCCGAGGTACGTCTTTTCCCCGGCAGTTGCTTCTGTGCCTCGCGCGGCGAGGGCAGCCACTTGCCATCGAGAATAAGGCTGCTTACGGCGCCCAACGTCGCGCGACGACGCATGCTTTCTGCGCGCAACATGCGGAAAGCCGTCTCGGGGCTCACCTCGTAGCGGCGCATCAGCATCACGGTCGCCTGAATCACATCGGCGCGCCGTTCAAGGCCCGCCTCAAGCCGGCCGAGCTCTTCCTCCTGTGCCCGGCGCAGCGCGAAGTGATGAAACGCAATGGAGAGCGCGGTGAAGACACCCGTCGATCCGATCGGCTTGAGCAGATAGGCCGATTGCTGTTGGGCCAGCGTCCATTCGATGCGGCCAGGTGCCTCCGAGCCCAACATGGCGATCAGCGGAACGGGCGCGGCACCGGGCGTCCACGCGAAGAGACCATCGAAGGCAAGGTCGGCATCGAAGAATACGACGTCGGTGTCGGACGCCGACTCGCCCTCGGCCGGCCATCGCACCGTCACGTGGACGCCGAGCTTCTCCAGCTGCTCGACGACGGCGTCGAGGTTGCGGTCACGACGGTGAAGCAATAGTGCACGCTTATCGCGAAAATTGGGGATGCGCATGATCATGGGGGCACCACTTTCAAATAGCGGGTGCCCACGCCCGCTGCAGGTCGCGTCGCGCCTCTGCGCGACACCGAATTAACGTCGAACCACACGAGATAGGGATCTGGCTTCACTGGCTCGTCCGCCCGCCAGACGAGGTCGAACCGGCCATCTCTTCGAGAGACTCCCAGAGCGGGAGTGAGAAAGCTGTGATTGTTGTCGCGGTCGATCCACACGGGCCCTTGAGGCGCGTCGAGACGGCAGCGGTAGACCGCTTTCCTGACCTGGTCGACGTGACTCGATCCGCATTCGCGGATAGCGTTGGCTAACAGGATCACCGCGATATAGGACGCTTCGGCGTCGGCCGAGGTGACCTTGCGATCTCCGAAGCGGGCACGGTATCGGCCGACGAAGGCGTGATTGCGCGACCGATCGATACTTTGGAAATAGACGCTGGACGCCAGATGCCCTGCGGCCGCGCGGCTGCCGATCGACAGGAGCTCCGGTTCGGACAGGCTGCAGCTTGTCACGGGAATCCGCGTCGGCCCTATCGTTTGGTCGTCCTCGCCGGCGGCGGCGTAAGCCCGATAAAAGGCGTAGCTCGACTCGCCGATGAGTGTGTTGAAAATGAAATCGGGTCGCGCCGCCTTGATCTCGCGAATAAAGTGGTCGATGTCGGTCGAGCCGACCGGCAGATACTTCTCGGCGACCACGGCGCCGCCAGCCGCCTGGACGATTTCGCGGAGGATACGGTTGTTTTCCCAGGCCCAGATATAGTTGGAGCCGACGCAGTAGACCCGACCGCCGCGTTCTCGCAGCATATACTGGAGCAGAGGAACGATATGCTGGTTCGGGGAAGCGCCCGTGTAGATGACGTTGCCGCTACTCTCGAAACCCTCGTAGTGAGAGGGATACCAGAGCAGCGCGTCAAACTTCTCAATCGAAGGGATTACCTCCTTGCGGCTCGACGAGGTGTAGCAACCCAACACGTGGTGCACATCCCTCCGCCGAAGGACGTCTTCACACGCGCGGCCGTAGGCCGCGGTGTCACCGCCGGGGTCTCTGATGATCGGGTCGAATGTGAAGGGAAAATCAGGACTGTCGGCGATCTCCTCAAGTGCGAGCAGCGCGCCGTTCAGCATCTCCTGTCCGACCGTGCTGTACGAGCCGCTCGTGGAGAACACCACGGCGAGAGGAATTGACGCATATCCGGTCAGGGTCGCCGACAAGATCTGTCCCCATAACCCCAAATTGAAAAACGCCCTCGTGGCCGTTCAGGCCAGGAGAGCGCTTTTGCTCGTTTCGTCTCCCGGGGAATATCCCCGGCGACGTCATATGCAAATCGGAAAATACCGATCCACAAACATCGTTAGCGTCCTCCTCCACAGAGTCAAGTCGATTCGCGATGTTGGTACAGTCGACCGACCCGCTGAATCAGGGTGTCAGCGTTCAACCCTGCCCGCATCCATGCGCGCGATATCGCCGACCGATGCGCTCGCTGGCCCCTCGCGCGCTCGTATGCAATTTCATTTGCGCGAATTAGTGAACAGGTCGGCATGGTGATTGCCCAGAAGCCGAGCACATGATCGGGCCCCTTCGTCCGTCAGCCGAAAGATGCCCGCTCAAAGATTAGGCAGATGCGATTTTCCACTCCCCAAAATGGATGCAGGCGTCGCGAGGGTCGGAATGAGATGCAGCGCCTGGGCGTTTTTCTGGGAAGTCACTCGGCGGCGTTGCTCGGCATGTTCCTTGCAGAAATATGGGGCGCGGCGGTCCCGCCACGTGGGTGTTGACCCGGCCCGGAATTCCGGCGGTTCCAAGTTTCGGGAATGGCGCTGCTGCGCTCGGTCCCATTGGGAGAAGTTATGGATCTCGGATTGAAAGGGAAAAGGGTATTGGTGACCGGCGGCAGCAAAGGCATCGGCCGCTCGATCGCAGAGATGTTCGCCGCCGAGGGCGCCAGCGTCGCGATATGCGCGCGCAACGCCGACGAGGTCGCCGCGTCGGTACGCGCTCTCGCCGGCAAGGGCACGACCGCCTGGGGCAAAGCGCTCGATGTCGCCGATGCGGCAGCGTTGGCGCTATGGGTTGCGACCGCTGCCAAGGAGCTCGGCGGCATCGACGTGCTGATCTGCAATGTCAGCGCGATCGCTGTCGGCAATTCGAATGAAACGTGGGAGCGCTCATTCCGCAGCGACATGATGCACACGGTCAACGCGGTGACGGCGGCGCTGCCATGGCTCGAAAAATCCAGTGCGGCCTCGATTGCGGTGATCTCGAGTGTCTCCGGCTTCGAAATCGATTTTGCCGCAGGCTCCTACGGCGCCACCAAGGCGGCGCTCATCCATTACGCAAAGGGGTTGGCAAACCAGCTCGCACCCAAGGGCATCCGCGTGAATGCTGTGTCGCCCGGTAATACCTATTTCGAGGGCGGCGTCTGGCAGGCCATCGAGCACAATAATCCGGCGCTCTACAAGGCGGCTCTGGGGCTCAATCCGACCGGACGCATGGGCACGCCCGAGGAAGTCGCCTATGGCGTTGTCTTTCTCTCGAGTCCGCTCGCGAGTCGCATCTCGGGCACCAACTTGATTATCGATGGCGCACTGACGAAAGCAGTTTGATGTAAGAGAACTTGCGTCCGCAGCGTCGCCGGGCTGCGCGGGGTCGATGCGTCGCTCTTTCCCGTCGTGCCTTGCGCCAACACGCCGACGCTCATGACGGCGGAGAAGATTGCGGATGCGGTGCTGGCGGGGAGCTGAGAACCCTCACCCTCCCGTCGCCTTGCGACGGTCCCTCCCTCTCCCGCAAGCGGGAGAGGGGAACTCAGACTTCGATCTTCGAGAACAAGTAGGCGCCGATCGCGAGCAGGATCGCGGCGAGGCCGACGACGACCGCGATGTCGGTCGCGGCGCCGAACGCGAAGCTGCCGCTGAGCGCGCCGCGCAGACCGTCGACGCCGTAGCTGAGCGGGTTGAGCCGCACGGCAAGCCGCACCGCCCCCGGCAGGTCCGGCAGCGGGAACAGGGCGCTCGAGAAGAAGAAGAGCGGCAGCACGATGAAGTTCATGATCAGCTGAAAGCCCTGCATGTCCTGCAACACCGAGCCGAAGACGGTGCCGATCGCCGTGCACATGACGGCGATCAGCGCCATGAAGAGCAGCGCCAGCGGCAGCAGCAGCGGGTGCGCCGGCCGGAACCCGGCGACGAGGCAGACGAGAAAGACGATGCTCCCTTGGATGAGCGCGACGGTCGCGGCGCCGAGCGTCCGCCCGAGCACGATCTCGAGACGCGAGACCGGCGCGACCAGCGTCTCCCTGAGAAAGCCGAACTGGCGGTCAAAGACGATCTCGATACCGCTGAAGACCGCGGTGAACAGGATGCCCATGGTGACGATGCCCGGCGCCAGGAACTGGACGTAGTCGCCGCGGCCGGCGCGGGCGAAGGTCGGGCCAAGCCCGAAACCGAGCGCCAGCAGAAAGAGAATCGGCTGGCCGAGCGAGCCAATCATGCGGGCGCGCGAGCGGAAATACCGCTTCAATTGGCGCAGCCACAGGATGAAGACGGCGTTCACCGGCGGCCGCGCCACACCTGACGCATCATGCGCATGCGGTCGACCGGCGCCGCCTCGGCGTCGCGGATGCTGCGCCCGGTCAGCGCGATGAACGCGTCCTCGAGCGTGCGGCCGCCGGTCTGCTGCCTGAGTGCGCCGGCGGTGCCCTCCGCGACGATCCGGCCATGGTCGACGATCGCGATGCGGTCGGCAACGCGCTCCGCCTCCTCCATGTAGTGTGTCGTGAAGAACACCGTCACCTGCTCGTCGCGGCACAGGCCGCGGATGAATTCCCAGATCTGGTTGCGGGTCTGGGGGTCGAGCCCGCTGGTCGGCTCGTCGAGAAACAGAATGCGCGGCCGGTGCAGCAGGGCGCGGGCGATTTCAAGCCGGCGCTTCATACCGCCGGAAAAGCGCTTGACGTAGTCGTCGCGACGCTCCCACAGCCCGACGAAGCGCAACAGCGCCTCGACGCGCGCGCGACGCTCGGCCCGCGGCACGCGGTAGAGGACGCCGTGCAGCTCCATGTTCTCGGCCGCGGTCAGCTCGTCATCGAGGCTCGGATCCTGGAACACGATGCCGAAGGCGCGGCGCACCGCGAGCAGCTCCTCGACCGGGTCGTGGCCGGCGATCAGCAGCCGTCCCGCGCTCGGCGCCAGCACGGTCGTCAGCATCTTGATCGTCGTCGTCTTGCCGGCGCCGTTGGGACCGAGAAAGCCGAAAATGACGCCTTCCGGCACCGCGAAGGTGATGTGGTCGACGGCGGTGAATCCGCCGAAGCGCTTGACCAGATCGTGGGCCTCGATGATTGCGTTCATCCGTTTGACCGGACCCTCACCCTCCCAGCGCTGCGCGCTGGGCCCCTCCCTCTCCCGCACGCGGGAGAGGGGCTGTTAGGACGCGGCTCCAGCGGGGGGCGCCGTGGGGGACGGGGAGGTAGGCGGGCTGGCGGCTCTCTTTGCGCTTCAGCGCCGGCTTGGCATAGATCTGCTTCGACGCCTCGATGACGGAGACGCCGGCAAAGGTGGTGAACCAGCGCTCGCCGATGCGCTCGATCCATGCGGCCGAGCGCAGCAGCATGCGCGAGGCCGTCGGCGGCGCGAAGAGCGCGGCCGTGACGCGCTCGGGCGTGAAGCCCGATTCGCGCAGCACGCGCGAGAGCTGCGAGGCGGTGTAGGGATGGCCCTGACCGAACGGCGTGTTGTCGATGCGCGCCCAGATCCCGCGGCGATTCGGCACCACCACGACGAGCCTGCCGCCGCCCGCCATCACCCGCCAGATCTCCTTGAGCAATGGTCGCGCCTGCTCGCTGAATTCGAGACCATGCACCAGCAGCACGCGGTCGATCGAGTAGTCCTGGAGCGGCAGCTCGCCTTCATCGGCAAGCGCCACCGCATTGGGTCCCTCCTGCGGCCAGGCGAGCACGCCTTGTGACGAAGGCATGACGGCGACGGCGCGCTCCGCCTCGTCGCGGAATATGCGAAGATATGGCGCGGCATAGCCGAGGCCCAAAAGACGCATGCCGCGCAGATCGGGCCAGATCAACCGCAAACGGCGGCGAATCATGCGTCGTGCCACCTGCCCGAGGCGGGTTTCGTAGAAATCCCGGAGATCGACGACGTCGACATACATAATGACAGTGTAGCATGGCCGCCCAAGGCGAATTAGAGTAGCTCTGGCAGCCCAGCCGAGGAGCGTCATGCCCGGGTCCCTGCTTGCGCCCTCACGCCGACAGCCGCGCCAGCGGCCGGCGTCGCCATCGGGACCCGACGGGCGCAACGCCATTTTATGCGGTGATCACCGCCAAACCGATCGGGAGTCCAGTTCATGAAGCTTCGCTACTCGCCCACCTCGCCCTATGTCCGCAAGGTCATGGTCGTGGCGTTGGAGACGGGCCTCGCCGAGCGCATCGAGCGCGTGCCGACCATGGTCGCGCCGACGAAGCCCAACGACGAAGTCGCGCGCGAGAACCCGCTGGTAAAAGTGCCGTCGCTCACCACCGATGACGGCATGGTGCTCTATGATTCGCCGGTCATCTGCGAATATCTCGACACGCTGCACAGCGGCGCGAAGCTTTTCCCGGCATCGGGCAAGGCGCGCTGGCTGGCGCTGCGGCAGCAGGCGCTCGGCGACGGCATTCTCGATGCGGCGATTCTCGGCCGCTATGAGATCCTGCGGCCGAAGGAATTCCAGTGGCCGGATTGGATCAATGCCCAGCTGCGCAAGGTCCGCGGCGCGCTGGCGGCGCTCGAGATCGAGACCGAGGCCGGCGAACTCGCTGGACCGATGACCATCGGCCAGATCACCATCGGCTGCGCCCTGGGATATCTCGATTTCCGCTATGCCAGCGAAGAGTGGCGCGCGAAGCATCGCCGGCTCGCCGCGTGGTTCGACGAGTTTTCGAAGCACAAATCGATCGAGCTGACCAAGCCGAAAGACGCGGCGTGAGCAAAGACGAGGCCGGGCGCGTCATTGCCGCGCTCGGCCTCGCCCCGCATCCCGAAGGTGGCTCCTACCGCGAGACCTTCCGCGACGCCGTGGCCGAAGGCGGTCGCGCCGTATCGACCGCGATCTATTACCTCTTGCGCGAAGGCGAGGTGTCGCGCTGGCACCGCATCGACGCTGTCGAGATCTGGCATTGGTATGGCGGAGCGCCGCTGTTGCTGTCGCTCTCCGCAGCGGGCCGCGCGGTGGATAGGATCCGACTCGGCGGCGCCGTGCTCGCCGGCGAACAGCCGCAAGCGGTGGTGCCGCGACGGGTCTGGCAAAGCGCGCACAGCCTCGGGGCATGGAGCCTCGTCGGCTGCACCGTGGCCCCGGGATTCGAGTTTGCGGGGTTCGAGATGGCGCCGGCGGGGTGGGAGCCGCGCGACGCGATTCTCTGCTAGTCGGAACCGTGCGGGCTCCCGCGGTTGCTCCGCAACCGCTGACGCCCGCCCTCGATGAGCGCTGCACGCTTACGAGGCGCTGACGCCGCCAAGGACGAACGCGCGAAGCGCGTTCGCCTTAGACCTGAGCCGGCAGAACGAAGCAGAGGATGCCGATCGAGGGAAGCCAGCAAGCGACGGCGCGGCCGACGGGGTTGTCTGTCTTTTTGAGGACATGCGATGGCGGCACCTCGACCCAGCGCGGCGGGTCGATGTCGAACTGGCGGCCGATCAGCGCCTCGTAGTGATCTTTGACGACGCGATACTCGACCGCGCGGCAATCGGCCTGCGAGCAGCAGGAGCTGCCATTCCCAGCGCGCAGCCCTTGGAACCACGGGGCAAGCGCGGGATCGGCATCCTCGGGGGGACGCGCTTGAGCCGAGCCGGCGAGCAGGCCAAGCGCCAGCACCAGGGCAAGACGGACCATCAGGACCTCCGCGTCGTCAACAAACGAGCGGGGTAAAAAGGTCCCAGCTTCGCGTCACTGTTGCGCTATCGTCGCGTCGAGCCAGGCGATGAGGTCGCGGGTGACCTCGTCGCGGTTCACTTCGTTGAAGATCTCATGGCGCGCATCGGGATAGAAGCGATGCGCGACGCGGGGCAGGCCCTGGACGCGATAAGCGGTGAGAAGCTGCGCCAATCCCTTGGTATTGTTGCTCACGGGATCGCGCGCACCGGCGATGATGTAGATCGGCAGCTGCTTGGGAATGCGCGCCTGACGGTCCGGGTTGGCGATCTCGGCCAGAGCGTCGAGCAGGTCGATCCAGAGCTGCACCGTGGCAATAAAGCCGCACAAGGGGTCGGCGATGTATTTGTCGACCTCGGCCGGATCGCGCGACAGCCAGTCGCAAGGCGTGCGATTGGGCGCGAATTGCTTGTTGAAGGCAGTGAAGCTCAAGGCGTGGATGAGTGCGCTGCGGCCGCGCGGGCCGAGCCGCAATCGCTCCAGCCGCGCCACCAGCCGGCCCACCACGGCGAGGAGCGGCGGCTTGCCGTTCGAGCCCGACAGCACCGCGCCCGCCAGCGCATCGCCGTGCTCGCTGATGAAATGCTGCACCATGAAAGAGCCCATGGAATGGCCGAGCAGCACGATCGGCAATCCCGGATGGTCGGCGGCGATGCGGCGCTGGAGCTGCCAGAGATCGTCGATGCATTTTTGCCAGCCGCCGCTCTCGGCGAAGTAGCCGAGCCCGGCGGTGCCGGCCGCGCTGCGGCCATGGCCGCGATGATCATGGGCGTAGACGGCATAGCCTGACGTCGTCAGCAGCCCGGCGAGCCGCGCATAACGGCCGGCATGCTCGGCAAGCCCATGCGCAATCTGCACCACCGCCTTGGGCGGCGTCTCCGGCAGCCAGCGATAGACGAAGAGCGTCACGCCATCCGACGCGGGAAGAGTGAAAGTGCTGCTCTGCACGGGCGGACCCGTCGGTGGCCGAGGCGCAGCGCTCAGTACATGTGCTGACCGCCATTGATCGACATGGTCGATCCCGTGAGGAAGCCGGCCTCGTCCGAGACCAGGAACAGCACGCCGCGGGCGATCTCGTCGGCATGGCCGAGGCGCCCGACCGGAATGCGCGCGACGATCTTGTCGAGCACGTTCTGCGGCACGGCGCGGACCATCTCGGTGTCGATATAGCCGGGCGCGATGGCGTTGACGGTGATGCCGCGGCCCGCCCCTTCCTGCGCCAGCGCCTTGGTGAAGCCGTGAATGCCGGACTTCGCCGCGGCGTAGTTTACCTGGCCGTATTGCCCGGCCTGGCCGTTGATCGAGCCGATATTGACGATGCGGCCGAAGCCGCGCTCGCGCATGCCCTCGATCACCAGCCGGCACATGTTGAAGCACGAGGTGAGATTGGTGGCGATCACCTGCGCCCATTGCTCCGGCGTCATCTTGTGCAGCACCGAATCGCGCGTGATGCCGGCATTGTTCACGAGAATATCGATAGGGCCGAGCTCGTGCTCGATGCGCTTGACGCCGGCCTCGCAGGATTTGAAGTCGGCGACGTCGAATCTCTGCACCGCGATGCCCGTCTCCTGCGCGAAACGACGGGCGGCCTCTTCATTGCCGGCATAAACCGCCGCCACCTTGCAACCGCCCTTGTGGAGCGCCACCGAGATGGCGCGCCCGATGCCGCGCGTTCCGCCCGTCACGACCGCTACCCGTGCCATCGTCTCCTCCCTTCCCGGCCGCCTTCGCCGCCTGTCGCCCCGTAAACGGGCGGCAGGCGGTTGCGGCTCATGGACAACCCGTTCAGCCGCGCTCGACGCACATAGCAATTCCCATGCCACCGCCGATGCACAGCGTGGCGAGGCCGCGCTTGGCATTGCGCTTCTGCAGCTCGTGCAGCAGGGTCACGAGCACGCGCGTGCCCGACGCGCCGATGGGATGGCCGAGCGCGATGGCGCCGCCATTGACGTTCACCTTCTCGCCGTCCCAGCCCATATCCTTGTTGACGGCGCAGGCCTGCGCCGCGAAGGCCTCGTTCGCCTCGATGAGGTCGAGATCCTCGACCTTCCAGCTGGCGCGCTTCAGCGCCAGCCGGCTCGCCGGGATCGGCCCCGAGCCCATCACCGCGGGATCGACGCCGGCAGTGGCCCAGGCCACGATGCGCGCCAGCGGCTTGACGCCGCGGCGCTGCGCCTCCTCGGCGGTCATCAGCACCACCGCAGCGGCGCCGTCATTGATGCCCGAAGCGTTGCCGGCGGTGACGGTGCCGTTCTTGTCGAAGGCGGGGCGCAGCTTCGCCAGCACCTCGACAGTGGTGCCGTGCTTGGGATACTCGTCCATCTCCACCAGCACGTCGCCTTTGCGCGTCGCGATCTTCACCGGAATGATCTCTTCCTTGAAGCGGCCGGCTTTCTGCGCCGCTTCGGCGCGCGCCTGCGAGCGCTGCGCCAGCTGGTCCTGCTGCTCGCGCGTGATCTGCCAGCGCTGGGCCACGTTCTCGGCCGTGTTTCCCATGTGGTAGCCGTTGAAGGCGTCCCAGAGCCCATCCTTGATCATGGTGTCGACGAGATCGGCATCACCCATCTTGACGCCGTTGCGCAGATGGATGCAGTGCCGTGCCTGGCTCATGCTCTCATGGCCGCCGGCGACGACGATGCTGCTGTCGCCGCTGCGGAGCGCCTGATAGCCCAGCGCCACGGTGCGCAGGCCGGAGCCGCACACCTGGTTCACGGTATAGGCGGTCGCTTCCACCGGGACGCCCGCGGCAATCGCGGCCTGGCGCGCCGGGTTCATGCCCTCGCCGGCGGCGAGGATCTGGCCCATGATGACCTCCGACACCTCCTTGGCATCGACATTGGCGCGGCGCATCGCCTCGGCGATGACGGTTTGGCCAAGGTAATGCGCGGGAACACTGCTCAGGGCGCCGTTGAAGGAGCCGATGGGGGTGCGCACGGCGCCGGCAATGACGATTTCGCTCATGGACTGATCCTCATGCTGGGGGCTGCGAGCTCGCTGACCTCTCTTAGATAGACCGCGGCCGCTGGTTTTAAAACCCATCCCTCAGGGCGGGCCGTGCCGCGATGATCTGGATCAATCGGGCGGGCGCCGGCGCCGCCGCGGCGCGGCGGGCGCGGCGAGGCGCCGGAGCCAATCCGCCAGCGGCCGCCAGACCGCCTCGGGCGCCTCATGCGCCACCATCATGCCGATATGGCCCAGGGGCGGCGTCAGCCGCTCCGCCCGGGGCAACAGCGATGCCAGCGCGGCGGCGGTCCGCGGCGGGACGATGCGGTCCTGTGCCGGAACGATGACGAGGCTGGGCGCGGCGACGCGCTCGGGCAGCACCGCCCGTCCGGCGATGTGCCAGGCGCCGGTACCCGGCGTGTTGGCGCCATACCAGCCGCCGAGGCATTGGCGCGCCACCGGCAACGCCAGCGGCACGCCGTCATTGAGCCAATCCTCGACCGCGACGAAGTCGCGCTCTTCGGCGCTGCCGGGCGGGAGCGCGGCGAAACGCGAGAATTTGCGCAGCGCGAGCAAGGGGTCGAGCGCGGCGAAGAGCAGTTGCAGCATGTCGACCGGCACCTCGCCGAGCAGCGCGAAGCTGCGCGTCAGCGGCTCGGCGATCTCGCCCAGCAGCCGGGCCTGGCCGGCCCGCTCGGCATGGAAGTCCCAGGGGGTCGCCAGCAGCGCCAGCGCCGCGACGAGCGCGGGCCGGCGCTCGGCCAGCGCCAGCGCCAGGAGCCCGCCCATGCAATAGCCGAGAACGGCGACGGGCGCGCCGAGCGCCGCCGCCGCCTCGGCGGCGCGGTCGAGCCGGCCGGCGACATAATCGGTGAGATCGAAGCGGCGCTCGAGCGCGCCGGGCTTGCCCCAATCGACGAGGAGCGGGCGCAAGCCCGCCGCCGCCAGGAAGCGCAACAGGCTCTTGTCGGGGACGAGGTCGAGTATATAGGCCCGGTTGATGAGCGAGGGCACCACCAACACCGGGGCGCCTCCTGCCGGCCGGTAGTCGAGAAGCCGGGTCGCACCTTCCTGCCACAGCACCGGCGGCTCGGCCTCGGGGCGGCGATAGGGATGGCGGCGATAGCGCTCGAGGCCGGAGAGGAAGCAGTCGCCGCGGGCGCGCAGCTCGGCATCGACGGCAGCGGCGAAGGCTTCAGGGGCGATGCCGGCGAGGCTTTGGCGCAACGCGTTCGCCGCCTCGGCGAGCTCGGGCCTCCAGGGCAGCAATCCGTTGCTCAGCAGTGGCAAGGCGGCGCGTGAGCTCATCCACAGCGTCGCTGCGCTGGCCAGGTGAAGGGGCAGCGGCCGTGGCCCCAGACGCAGCGGCGGCATCAGCGGCAGGGTCCGGTCGAGGCGGCCAGGAGGCGGGAACGAGGCCGGTCAGCAGCCGGGCCAGACTCTCGGCGAGATCGGGGTCGGCGGCCATGGCGATCAGCTGCTCCTGCCATAGGTCGAGATACCTCTTGGCCAGGCTGGCAAGGTCCGGCGGTTCCGCCATGGCGGCGGAGTATATCGGCGCCTCCGGGCAAAGGCCAGACGGGGCCCTTCTCGATGGTGGAGCGTCTTTGACGGAATGCTGCTATGCTTGATCTTTCATCAGCAGCCGCATCGGGCGGATGCGGCGGGGACGCGACCATGGACGACCAAGCCGGCGCACAGGTGCCACCGGTAATCATCAAGAAATACGCCAATCGCCGGCTCTACAACACGGCGACGAGCAGCTATGTGACGCTCGACGACCTCGCGCACATGGTTAAGGAAGGGCGCGAATTCGTCGTCAACGACGCCAAGACGGGCGAGGACATCACCCGCGCCGTGCTCACCCAGATCATCGTCGAGGAGGAGCAGAAGGGGCAGAATCTGCTGCCGATCAGCTTCCTGCGGCAGCTCATCGGCCTCTACGGCAATCAGATGCAATGGCTGGTGCCGCGCTATCTCGAGCACGCCATGACCACCTTCGCGCGCAATCAGGAGCAGATGAGGAAGAGCCTGCAGGACGCGTTCGGCGGCCTCTTCCCCTTCGGCCCGCTCGAGGAGATGGGGAAGCAGAATCTGGCGCTGTTCGAGAAGACGATGAAGATGTTCTCGCCCTTCCCCACCGCGCCGACGCCGCCGGCGGAAAAGCCGGCCGAGCCGCAGCCCGCCGAGGCGAGCCTCAAGGAGCTCACCGACAAGCTCAACGCGCTGCAGCATCAGATCGACGCGCTGAGCAAGGAGAAGAAGGAGTAGCTTCCCTCTCCGCGCGAAGCGGGGAGAGAGAAGCAAGGCGTCAGCCCGTCTGGACTTCGAGAGATGCGGCGGCCTGGCCTAGCCAGGGTTGCGCGATCGAGGGCTTGCCGAAGAAATAGCCTTGCAGCAGGCCGACGCCTTCGCGGCGCAGGATCGCCGCCTCTTGCGCCGTCTCGACGCATTCCGCGACGGTGCTGAGGCCGAGTCCGTTGGCGAGCCCGACGAGGTGGCGCAGGAAGACCTGGTTGTCGTAGTTCTGACCGAGATTGCGCACGAAAGAGCCGTCGATCTTGACGGTATCGACGGCGAGCGCCTGCAAGTGGCGCAGCGAGGTGAAGCCGGCGCCGAAATCGTCGAGCGCGATGCGGCAGCCGAGCTCGCGCAAAGCGCCGACGAAGCGCGCGGATTCCTCGATGTCGTGCAGCGCCGCCGTCTCGGTGATCTCGACGACGAGCCGGCTGGCGAGCTCGGCTTCGCCCTTGAGCAAGGTGCTGATGGCGCGCAGCCAGGAATAATCGGTGGCGGTGAGGCCGGAGATGTTGAAGCCGAGGCGGATGCCGGGATGCGCCGCCACCTCCGCCACCGCCCGCTCCAGCACGTAGCGATCGATGACACGGATGAAACCGAGCTGCTCGATGATCGGCACGAACTCGCCGGCGGCGACGATCGTGCCGTCCTCGGCCTGCATGCGCAGCAGGCATTCATAGTAGTCGACCGCACCGCTATCGGCGTCGACCACCGGCTGATAGGCGAAGACGAGCCGGCGGTCGCGCAGCGCGCGCTGCACGCGCTCGCCCAGCGCCATGCCCATGCGATGCTGGCGGCGCTGCTCGTCCGAGAGGCGATAGGGAATGCTGCAATTGCGGCCGGCGCGCTTCGCCTCGGCGAGCGCGGTCTCGGCGCGGGTCATGACCTCGTAGGAGGTCTTGGCCTGCTCGGGGAAGGTGGCGCTGCCGATCGACACCGTGACATAGACCGGGCCGGATGCGGTCATGACCGGCGCCTGACTCACCGCCGCGAGGATCTTCTCCGCCGCCACCGCGACATGCTCCTCGGCGCAGTTGGCGAGGACGATGCCGAAGCGGTCGCCGCCGACGCGGCCGATCACGTCGCTGACCCTGAGGCAGCGGTCGAGCCGCTGGCCGACGGCGACGATCACCGCGTCCGCGGCCTCGTAGCCGAGCGCGTCATTGACCCCGGTGAGCTTGTCGATGCCGATGGCGAGATAGGCGCCTGCGGCGCCCGAGCGCAGGCTCGACGAGACGATGTGATCGAGCGCTTCGCGCAGCCGCTTCTTGTTGAAATGGCCGGTGAGGTCGTCGTAATTGGCGGCGTGCTCGAGCCGCAGCTCCTGCGCCTTGCGGCCGGTGATGAGGCGCCAGACGCCGTGCATGCGCATGGGCCGGCCATTGGCGTCGAAAACCGCGGTGCCGCGATCGTGCACCCAGGCGAAGCCGCCATTCTCGGCGCGCACCCGGAACTCGCAGTCATAGGTGGTGCGCCGCGTCCAATGGGCGTTGAGCCGCTGCTGGCGCAGCAGCAGGTCGTCCGGATTGAGCCGGCCAGCCAGCGCGCGCCCGGTGCCGACCGCGCTGGCATCGGCGACGCCGAGCATCGCGCCGACCGAGCCGTGCCATTGGATGATATCGGTGCCGAGGTCCCAGTCGTAAGCGACATCGCCCGCCGCAGTGAGCGCGGCCTCCAGGCGATGCGGCACGTCTTTCTCGTCCGGGGGCATCTTCTCGGCGCTCGTTCTGAATGATCGGGCCGTCACCGAATCATGGCGATCAGCCCCAAAGCTTCTGCCGAGCGTAGTAGCCACCACTTTACGAAAGATTAAGTCGCAGGCGCGGAATCGCCCTCCTTATGAGGGCGTATGCGCTTCCAGAAACGGGAGCACGGCTTGGTTAAATTCCCGTGCCATGACCTGGGTGAAGCAATGGCCGCCCTGGGCGAAGAACTTGGCCTCGGCGCCAGGAATGAGTCGCGCCAGATCCTCGGAGAAATAGGCCGGCGTCATGACATCGTCGTGGGCCGCGATGATGAGCGCCGGCGTGCGGATGCGGCCGAGATCGGCGGTACGGTCGAACGCCAGCACGGCATCGATGCGGCTCATCGCCACCTCGGGCGGCGCGAAGGTCGCAAGCGCCTGAGCTTCGAGCTGGCGGAGCTTCTCGTTGTGGCGTGCGACCCAGAAGGGGGGATAGAGCAGCAAGGACGAGGCCTGGAGATAGCTGGCAGGGCCGAGACGCTGGAGGATCTCCTTGCGCAGCGCGAAGAGGC
>Ga0335081_10004931_pt1 | contig 21106 bp, 19 predicted proteins | sample Lox_Sample_35_FD_206713 | JGI IMG/M metagenome (GOLD analysis project Ga0335081, IMG submission 206713) | Soil microbial communities from Loxahatchee National Wildlife Refuge, Florida, United States - Lox_Sample_3.5 | ecosystem: Environmental > Terrestrial > Soil > Wetlands | place: USA... | reverse complement strand
TCCTCACTGACGCCGGTCTCAGTGGCGAGCAGTTGCGCGGCGACGTTGTATGCGCTGGCCGGGACGGGTGCCTGATCGTCCTCGTCCCGCGGGACCAGGATCCGCAGGTACCGCTGGGTCTGCGGGGTCTGCGCCCGCACGTCCAGGGCGGCCGATAGCAGCAGCACGACCGGGCCCGCGGGCAGCTGGCCCACAGCCTCGGCAGGGACGAAGGTCTTGGCCTGGCTTCGCCGCAGGGCCGTGGTAACCGGCCCGGCGATGTGGTCGAGGAACTCGATGTCCGCGTCCGGGAACGGCGGTTCCCCGGTGCGCCACAGGTCGAGGAATCCCCAGCAGCCGAAGCGATCCCGGTAGACCGACGAGGCGATGTCCGCGACCTGGTACCGGCACAGCAGTTCCCGCCACAGCAAGCTTCGTGACAGGTTGCCCCCAGTCGCCTTGGCCAGCGACACCGCGCCGCGGGGCAGGCCGGTCCAGCGGTTGACGGCGGTCAGGTACTTCAACCGGATCAGCTGTGGCAACTCCGGCAGGCACGGGACGTCAGCCAGCGGCGAGGATCCCACCGACGTCTCCGGGTCTGTGATCAGCCAGGCATAAGCGTCGAATCCGACCGCCTGCCGGATGGCGGCCAGCGCCTCCAGCCGGAGCGTCCGCGCGTCAGCATCGCTGCGGCAGAGCTGCGCGATGTTGTCGCGGGCCCGTGCATAGCTGGTGGCGCTGCCCATTCCCGCAGGCTAACGGACGATGGCGACAGGAGGAGCCGGACGAATAATCCCCAGGAAGCTGGGATAGGCGCTCATCCGGCCGTGCTCTTACCGTGAGGAGCACCGCGCCACCATGGCGCCAGCAGATCACGGCACTCACGTACCGGGACCGGCTGTACCGATCCAGCTGACATGAGGAGAACACATGCACACGATGGTGATACAGATGTCGACCGATCCCTCGCGCCCCGAAGAGGTCGCCCGCCATCTTCGCGAGGACGTCGTCCGGTGGGCCAAGCAGCAGCCGGGCTTCGTCAGCGGTCAGTGGCTGCGCAGCACCGACAGGCGCACGGGAATGGGGGTAGTCGTCTTCGCATCCGAGGACACCGCCACATCCGCCGCGCAGGGCCCGCGCAGCTACCCTCGCGACGACAACCGGGCCTGGAACATCGAGAGCGTCACCGTCTACGAGCAGCTCGCATCGGCCTGATCCCGCCGGGCGCTACGCTGCCAGGTCCGCCGATCATGACTCCCGGGCCCGGCTTGACCTCGACCGTGCCGCCAGGTCCGGGCACCACGACCAGCTGCGGCCCGAACGGGTACCGGTACATGTCATGGAAGGCCCAGCCGCCGAGCCCGAACAGCGCCGCGACGACCGCGAGCGTCGTCACCGCGACAAGCGGCTGCCTGCGCGGCACGCGGACCAGCAGCCAGGCGCCGAGCAGCGAGATCGCGCCCAGAGCCGGCACGTAGAAACGAGCCGCCTGCAGCGTGCTCAGGCCCGGCGCCGCGGTCCACGTGTAAGTGGCGTACAACACCCAGACAGCCGCCCAGCAGGCGGCCAGCGCGAGCGCAACCGCCAGGTCACGCCTGGCCACGGCGGCCTGCTGGCCGCCTGCCCTGCGGCCGTGCAGCCAGAGCACGGCGATGCCCGCCAGCGCGGCGAGGCCGGGCACCAGCATGGGCATCGCCTGGAACAGGTGGGCTGGCATGTACCGGAGGTTGGGACCGAGGGCGCTGAGGCTGAAGGTGATCTCCCCTGGCCGGTAGCCGGACCGCAGCGGGCCGCCGTAGATGAGCGTGTCGAAGATCGCAACGCCGGCGCCGAACACGCATACCGACGCAAGCCACCAGGCGACCGCTCTACCGGGCAGCCGCACGGCCGGCAGCCGCCACGCCACGAGCACCGCGATGACCGCGCAGCCCAGCACCACGATGTTGGTGTACCTGCTGAACGTGGCTGCCTCCAGCGCCACGAAGCCGGCCAGCCCGACCCAGGTCCCGCGCCCGGTGCTCGCCTCGGCCGCCAGCACCACCCACAGCAGGGCCCCCGTACCCGCCGCGATCAGCGAGGCTTCGGTAAAGGTCGGCATGTAATCACGCCAGGCGAACAGGATTGCCGCACCAGACGAGCAGTACAGGCCGACGGCGGCCGCGCCACCGAACCTGCCGAGCCAGCGCCTGCCGCCGAAGTACAAGCCCAGGCAGGCCAGCGCGGCATAGAAAAGCGGTGCCAGCCGGATGAGGCCGAGCGCCTGGAACGCCGCGGCCAGGTACGGGTAGCCCGGATCCTTCTCGCTGATCCACCTGCCTCCCGGCAACTGCACCCACTGGACTGGGCCGCCGCCCGGGCCGGGACCCAGCTGGCTCTGGCCCAGCTGAGGTTCCAGCTGCTCGGCGAGCGCGTGTGCCTGCGCCCCCGACAAGGTGAAGAAGTGCCCGTCGGTCATCGCCACGATCGAGGCACGGTAGGCGTGATCGTCTGGCTCGGGAAGATACGGCGCAGCTCTGAGCACCAGGACGCACAGCACCGCGAAGGCGGCAACGGCCAGGCACGCCTCGGCGACGTCCCACACGGTCCCGGCCGCCGGCCGCGCCACCTCCGGGGTCTGCGCGACTGCTGCCATGCATGCAGACTATGGCCGCCTGACCCTAGTCGATCGCGCGGATCACGCGTGGATTCGGTGTGAATCGCAGCAGACCCGAACGCCAAGAACGATCAAGGCGCTGACCGGAACCATCACCCGACTGTTCAAGAAGCCCGCCGCGGCGGCCGGATTAGTCCCTTACGACAGGGCAGACGTCATGCGCCCAGTCCGTTTCACCGCGCCGCCGGGCAGCCTGCCCGGCCTCGATCGTGCGCCCGCAGGCTTTGCAGGTCTTCCCCTCAGCGTGGGCGGCGTGATCTTCTCCCGCATTTCGGCTGCCTTCCTCGAAGTCGGCATCCGCGAGTCTTCGGCTCTCGCTCGAGAGATGGGACTGCCCTGGTGCACCGTAAACCATCTGCGCTCCCTCCGGAACAGGCCCGGCATCCTCAGCCGCGCTTGCCCCAAGACTCAAAAGCCCCGGAGGAGAGCCTCCAGGGCACGGGAAATTGAGTCTCCCTACCCGCCCAGGTAGCTCAGCCTCCGCCGCATGCCTGGATTCTAACTGGAAAGCATCAGCTCGTGTTCGGTGCTGGCCAGCTGGCCAGATCCGGTCATCGCGGCGTCAAGCAGCTCGCGTATGCTCTCGCCGTAGAGGGCAAGGATGTGCTCGGGGTCACCCTCCTCCCTACGGTACATAGTCTGGTACCGACGCGTAACCGTGACGATATCGCTGGTCAGCCACTCCATTACGTCCATGTTGTCGAGACTCATCGCGATCATCTTCTTCCCGATGCCTTTGGTATATCTCGCCAGCCACCCGCGCGCATCGGACCTTAGTCCCATCCTTCACCGATGACCGGGGCTGCACGCGGTTCCGTTACGGGCCGAGGATGACCGGTAGTTCGGACAGGCCTCGCAGTACCAGCCCGTCGCCGTGGCCCCAGCGCAGCGCTGACCGCGGGACGGCCAGCCGCATGGCGGGGAAGCGGCCGTGCAGGGTGGTGAGCGCTATCGCCCCCTCGAGCCGGGCCAGCCGGGCTCCCAGGCAGTGGTGAATGCCGTGACCGAAGGCCAGGTGGCTGGTGTCCGCCCGGGTGATGTCGAGAGTCTCTGGCCTGTCGTACCGGGCCGGGTCCCGGTTGGCCGCAGCCAGCGAGATGATCACCTGGGCGAAGGCTGGGATGACGGTCCCGCCGAAGGCCACGTCCTGGGTGGCGTACCTGAACGTCGAGTGCGGCACCGGTGCGTCCCACCGCAGGATTTCCTCGATCGCGTGCGGCATCAGGGCTGGGTCGGCAAGGAGTCTGTCGCGCTGTTGCGGGTGCAGCAGCAGGGCGACCGTTCCGTTGCCGATCAGGCTGGTCGTGGTGTCGTGCCCGGCGACCACCAGCTGGAAGATCGTGGAGAGCATCTCCTGCTCGGACAGCGCGCCGCCGTGATCGGCCGCGCGTACCAGGTCGGGCAGCCGGGTCATCCAGTTCGGGGTGAGCAGCCGCAGCGAGTCCCACCGTTGCGTGCGCCACGCGTTCGCTACCTGTCCGCGTTCGAGGACGACGTGCTCGACCGACCGGGCGGCGAGGCAGTGGCTCATAGCCAGCCCGCAGTGGCCGGCACCGACGATCACGGTGGTCGTATTCGGCACGGCTGTGCCTCCTGCTCGCCCGGACCGGATCAGGAGACCTCGACGGTCACACTGGTCGGGTTGGTGAGGATGTCGTAAACGGCCGAGCGCTTCTGCGACTGCGCGACCAGCGCCCTGATCTCGTCAGCGGTGGCGTCGGCGTCAATCTGGTAGCTGACGGTGACAGCACTGAAGCCGTTGCGGACATCCGGGTCGGCGCCGAGAATCCCGTGCAGGTCCATCCCGGCGGCCAGGGTGGCCCGCACCGACCGTAGCTGGATCGACCTCTGCTGGGCGACGGCGGCGACGCCCGCGGTCAGGCAGCCGCCGAGGGCAACCAGGACATACTCCACCGGCGTGACACCGTTATCCTGTGCGGCGAACTGCAGCGGGTGGTCGATGTCGTAGCTGAACGTCCTATGGTGCTGCTGCTCCTCGCCGAAGCCGTAGAACGTCTCGACATCCGAACGGCTGTGCGTGCCGTTGACCCAGGACACCGTGGAACGCCATTGGAACTGGGCGATACCGGGGGTGTCAGCCAGGGCGTCGCGCACGCCAAGCAGCGCTTCAACGTTGACGCCGTTGTCGACTGGGATCTCGGTCGCGGTCATGTGGTGCCTCCTTGATGTGATGCCGGTCTTCGTCCGATCGACCGGCCTGAAGAGCGGTTCCGCTTCTGTTCCGCTCGTGAAGCCGCCTACGTTCCGGTCGGCTGCGGCATCAGGCCCAGCTGCACGAGCAGCGCGACCTGGTCGTAGTAGAGGTCGCCACCGACGACCCGCCCGCCCGAGTCGAAGTGCCACATCTCGCACAGCGGCAGCGCGAATTCCTTGCCGGTGGCGGCGAACTGCCCGAGCGGCCCGTCGTGCGCGCCGACGACGGTGAAGGTACACACCACCGTCTGGCCAGCGTCGAAATAGCAGGGGCCGGTGATCCTGATGTCGCGGGAGGCCCCGATCCACCCGGCCAGGAAGTCGTCCCTGAACTCATGAGGCGTCCTGAATGTCCGGCCCTGCGAGTGATCAGTCCAGGCGATGCTGTCTGCGTATTGCTTGGTCATGGCCTCGAAGTCCCTGCGGTTGAAGGCCTGATGACCGGCGCGGTAGGTCTCGACGTTCGTGGCTTCCACGACTCCTCCTTCGCGGCTCTGGCTGCCGCTCACGAGATGATGGTCGCGGTCGCTGCTTGCGCGAAGCGTTCCCCCGCCTTTCCCCGTCCTTTCCGTATCCTTGCTGTCACGAGAGGAACAAGGAGCGTTGACCGAGGTCGCCTGATGGGCCAGTGGACGAAGGCCAGAATCCAGCTATGCGGTCGCTTCGTCGCCGACATCGACGGCTCGCGCATCGAGGACACCCTGCCCGGCCGCATCGGGCGAGTCCTGTTCGCCTACCTCGTCCTCAACCGCGGCCGCCCAGTGCCCCGCGATACGCTGCTCATGGCCGGCTGGGGAGAAGACGCCCCCGCGGAGGCGCGGAACGCGCTGAGTGTGCTGCTGTCCAAGCTGCGACACGGCCTGGGCGCCGAACATCTCCGCGGACGAACCGAGATCGAACTGCTCCTGCCGCCAACGGTCTTCGTCGATGTCGAGGCCGCCCTGGAGGGCGCCCACCGGGCGGAGTCCGCCATTGCGGAGGGACAGTGGGCCCAGGCATGGGGCCCGGCCGGGATCGCCTATCACGTCACCACCAGGCCGTTCCTCTCCGGGCTTGAGGCGCCCTGGATCGACGATTGGCGGCGCCGGCTGGAGGAGGTGCGCCTGCGCGGGCTGGAGTGCTTTGCCGCCGCCAGCCTCGGCCTCGGCGGCCCGGCACTGGCCCAGGCCGAGGAACGCGCCAGGATGCTGACCGAGCTTGCACCTTACCGCGAGACCGGACACCGCCTCCTCATGGAAGCGCTCGCGCGGCGCGGCAACGTCGCCGAAGCGCTCCGCGCCTACGAACGGCTGCGAGTCCTGCTCCGAGAAGAACTCGGCGTCGCGCCCAGCCCCACCCTGCAGGGCATCCACCGGCGACTGCTGGACAGCGCCGACAGCTAGAGCTGCTCGGCCTGCGCGAGGATGTCCTCCCGCGTCACGTTGCCAACCAGTTCGGGATGCAAAACGCCCATATGGTCCTGCGCGTTCCGCCAGAGCTCGTCGTCGTCGCCGCCCTGGATGACGTACCCGCACATGCAGATGATCCTCAGCGCCATCGCCAACCTCCAGGTCAACCCGCCGCGATCCTCCCGCGTGATCGCCGGGTGCGCAAGGACAGCGCCCGAGTGCACGGACCATGAGCCACACGACATTCGTCTCTACCGTCTGGGGCCGTCTCCAGTCTGCGCTCGTTGCCCTGCGGTCACAGTCACGCTTGATGCTGGAGGGGCGGGCACGTACCCTCAGCGGGGCCATCCCCGGACCCGAGCCCGGGAGCGCTGCGCACTTTCCTGTGGGCACTTTCCTGTGGCCAGTTCGCAGGGATTCTGATTCCCGACAATTCTTAGCGTACCCCGGTGAATTAATTTACCCAACTGAATGGTAATTGCGGGCATTAGGCGCATATTCTTGCATGCACCGTACCCGGTAAGCTCATACCGCTGGGAGTTCCGCCGTGCCTGCTGACAGTGGCGCGAGAAACATGGTGGCAAGCGCCAGATACCGGTGGTACGCCGGTTCGCAGGCCGTATCGGTCACGGGCACGATGATGACCTATACCGCGCTGTACTGGCTGACGCTGCACCTGGCGCACGGTAACGCGGTGGAACTGGCCATCTTGGTGGCGGCGCAGTTCCTGCCCATGCTGGTGTTCAGCCGCCGCGCGGGCTCGATCGTCGCGCGGCACCGGGCGGTGCGGGTGGTGACCGGCACTCAGTCGGCCCAGGCGGCCGGGTCGCTGGCGCTGGGCCTTCCGCTGCTGGCGGGATGGATGCCGGTGTGGTACCTGTGGGTACTGTCGTTCGCCATCGGCTGTGTCCTGGCCGTCGATGTCCCGGGCCGCCAGATGTTCATGCTGGACCTGGTGGGCGAGGCGGAGCTGCGCCGCGGATCATCGCTGTACGCGGCGGTCACGGGGATGGCGAAGATCGCCGGTCCGGCGCTGGCCGGGATCGTCATCGCCGCCAGCGGCGAGGCCGCCGTGTTCCTCATCGATGCTGTCTCGTTCCTGCTGGTGATTGCCGTCTTGGCCTGGCTGGCGCGCAGCATGCCGGACCGGTCCTCGTCCGCCCCGGCAGGCGCGGGCGAGGCGCGGCGGTTCCGCTGGCTGCTCGACCTTCCCCGCGGCGTCCAGCTGGCAGCCGCGATGGCGCTCCTGGTCGGCGGGTTCGGCATCCAGTTCGAGGTGACCAATCCGCTCATGGCTACCTCGGTGTTCCATTTGAGTCCTTTGGGCTTCGGCCTGCTCGGGACGTTGATGGCCGCGGGCGGGATCGCAGGCAACATCTACTCGGCGCGGCGCTCAGACCCCGATACCAGGGAGTTCCTGGCCTGGGCGGTCCTGTTCGGCGCTGCGGAGGTAGCGGCCGCGGTGATGCCGGTCGCCTGGGCATACGGCAGCCTGCTCGTGATCGTGGGCGCGGCGACCCAGCTGTTTGCGGCCAGCGCGATCGTCTACGTGCAAAAGGCCGCACCCGAGGCGCAGCGCGGTCACGCCCTCACCGCCTACAACGCCGGGTTCATGGGCTTCGTCCCTGCCGGTTCGTTCGTCGTTGCCGCCCTGGCCGCGGGCGCCGGGACGCGCTGGGCCCTGATCGTCCCCGGCGCGGAGCCCATGTCTCGGGCGAGAAGATCCGCTGTACCAGCCCGGTCAGGGCTCCCCGAGCTGGCAGCTCGGCACCGAGGGTTGTCATGCCCGAGCGGATACTGACCTCGCGGTCCTCGAATTCCGAGCGCAGCGTGGCGGCTGCTGGCCGGTGAAGGTGATGACTTTGGTCACTTTCCCGCAACGATCCGTGCCGATTAACCTTTGCGTTCTTCTCGGATTAGCGCGTCCTGCGGGAGAGGGATTGGCGGAGAGCGTGACAGGGGAGCACGGCACATGGGGCAGTGTGCGGTTCGCGCTGGCGAAGTTCCGGCCGACGACACTGCCTGCCACGCTGGTCCCAAGACCGGAGCTGCATGGGCGGCTGACGGCGGGAGCCCGCAAGCGGCTCACTATCGTGGTGGGGTCGGCTGGTGCTGGCAAGAGCGTGCTGCTGTCGAGCTGGGCGGCGGCCAGGCCATCTGGCCTGACTTCCTGGCTGTCATGCGACAAGGCCGACGCTGATCCGGTGCGTTTCTGGGCCGGCTTCATTGAGGCCCTCCGAGTGGTGGCGCCGGGATTCGGTGCCGATGCCGTCGACCTGCTCGCGCTGGACGGCGCCGTGTCGGCTGACGTCACCGCGTCGATCGCCAATGACGCCGCGAAACTGCCGGCCGGGGCGGCGATCATTGTTGACGACTTCCATGCCGCAGCGGCCGCGGTCTCCGGGGACATGGCCAATCTCGTCGAACGCTGGCCGGCCGAGACCGCCCAGCTGGTGCTGGCCAGCCGTAGCGACCCTCCACTCCGGTTGCACCGGCTGCGGATGGCAGGTGAGCTATGCGAGCTTCGCGACCATGACCTGTATTTCACGCTGGCCGAGAGCCGTGACCTGCTGGTGAACTTCGGCGTCGAGGTCGGTGCGGGTGATCTGGCGCTGCTGCATGAGCGGAGCGAGGGATGGGCCGCAGCCCTGCAGATGGTGGCGCTGTCGCTGCGCGGCACCACCGACCCGGCGCGGATAGCGCGGGCGCTGGAGATCCGCAGCCACGCGATCGCCGAGTATTTCATCGCGGAGGTCCTCGACCAGCAGCCACCCGAGGTGGCCCAGTTCATGCTCGATACCTCAGTCCTGGACGAGCTGACCGCGGACGCGTGCGCGGCGGTCACCGACAGACAGGACGCGACGGCGCTGCTGCGCCACGTTGACGCGGCCAACCTGTTCCTGGTGGTAGCCGATGACGAGCGCATCAGCTTCCGCTACCACCATCTGGTGCGCCAGCTACTGCGCGCTGAGCTGCGGGCCAGGGACAGGGACAGGGTCCGCGAGCAGAAGCTTCAGCTGCGGGCGGCCGAATGGTTCGAGTCTACCGGTGACACCCGCCAAGCGATCCGATACTTCCTCGTGGCGCACCAGGCCGACCGGGCGCTGGCCCTGCTGCAGGACCGGGTGGCGGCCGACTTCCTGCTCGACCCGACACTGCCGGGCCCGCTGGATCTGAGCACGGTCGACCCATCTTCGCTTACGGACGCTCCTGACCAGTTGCTGGCGCTAGCGGCGCACCTTCTGACTTGGGGTGATCCTGCCCGCGGCGGCCAGTACCTGGACCTGTTTGAGCGCGTCCGGCCATCGATCGCGCCCGAGTCGAGGCTGGCGGCTCGGTTCGCGACGATGCGGTCAGTGCGCCATGCGCTGATGGGCCGGGTGGACAAGGCTGTGGATGAGGCCCTCGCGGCGCGGGCCATCCAGGAGCAGGCACTGCTCCCCGACGAGTGGACCGCTACCGTTCCGATGATCCTCATGAGCGCGTTTGAGTGGCTGGAAGACTTCCCAGCGGTTGAGCGTGAGGCAGCCGTGGCGCTGGCGACACCTGAGCTCACCGAACCGGTCAAGCTGGTAGTGGTGCCCGGGGCGCGAGCGCTGGCGTGGTTTGAATCTGGCCGTCTCGCTGAGGCAGCCGATGCCGCCACGTCCGCCGATAGCGAAGCGCGGCGGCTGGGGTTCAGCCAGCATTTTTTCGCTGTGGATTGCCTGCGGGTGCTGGCCGGCCTGGCGCTGGAGCGGCGGGATCTCGACACCGCCGAGCAGCTCACCGAGCACGCGCTGTCCCTCTCCGAGCGTGGGCGGCCTGCCTTTGAGTTCTTGGTGCTGTTGGACCTGGCCCGGATCTGGGCTGCTCGCGGACAGGTTCGCGATGCGCTGGCGACCATTGAGGCGGCCCGTCGTGTCCTGGCTGCGACCGGGTCGGTCCTGCTGGCCCGGGCCGATGAGCTTGAGGCGCTGGTTCGCTTGTCGATCGGCGACCTGAGTACTCCAGTGAAACTGGCCACCGGGCTGCCTGCTGTGCGCCGCGGCCTGCTCCTGGCCAGGGTCGCGCTCGCAGCTGGTGACCACCGTGCCGCGTATGAACAACTGCAGTCGCTATCGCCCGGTGACTTGACTCCGCGGCACGCGCTGATCCGCCAGATCCTCCTAGCTGCCGCTGCGATCGTCCGCGGCGATCCCGCGACCGCCGGCATCGTCGGTGGCGTGCTTGAGTCCGCCCGCCGGGGGGGCTTCCTGAACACGGTCGTTACGACCGCACCACAGGTGACCAGCTACCTGGTGGAGCATTCGGCGCAGATGCGGCCGGACCCGTTTTCCGGGCAGCTGATCGCTGCGGCTCTCGAGGTGCGGGCCACTCAGCCGGAGGCCTTCCGGCCGGGCCGCGTGCTCGCCGAGCCCTTGACCGCTGCCGAGCTGCGCATCCTCAAGCTCCTGCCGACCAGCACCTACCTGCAGATGGCAGCCACTTTGTACATTTCCCGCAACACGGTCAAGACCCGGCTGCGGTCGGTTTACCGGAAGCTCGGGGTGACGTCGCGCGCTGAGGCCATCGAGCGGGCAGTCGACCTGCGCCTGCTCTGAACGTTTCTCCGGTGTGGTCCTGGTATGAAGCCGGAGCGAGCAACGCTGCCGTGGCCGCCAAAAGCGCTGCAAAATGACAGAAAGCACCCTCGAAAGGGTGTCGACGCCCGGTGGCATCGAACAGAAGCTGGAAGCGGTCCCCGGGCGGGGGCGGGGACCAGACAAGCTGCCCTCGACTCGTCGCGATCACCGTACCGCTCGCGCAGCGCTTGCCAGGCCGCCAGCTTCTCCGGGCGCATCCGCTGGCCGTCATACAGCTCGCCCGCGTAGCAGTAGAGGACCATGTCCTCGCCCGGCCCCAGGAACTGCACTGTCAAAAAGCTCCGGGCCGGTATAAGAAGGAAACGGCTTGGGCTCGCGCACGAAACGGACCCGGTGATCTCATCGACCCGCACGTCCATCGTCCAGCAGGTCAGTGGTGCCGAAAACCGGCTCACCAGGGACAATGTTCCTGCTGGCCGGCCCAGTGCTAGTACTCGGGAGTGCACGCTGGGCGGACACTCCAGATCTGCCGCCACGTGTCAGTCGTTGGCTGGTGGCTTGGCAGCAGTGTCGGCTACAGTTCCGGCCGCGCCGTGCCGGTTCCCTGCCGGGCTGATGAGATCCGGGCGCTCGTATCGTCATCACTGCGGACCGCGGGACAAGCCCGCGACAGAGGAAGGAGACGCGGCTGTGGCAATCAAGTTCGACGGCTGGGCGGTCGTGAGATGAGAGGCAAGGTCGTCGTAAACAGGTCGATGTCGCTTGACGGCTTCATCGCCGGTCCCGGTGACGCGATGGACTGGATCTTCGACTTCGTGCCGCCGGACGCGGCCTGGCTGAAGGAGACCGCGGCGGCCACCGGCGCCATGCTCATCGGCCGACGGACCGATGAGGTAGGTACCAGGATGGAAGCCGACCAGGAGCGGGGGTCAGCATCGAGGGGCGAAGGCTACCCCTTTTCCGGACCCATGTTCATCCTCACCCATAGGCCGCCGGACCCGCCGGACCCGGATGTCACGTACCTCACCGGTGACATCGGGGAAGCGGTCGCCACGGCACTGGAGGCTGCGGGCGGCAAGAACCTGGAGATCCTCGGCGCCGACGTGGCCGGTCAGTGCCTGCGGCGGGGACTCGTGGATGAGATCCTGGTGTATGTCCTGCCGGTGCTGCTGGGCGACGGCATCCGGTTCTACTCCTCCCCGGGTCTCGCGAGGATAGACCTGGAACCGCTCGGCAGCACGCAGTCGGAAGCCGTCACCATCCTTCGCTTCCGCGTCCGCAAGTAAAACCGCACGTCAGCGGCAGAATTGCCTACCGAGCTGGCTGACACCGCAGCCTAGGGAAACCCGTAAACGCACCGAGCGAAACCGGTAAGCAAGGTGAGAAATCAGCAGACGACGCCAGGGACACGATGTGAGAAGATCAGGGACGCTTATCGCTCGCAGCCGAAGGCGGCAGATACGTGGCACACAGGTTCCCGGCACTGATCGCGGCGCCCGCCGCGGCCCAGGAGCGGATCTGGCTGACCGGAGCGCGCCTCTTTGACGGCACCGGATCGCCGCTGCGCGAGAACACGGCGATCCTGATCGAGGACGGAATCATCCGGCGGGTCGCCGACACCGGCGAGCCGTGCCCCGACGGCGCCCGGCCACTGGATGTAGGTCAGCGTGTCCTCATGCCCGGGCTGACCGACGCCCACACCCACGCGTCGGGCACCGTCCCTCAGGTGGCGAAGGGCGCTGAGGAACCGTTGCCCGGCATCGCAGCTCACTTCCTGCAAGCCGAACTCCGCGACTACCTGCGCTTCGGCGTCACCACCATCCGGGTCTGCGGGTCGCAGGGGCTGATGCCGCAGCAGGCCCGGCAGGCCATGCGCTACGGCGCGTTCCGCGGTCCCCGGCTGCTGACCTGCGGGAAGATCATCTCGGCCACGGCGCCGGGCGGGCGCTTCTACGGTGACATGTACCGCGAGGCCGACGGCCCCGATGACATCAGGCGGGCGGTCAGGGAACAGGTCAGGGCCGGAGCGGACTTCGTCAAGGTGATGACGACCGGCGCCCGCTCCAACGAGCTGGAAGATCCCGAGCCGCTCCAGCTCACCGACCCGGAGCTGGCCGCGGTGGTGGACGAGGCCCGCCGCTTGGGCTTCCGGGTCTCCGCCCACGCCGAGGGCCTGGACGGCTGCGCCGCAGCGATCAGGCATGGCGTCGACACCATCGAGCACGGCATGTACCTGCACCGGCGGCCGGATCTGCTCGACGCCATGGCCGCCGCGGGCCAGGTGCTGGTGCCTACGCTGTCGGGATACTACTGGATGGCTGGGTTGAGCGAGGAGGTCATCGACCCCGCCCATGCCGAGACGGCGCCGGACATGCCGCCGGTGCTGGTGGAACTGGCGCAACGGAACATCGAGGAGGGCGCGGCCAGCATGCGAGCTGCGCGGCAGGCGGGCGTCAAGATCGCGCTCGGCAGCGACACAATCCTGGCTGTCGGGCTCGAGATCCAGCGGATGGTCCACCACGGCCTCACGCCGGGCGAGGCCCTGGTCGCCGCGACCAGGTCAGCCGCCGAGGCGCTCGGGCTAGACGAGCACATCGGCACCGTGACCGAGGGCAAGCTGGCCGACCTGACGATCATCGATGGCGACCCGCTGGCCGAGCCGCACCTGCTGTCCGATCCGGAGCGGATCTGGCTAGTCTTGCAGCTGGGCACGCCCGTGGCCGGCCAGTTGCTGGCCAACCCGGCCCTTGCGAGCCAGCTCGCGCGGCCGGATCGGCCGACGGGACCCAAACCAGCCGACATGGCTGGCTGGGTGCAGGCGAGCCGGGGCCACGCCTAGGACACCTCCGGTCAGCAAAGTGTGACCTGCACGGCTGTTCAAGTGTCGTAGACATCCCGGCGGTGGGCGTTACGGCGCACATGGTCGGAGGCCCTGTGTGCATCCTCGGGGCTTATGCCCCTACTGCCAGCCCGGACGAGGGCTTATGCTGACTGACCGAAGGCGTTCCGTGCCCATCCACTTCAAGCCGTGAACCTCGGCAATGCAGTCCGGTGCCGACCGGCAGATCGGCGGAAGGAAACAGAGCAGACGAATGGCGTCTACCATGTATCCCCATGGGACGGGGATCTAAGCGGGTGCTGTCGCCTAACCCGCACCTCTCCCTCGACCGTGGCCGGGCCGATGCTGCCACCGCGGACGCCGCCACCCTGCGACGAGCCGATGGAGACCTGGTCTCCCGGCTCACTATCGGCGCCTTCCAGGCCTTGCGGCCCTCGCGGGCCTTGCGGGGGACGCGCGGCGGGTGCGTGGGCGAGGGTGTCGGGCGAGTCGAGCGAACCCTGCAACCCGGAGAAGAACTTGTGTGGCAGGAGACCACCTGCGGCGAACGTATCGGGTTGGTCATCCGTCCACCGGCCGACAAGCAGCGATGGATCGTATTCTTTTACGGAATCGGCATGACCGTTGCCGGGACCTGGCCTGTTCGACGGTGGCTTGGCAGTGCAGGATACGGCGTCGCCTGTGTCGAGTACGCTGGCTTCGGCGTCAGCTCCGGGTCGCCTTCAGAACACGGTTGCTACCGCTCAGCGGATGCGGCCATTACATACCTGCAACGGCAGGCATCGATACCTCTTGACCAGGTTACGCTTATCGGCTGGTCCCTCGGAAGCGCAGTTGCGATCGATCTTGCCTGTCGCCGCGACGTAAGAGCGCAAGTCCTGCTAAGCCCGATGACTAGCCTGCTCGCCTGCGCGATAGATCTGGCACGCATCGGCAAGACCTCATTCGCCATCGGCCCATTCGATGCTCTTTCCAGGGCCAGGAGCGTCGACTGCCCGACTCTGATCATAAGCGGGTCAGAAGATGCACTCACACGGCCTTGGATGGCAAACAAGATGACCAAGGCCATGGAGGGCCACGCTCGGCTGGTCAGCCTTCCTGGTGTCGGCCATAACGACATGCTCCGCTCAGGCGAGAGACTGTGGAATGTTGTGCAGGATTTCTTGAAATGTGCAGCCAGAGATCAGCGCTTGTGGCCCGCCAGATAGTCGAAGCCGAAGCCGCCGAGTATGGCCGCGCCGATAGTTTGCATCCGGAGGCTCAGCATTGTCCGACCGCCACCGAGCAGCGATTCAGCAGCGATAACTGAGCCCTGACTGAGCCCTGACCCGTTGCCGAGTTGAGCCATATCTGGATCAAGTGGCGCCGGCGCGCCCGCGCCGTCCCCGCTGCACCATGGCCGCCGGTCACAGTGCGCCTGTCAGCACGCAAGTACGGTACGCAGGACGGCTCGTCGGCCTTCGGCTGGGCGGGGAAGACGTTGGCTGACTTTCTGGAACAAGGTCCTTCTCTCAGCGGCCGTCAGGCCCTGGTGCGGTCAACGGGGTCCGTCGAGCCTGAGCTTGTGGAGTGATCGCCGACATGGAGGATCAATCTCCATGGATGCCTGGCGTGTCTCTGCGCCGGCAGGTGGCAGTCCTGCTCCACCTGCACGCAGTGGAAAGGAGGAAGGGACAGCGCCGGTAAGCAACGACGGCATTCCGGATTTCGGCTGCTGACCGCACGGAATCACCTTCCGGGGCGTGCCGCCGGAGAGGAGGCATCCGATGATCGAGGTACGGGGGCTAACCAAGCGGTACGGCGAGGTGACCGCCGTCAACGGCCTGTCGTTCGACGTGATGCCGGGCAAGGTAACGGGCTTTCTCGGGCCGAACGGGGCGGGCAAGACCACCACCATGCGGCTGATCCTGGGCCTGGACTACCCCAACGCCGGCACGGCCAGGATCGACGGCAATGAGTACGCGAGCCTGGCCTACCCGATGCGCGAGGTGGGCGCGCTGCTCGACGCCAAGGCGGTGCACGGCGGTCGTTCGGCCTATGATCACCTGCTCTGCCTGGCCCAGACCAACAACCTGCCCAAGCGCCGGGTGCGCGAGGTGCTCGAGCGGGTCGGCCTGGCCGAGGTGGCGCGCAAGCGCACCAGGGGGTTCTCCCTGGGCATGTTCCAGCGGCTCGGCATCGCCGGCACCCTGCTCGGCGACCCGAAGATCCTGATGTTCGACGAGCCGGTCAACGGGCTGGACCCGGAGGGCATCTTGTGGATCCGCAACCTGATGAAGGCGCTGGCGGCCGAGGGCCGCACGATCTTCGTGTCCAGCCACCTGATGTCGGAGATGCAGAACACCGCGGATCACCTGATCGTGATCGGCCGCGGCCAGCTGCTCGCCGACTGCACGATGGAGGAGTTCATCGCCCGCGCCTCCGGCCAGACCGTCCGGGTGGCCACCCCGCAGGCTGACCTGCTGGCCAAGGTGGTGGCCGAGGCGGGCGGCAGCGCGGTCAGCGGCGGCAACGGGACGCTGATCGTGTCCGGGCTGGTCGCGGCCCAGGTCGGTGACCTCGCGTTCGACCACGGCGTGCAGTTGCACGAGCTGACCGTGGTCCGGGCCTCGCTCGAGGCGGCCTTCCTGGAGCTGACCGCGGACAGCGTGGAGTACCGGGCCGGGGTCGAAGGGGCTCACGGCCAGCCCGCGGATCCAGGAGAGCCGGGGCAGCCGCCCCGGCGGCTGGCCGCGCACGGGCAGCCCGGCGACGACGGGAGGAGCTGACCATGGCCACCACCACCCGGCAAGCGCCGGTCCTGCCAGCGCCGTCCGGCCGGGCCGGGTTCGGCGGCACGCTGCGTTCGGAGTTCACCAAGATCGGCTCGGTCCGCTCGACCTACTGGACGCTGCTCGCGCTGTTCGCGGTCAGCGCCGGGATCGGCGCCGGGATTAGCGCGCTCTCCGCGTCCGGCTGGTCGAACACCCCGCCGGCCGACCGCACCCCCCTCGACGCCACCCAGCTCAGCCTCGCCGGGATGTTGATCCTCGGCCAGCTCGTCATCGTGGTGCCCGGCACGCTGGTGCTCACGGCCGAGTACTCCACCGGGATGATCCGGACCTCGCTGATCGCGATGCCACGGCGGATCGTCCTCTACGTCGCCAAGGCGGTAGCCTTCGCCGCCGTCGCCCTGGCGGTCTCGCTGGCAACGGCGTTCACCGCGTTCTTCCTCGGCCAGGCGCTGCTGGCCAGCACGCACCAGAGCGCCACCCTGGCCGGGCCCGACGTGCTGCGCGCCGTGATCGGCAGCGCGCTGTACATCACCCTGTGCGGCCTGTTCGCGTTCGCCGCCGCAGCGATCATCAGGAACACCGCGGCCACCATCACCGCGATCATCGGCCTGCTGTTCGTGCTCCCGGTGCTGGTGAACCTGCTGCCGTGGCGCAACGACCTGGTGCGGTGGCTGCCGAGCTCGGCGGCCCGGGCCATCTCGGCCACGGTATGGAATGCGGGGCCGCAGAACTCGCACCTGTTCCTCCCGTGGGGCCAGTTCGCCGTGTTCGCCGTCTACACCGCGGTCCTGCTGGTCGTGGGCGGCATCCTGTTCCGCAAGCGGGACGCCTGATAACAGACCAGACCCGCCACAGTGACCGATGACCCGCGGACGTCCTTGCCCGCCGAACCACCATCGGGTACGCCTCGAGGACGCGTGCGCCGCGCTCCCTGGCATACCCGACGGTGGCGCCGGCCGGCGCGCTGGCTAGCTATCCGAGGGTGACCGGGCCCGGCGCGGCGGTGGGCGACGCGGTGCTACTGGTGGTCACCCGGAGGGTCCTCACCGACAAGCCCGTCCACCGACTCCCTGATGAGGTCGGCGTGCCCCACATGGCGCGCGTACTCCTCGATCATGTCGATGAGCAGCCGCCGCAGGCTGAGAGTGCGGCCGTCGCGCGAGGCGGAGGCGGCAGCGTGGTCCAGTCCGCCGTCGGCAAGCGCCTTGGCCACCAGTTCGCGGGAGCGGCTCACCGTGTCCTGCCACAGCGACATGAGCTGCTCGGGGCTGTCCGCGGCCGCCGAGTGCCACTCCCAGTCCGGGTCGGCGTCCCAGTCGACCGTGTTCCACGGCGGGTGCGGGGCCCGGCCGTACAGCTTGACTGAGAACGTGTGGTCCTCGCACACGGAGAGGTGCTTGAGCAGGCCACCCAGCGTCATCGTGGAGGGTCCGAGGGTCGCCCGCAGCCCCGCCGAGTCCAGGCCGCCGCACTTCCACGCGATGTAGCCGCGCACTCGTTCCAGCTCGCCGAGGAGCGTGTCGAGTTCGTTTCCCGCGACCGGCGGCTCAGCCGGGATCGCTTCCTTGTCAATGTCACTGTCCATGGCAAGGGACGGTACCGTCGGTTCCGGACGTTTTCCTTCCGGGATGGAGACGGGATGACGCGTGACATCAGCCCGGCCGCGCGGGCGCTTGTCGCCCTCGAGCTCATCCAGAACAACCCCGGCATCACGGCCCAACGGCCTGGCTGACAGGCTCGGCGTAACCGAACGCGCCGCCCGGCGGTACGTCGCGACCCTGCGGGAGGCCGACCTGCCGATCGAGTCGGTCAGCGGTCCCCTGTGGCGGCTACCGGGCGGCGCCTTGGCCAAGATCGTCAGGGTGCTGCCCGAGCGAGTCGCGGGCACGGCGGTTAGCTGGCGTGCAGGACGGAGAATCCGCCGCCCGGCCACGTCCCCGGCCAGGTCCAGGATCGCGGGCCGCGCGTAATAGGCATCGATGAGGTTGGCCTCGGTCTCGGCCGTGTACGCCTCGGCGAAGCTGTCATAGTCGTTGAGCCTCCGCGGATCTGCAGACGCGGCGGACAGCGAGACGAGCCTGGCGGAGACCCCGCCGGGAGGATCGTGGTCCTTAGGCATGCGGCCCATGCTGGCATGCGCCGTTGCAGGCGGCCACCGGATCCGGATGCGTTCTGCGGCTAGGCCGGGTGACGACTGACGTTGTCTACCGAAGTGAGCTGCGGCCGGTTCTAACGACCAGAGCGGAAGCGATGGACAAGCTTTCCAAAGGCACAGGCGCCTGCGCAGGAGCAGACAACCATGTCGCGATCATGAGCCTCTGCTTCAGTCAGCACCGTGCTCCTTTTCCTAGCAGAGGGGACCGCCTGCTACGTAGATGACCTGGCCGGAGACGAAGCCCGCGCCTTCGCTCACGAGGAACGAGACGGTATGGGCCACATCATCGGGATGCCCGACCCGGCGCATGGGTATGTGCTCCGCGGCCGCATTCTGGAAGACCTCGAACGAGATGCCCATGCGGTCCGCGGTGGCCGCGGTCATGTCGGTGGCGATGAAGCCGGGCGCGACCGCGTTCGCGGTGATGCCGAACGGGCCGAGCTCGATGGCCACGGTCTTGGTGAAGCCCTGCAGGCCGGCCTTGGCCGTGGAGTAGTTGAGCTGGCCGCGGTTGCCGAGCGCGGAGGAGGAGGACATGTTGACGATGCGCCCGTACTGCTGCCTGACCATGTACTTCTGCACGGCCCTGGTCATATGGAACGCACCGCGCAGGTGCACGTCCATGACCGTGTCCCAGTCCTCGTCGGTCATCTTGTACAGCATGTTGTCGCGGATCACGCCGGCGTTGTTGACCAGCACGGTCGGTTCGCCCAGTTCCGCGGCCACCCGACCGACTGCGGCCTCGACCTGGGCGAGGTTGCTCACGTCGGCGGCCACCGCCAGCGCGTGCCCGCCGTCGTCGGTGATCTCCTTCACGGTCCCGGCGCACGCGGCCTCGTCCAGGTCCAGGACCGCCACGGCCATCCCATCCTCAGCCAGCCTGCGCGCCGTGGCGGCACCGATGCCGCGGGCCGAGCCGGTCACGATCGCGATTCTCTCAGTCATTGGATCTCTCCTTCTATCCGGGAACAGGCCCTAGTGCTCAGGTCGGGAGGCCTCCTGAGCCCACGATTTTTGTTCAGTCCGTGAACTTTTTATGCCCATGGCTTTTCGCCGAACAGTGGCTTTGGTCCTACCAGGTTTATTCCTGAGTCCCTGAACTCGTGGCATTGCGGATCTCGCGGCGGGCCAGGGACCTCTTGTGCACCTCGTCCGGGCCGTCGGCGAACCTGACCGTGCGCCCGCTGGCCCACGGGTGGGCCAGCGGGAAGTCCTGGCTGACGCCGCCGCCCACGTTCGGCCATGCCGAACAGGGGGACCATGGGCTCTGGCCCCGCCGTCGATTGCCGCGCACAATCGCCTGCATGGACGAAGCGAATCTCCGCCACAGCGCACCGTGGAGACTGGCCGTCTGGGGACTCAGGGTGATGGGCTCGGGCCTTGCTGTGGTCATTGCTGGCCTCGTCGCCCTCCTGTGGTCGACGGCTACCGGGAAAGCGATCCTGGCCGTCGGCATCGGCATCTACCTCGTCGGCCTCGTGTTCACCCTCGTCGAGGTCCGCCGGGTTTACGGCGACGTTCCGCCACCGCGACCCAGCCACTCGCGAGTCCAGCGGGCCCTGCTGCACGACGCGCTGGGCGCCCGGTCGTAGGTCGCGAACACCCGGCACCAACCTGGCGGGGTCGGCCCTGACCAAGGGCCGGTATCCGCACGCTCATGGGCGGACCGTCCAGAGTCCGCACCTGGGTCTAGCGCCTTATCTCCCGAGAGACGCGATGCCGAGTGCGGCGTTTCCGGGTCGCTCGCCTGCACGAGCTGTGCAGGCGTTGTGCGGTGCTGCCGCCTGCCGATGCCAGCCGTTGGCTGTCGCTGTCACTGTCAGCTCGCGTGTCCCAGTGGCCTCGATGGTTCAGGCAGCCGGGGCCAGGAGTCTGCCCCGATCGACCCTGGACTCGTCGCGGTTGCCGTAGCGCTCGCGCACCGCCTGCCAGGCCTGCAGCTTCTCCGGCCGCATCTGCTGCCGACTGTCATACAGGTCGTGCACGAAGCAGCCCAGCGCACTCTCCCCGCCGGGCCCCAGGAATTCCACGGTCAAGACCTCCCGCCCGGGGAACGAGGGGAACGGGTAGGGCCCACGCACGAAACGGACGCCGGTGATCTCATCGACTCGCACGTCCATCGTCCAACTCGCCGCGTCGTCGCCGAGCTCGACGTGCCACCAGCGCCGGTCGGCCGGTCCGCGGAACAACGGCGTTGTCACGCCCTTGAGGTGCGCGACCCACCAGCCGACGCCGAAGACAAAGGCCAGCAGCCCAGACCCCGACAGGTCGGCGATCAGGCGTTCCAGCTCGCTGGCGGGCTCGCTGATCTCTGCGGTCGTGCTCATCTCGCACTCCTCACCCCAGGTCGGTGCCGTTAGTGGTTGGCAACACGGCGCCGCGCAGGATCGATACCCGGCCGCCCGCCAGATGACCAGCTAGCCCGAAAATAGGACTTATCTGGGCGCGCGGCAGCGAACCGCGACCCTCACGAGGCGGCCAGTGTCGTGGGGATTTTCACGCCGTGGCGACCATCCCCCGGGGGGGTGTTATGGCTCGG
>Ga0335081_10004930_pt1 | contig 21106 bp, 20 predicted proteins | sample Lox_Sample_35_FD_206713 | JGI IMG/M metagenome (GOLD analysis project Ga0335081, IMG submission 206713) | Soil microbial communities from Loxahatchee National Wildlife Refuge, Florida, United States - Lox_Sample_3.5 | ecosystem: Environmental > Terrestrial > Soil > Wetlands | place: USA... | reverse complement strand
CTGCAGCATCCTTGCTGCGAACGGACTGCCGCCGGGGCTTCGCTTGAGTCTAGGAACTACTGCGTGGTGATCTGATCGAACAGCGCGCCGTCGGCGAAGTGCGTCTCACGCACCTTCGTCCAGCCGCCGAATTCCGTGATCGGAACGAGCGTGATCCTGGGGAACGTATTCGCGTAGCGGGCTGCCACGGCGGCATCGCGCGGCCGATAGAAGTTGCGCGCGACGATTTCCTGCCCTTCGGGGCTGTAGAGATACTGCAGGTAGGCTTGCGCAAGCTCGCGTGTGCCGCGTCGGAGTACAACCTGATCGACCACGGCAACCGTGGGCTCCGCGAGCACGCTGATCGAGGGGACGACGATCTGCAGCTTATCGGCGCCGACCTCGCGGATCGCGAGGAACGCCTCGTTTTCCCAGGCGATCAGCACATCGCCAATGCCCCGCTGCACGAAGGTGATGGTCGAGCCGCGTGCGCCGGTGTCGAGCACCGGAACCTGCTTGTAGAGCTTGCGCACGAACTCGCGTGCGGTGGCATCGCTGCCGCCGGGCTGGTGCTTGGCCCATGCCCATGCCGCCAGATAGTTCCAGCGGGCACCCCCTGAAGTCTTGGGGTTCGGCGTGATCACCGCTACACCCGGGCGGATGAGGTCGCCCCAGTCGCGAATACCCTTGGGGTTTCCCTTCCTCACCAGAAAGACGATCGTCGAGGTGTAGGGGGCGCTGTTGTTGGGCAGGCGGCTCTGCCAGTTGACTGGCAGAAGCTTGCCCTGCGAGGCGATGGCATCCACATCACCTGCCAGGGCCAGCGTGACCACGTCGGCCGCGAGCCCATTGATCACCGACTGCGCCTGCTTGCCCGAGCCGCCGTGGGATTGTTCGATCTTTACCTCCTGGCCGGTCTTCGCCTTCCAGTAGCGTGCGAACGCCGTGTTGTATTGGCTGTAGAGCTCGCGCGTCGGGTCGTAAGACACATTGAGCAGCGTCTGGGTTGCGGCGTGGGCGAGCGATGCCGCGCCGAGCGACACGAGAGTTGAAAGGCAAGCGGCGAGCAGCGCGCGCCGGCCGAAGGACCATTCGGTGAGGTGTTTCATGCTGGAAACAAGGCTACGCCGAAGTCCGTTATGCCGTCAGTCGGGGCGCGGTGACAGAGCGGTTACGAGCGGCGAGCAGCAGCTCAGGGTCGCAGGCGCGCGACCCAGCGATACATCAGGATGAGAATCACGCCGAAGGCGCCGGCACCGAGGATGACGGCGGGGCCGCCCGCGAATGAGTCCGAGACGAGCGAGAGCGGATAGTCCTTGCCGGAGAAAGCGACGAATCCCGCGAGCAGCACCCCGATCAGCCCTTCGCCCACGATCATGCCGGAGGCGAGCAGGACGCCGAGCTGCTTGATGCTGGCGGGATTGGCGCGCCGCCCGGCTCGCCGGTCGAAATACCAGCCCGCGAGCGCGCCCAGCACCGGCATGAGCGTGCTCTGCGTCGGCAGATAAATACCAAGGCCAACGGCAAGCGGCGATAGATGCACGCGGCCGCGCGAGACGCGTCTCAGCACCTCATCGACGATGATCGAGCCCACGCCGATGCCAATGCCCGTGCCGATCAGACTCCAGTCCACGTTGTTCTGCAGCACGCCTTGCGCGAGCGCCGAGATCAGCCCCGCCTGCGGCGCCGGCAGCGGATGCTCGCGCGCCGGTCCGGGTGCGCCTGCGAAGCCGTAACCGCGATTAAGGACATCGAGCACCGGCGGAATGATCAGCGCGCCGGCGATCACGCCGATGAGCAGTGCCACCTGCTGCTTCCAGGGCGTGGCATCGACGAGCTGGCCGGTCTTCAGATCCTGCAGATTGCCGTTGGCGATCGCGGCCGCTGCGAATATGACGGAAGTGACGAGCAGCGCATACGCGACGAGCGCCGGGTGGGCGCTGACAGGCAGGCTCGAGCGCACGCCAAACACCAGCAGCAATGACGCCCCGAGCACCGCGAGGATGCCGACACCGGAGAGCGGGCTGTTGGAGGAGCCGATGAGTCCGGCCATGAAGCCGCACACGGCCGAGACGAACAGGCCCATGAGCGCAATGAACAGCACACCGCCAATGACGAGCAGCGGCATGTGCGCCGTCAGCACGCCCCCCGAGTCGAACGTTGGCAGCAGCACGGCAAGCGGCAGCAGACAGGCGAGCGTGAGCAGTCCCACGATGCCGATCGGAATGTCTTGCTCGGTGCGGGGGAGCGAGGCAGCGGCGCCGGCACGGCGCACTCGCGAGGCGGCGATCGCCGAGCGCAGTCCTTCGTAGAGCGGCTTGGCGAGCTTGGCCAGCGTCCAGATGGCCGCGACGAGGATGGTGCCCGCACCGACGAAGCGCACCTGGTGACTCCAGGTATGGTTCGCAAGCGTCGCCGGATCTCCCGTGCTGGAAATGAGCGCTGAGTAGTGCGGCACGCCCCACGCCCAGCCGATCAGCGCTCCCACGAGCATGGCCATGCCGACCCACAGACCCACGAGGTGACCGACGGCGAACAGCGCGAACGACAGCAGAAAGTCAAAGCCCGTGACAGCACCGCTGCTGCCGAAACGGAAATATCGCGCCAGGTCGCTCGCGAATACGCGCGTTGCGACGACGATGGCGAACACTGCGGCAACGATCGCACCCCACACGACCGCGAGCAGGCCCGCGCGCGACTCGGCCACCGCGTCGGCATGCGCATCCGCACCGCCGCCCACCTTGAGCACTTCGGCGCACGCGACGCCTTCCGGGTATGGCAGATCGGACTGCGTGACAAGCGCGCGCCGCAGCGGGATCGAGTACAGCACGCCCAGGATGCCGCCCAGCCCGCAGATCAGCACCGAGGTCACATAGGGAAAGCCGGCCCACCAGCCGATGATCACCAGCCCCGGCAGGATGAAGATGACTGAGGAGAGCGCACCGGCCGCCGAGGCGACCGTCTGCACGATGTTGTTTTCCTGGATCGTCACGCCGCGCATCTTGCGCAGCACCGCCATGGAGATCACCGCCGCCGGGATCGAAGTGGCGAAGGTGAGTCCCGCTTTGAGCCCGAAGAAGACGTTGGCGGCCGTAAACGCGAGCGTCATCACCACGCCGAGGACGATGCCCCGGACGGTCAATTCTTTTTGTTGCATGCGGTCGGATCGGTCAGATGTTGCCGCAGCGTTCGCAACCGCGGCGCGCATCGGGGTTGAACTTCATGATGTCCGAGCGCAGCTCGACCTGCAGCTCCTGACGCTTGTAATCGATGATGAGCGTGTCAAGGAGCCCGAGCGTGTCCATGCCGATGAGCATCGCAGGCTCATTCGTCAGGTGCCATTGCTCGAAGATCTTCAGATCGCTGATCGTGACGCGCGAATTGCGGATCTCGATGCGGCCGAAGTCGATCGCAGGCAGCGTGGTGCCGAGGCCGTTCTGAACCTCGAGCGTGGTGCCGACGATCTGATCCTGACTGAAGCCGCGATCGGAGCGGCGATGAAGCAGCGCCTCGCGCAGCGCCGGATTGGCCACCGTCGCCTGTCCGCCGGTATCGATGATCGCTTTCACGCGCACGCCGCCGACGTGAACCTGCGCCACCAGCAGATGGTCCGGTGTGAGCTGCACCGGAATCGTCACGAAGCCGTCCTTCGCGCGAAAGGAATGCGAGCGCATGATCGTGATCTTGTCGTGCCGGAAGTCGATGAAGATGCGCTTATCCGACATGCCTTCGGTGCCGAGGATGCCTTCCGCTCCGCCGAGCGCATCCGGCACGATCGGCAGCATCGGCGCCTCGATCTGCAGGTCCCCGACGATGAGAGTCGCCACCCGGATGGTCGGCACGTTGGCCGTGCCCGTCACGCCGCGCAGCAGTACGTGGGTCGAATCCTGCAGCGAAATGCCGAGGGAGGCCGCCACAGCCGCGGTCACCGCCGAGTGTGAAGCGCCGGTATCGAGCACGAGCCGGTACGGACCCTTGCCATTGATGTATACCGGCGCCCAGATGCGCCCGATGCGATCGCGCAGCGTCGGGGCGACATAGCGCGGCTCGGGCGCCTCGACATTGACTTCGGGCAGCACCGGCTCGGGCGCAGGAGTGACGTTCGCCGTGGGCGGAGCGACCGGCGGGCCATCTGCAAGCACGGCCATCGAAGGCACGAGTACCGCAAGCACCGCGAGCAGCGAGGCCGGGCGGGAAATGGTGTGCATCATGCGCAGCTCCTTGCCTCGCGCGAGGGCATGGCCTCGAGCTGATGCATCAGGTGCGGAGTGAATGCGGCGGCTGCCTGCCACAGATCCCGCGGGCCGCCGTGATCGGCGAGCTGGGTCATCTGCAGGTGCGCGTAGCCGCAGGGATTGATGCGAGTGAAAGGCTCGAGATCCATGTTCACGTTGAGTGCAAGCCCATGGAAGCTTGCGCCGCGGCGGATACGCAGCCCGACGCTCGCAAGCTTGCGCCCCTCGACGTAAACGCCGGGTGCGTTGCGCCGGCACTCCGCGACGAAGCCGAGTGCGGTGGAGTAGTCGATGACGGCGCGCTCGAGCGCGTTGACGACGTCACGCAGGCCGACCCCGGCGCGCGTCAGGTCATACAGGAGATAGACGACGAGCTGACCCGGACCGTGATAGGTCACCTGCCCGCCGCGGTCGACCGCGATCACCGGAATCTCCCCGGGCGCCAGCACATGCCCCACATCCGCATTCATGCCCAGCGTGTACACCGGGGGATGCTCGAGCAGCCACAGCTCATCGGCAGTCGAAGCGGTGCGCGTCTGGGTGAACTGCTGCATCGCGCGCCAGGTCGGCTCGTACTCCACCCGGCCCAGTTGTCGGACCAGGAGCGGAGCCGGGCCGGCGTTCTCAGCCGCCGGCAGCGAGCGTGCGGTTGTCGAGTCCGGCATTGTTGCGATTGAGCGCCTGCTCGGCGCGATAGCTGGAGCGCACCAGCGGCCCTGAGACGCACTCGAGGAAACCGCGGGCCAGCGCCCATTCCCGGTACTGATCGAATTCACCCGGTGTGACAAAACGCTCCACCGGCAGATGATTCACGGTCGGTCGCAGATACTGCCCGAGAGTCACGATATCGACCTGGGCTCGCCGCAGGTCATCGAGTGTGTCGGCGATCTCGGCATCGCTCTCACCGAGCCCGAGCATCAGACTCGTCTTGGTGAGCACCTGCGGATTGTGGTGCTTGGCGAAGGCCAGCACGCGCAGCGTCTGCTCGTAGCCCGCGCGCGGATCGCGCACCGGATGAGTCAGGCGGCGCACGGTCTCGACATTCTGCGCAAATACTTCGAGCCCCGAATCCACCACCGTCGCCACCGCCGCCTCACTGCCCTGAAAGTCCGGCGTGAGTGCCTCGACGGCCGTCGCCGGATTCACGGCCTTGATCGCGCGCACGCAGGCAGCGTAGTGCGCCGCGCCGCCATCCGGCAGATCGTCGCGGTTGACCGAGGTAAGCACCACGTACTTCAGCTTCATGAGCTCGACCGTGCGGGCCGCGTTCACCGGCTCCTCGGCATCGAGCCAGCCGCGCGGATTGCCAGTATCGACGGCGCAGAAGCGGCAGGCGCGTGTGCATACCGCGCCCATCAGCATCAACGTGGCGGTGCCGGCGTTCCAGCATTCTCCGATGTTGGGGCATTTCGCCTCCTCGCACACCGTGGCCAGACGATGCTCGTGAACGATGCCCTGCACCGTGCGAAAGCCCGTGCCGCTCGGTGCTCGTACCTTGAGCCAGGCGGGCTTGCGGGTGACTACGGCAGGCGGAGGCGGCTGACCCGGGGCGCCCGGCGGCGCAGTGCGCGCCTTGATGCCGTCGCGGATCGCCGTGAAGCCCTGGGGGGTGAGGTATTTCTCGCCGCTGCGCACCGCACTATTGTAACGCAGCGTCGGCCGCGAACGCCGCGAGCCGCGGAATTGCCCTGCGCGCCAGGTCAAAGTATCGCCGGTCCCTCTCCACCCCGATGCTGTCATAACCCACGGCCTGGGCCGCCGCCAGCGTCGAGCCGGAACCGGCGAACGGGTCGAGCAGCACGCCGCGTCCCAGAGGCAGCGCTGCACGTACGATCGTACGCAGGAATGCCTGCGGCTTCAGGCTCGGGTGGCGCGCCAGTGCGCGCTCGGTGCGCGTGGCCGGCGCCGAGCGGATCACATCGCCGAAGGGCTGCGCGCGCTGCGGCCGGCGCAATGCTCCGGTGCCGAAACGGCGCAGCGTGTCCTGCACGCGGCCCTCGAGCGGCTTGCGGTACAGCAGCCACGGCTCCCACATCGAGCGCGGCATGACACTCACTTCGGGATAGCGCGCATGCGCAGCCTTGGGCCGGTCGCCGCCGCGCAGCGTGCGCACCAGGCGCACGATCTCCCCGCGCCGCTCGAGGCCCCCGCGTGCCAGCGCACCGGCGACGATATGCGACACCAGCGGCTGACTGGCGATGATCACTTGTGCACCAGGCACCAGCACCGGCAGCAGCGCGCGCGCGAAGCGGCAGAAGAAGGCATCGAGGGCGGCGAGATCGCGCGCGGTGAGCACGGTGAAGCGCGGCACTGGCGCTCGGCGCGCGCCATCGAATGCGGGAGGAAGGCGCCACACGCCTCCGCGACCCCGGCGCAGCTTTGCCTGCTCTCGCGGGTGATACTCGATGAGGCCGTACGGCGGGTCGGTCACCACCGCGTGCACCGAGCGTGGTGCGCGCTCGCTCAGCCACTCGAAGCAGTCGGCGCAGTACAGGGCCGAGCCGCCGAACACGAACGCCGGCACATCAGCGCCCTCGCCTCTCATGCGTCCCCGGAGCCGAGCCGCGCATTGAGCGCGGCGAGTCGTTCGGGCGTGCCGATGTCGCTCCACTCGCCGCGATGGATCTGCCCACGAAGCTTGCCGGCCCGCAGCGCGCGCTCGAGCAGCGGCAGAAGTGGAAAGCGCCCGTCGATGCAGCCGGTAAAGAGCTCCGGCCGAAAGATTCCGATGCCGGAGTAGGTGAAGCGCTCACCGGGACCGGCGGTAATGCGATCGCCGTGCAGTGCGAAGTCTCCGCGCGCGTGCTGCGGCGGATTCGGCACCAGCACGAGTCGTGCATGCGCATCGGACTCGAGCGTGAGACTCGCGAGGTCGAAGTCGCTCCACACATCGCCGTTTACGACCAGGAACGGACCCGGAGCGAGGAGCGGCAGCGCGTGAAAGATTCCACCGCCGGTCTCCAGCGCGACCGCCCCCTCTTCGCTGTAGCGGATCCGCACGCCGAAGGCCGCGCCCGTGCCCAAAGCGGAGCGGATCTGACCGCCGAGCCAGGAGAGGTTGATGACCACTTCGCGCACACCGGCCCGCGCCAGGGCCCGCAGGTGATGACCGATCAGCGGCTCGCCTTTGACGGCGAGCAGCGGTTTGGGAGTGGAGTCTGTGAGCGGGCGCATGCGCTCGCCGCGGCCGGCCGCGAGCACGATCGCCTTCATGCGCCTGCCTGAGCGCGCGCGAGCGCACGCCCGAGCTCGGGCGCCGCGCGCCGGCGCAGGAACTCGCCGAGCGCGGCAAGCGGCGCATAGAGCGCGCAGGCATCGATGACGTACTTCAGCGTCAGCGGCAGGTCATTCAGATAGCCGCGCTTGCCATCGCGATACCACAGCCGCGCGAAGATCCCGAGCACCTTCAGGTGCCGCTGCACGCCGATGAGATCGAACCAGCGCACGAGCTCGGCCTCGGGGGCGGAGTACCCGCGAGCTCGCAGCCGCGCGCCAAAGGAGCGCACCCATGCGAGCACTCGCTCACGGGGCCACTCGATGTAGCAATCCTTCAGGAGCGAGACGAGGTCGTAGCCGATGGGGCCGCGCAGCGCGTCCTGAAAATCGATGATGCCGGGATTCCTGTGCTCCAGGACCATGAGATTGCGCGAGTGGTAGTCGCGATGCACGAACACCTGCGGCTGTGCGAGAGCCTCGGCGATCAGGTACTCGAATGTGGCATCGAGCATCCCGCGCTCCTCGGCGCAGAGCGTGAGCGCGAGGTGTCGGCCGCAGAACCATTCGGGCATCAGTGCAAGCTCGCGCGCCAGCGGCTCCCGATCATAGGGCGGCAGTTCCTGAGCGGCCGCCGCGCCCCGAGCCTGGATGTCGGCCAGCACATCGAGGGCATCCGAATACAGCGGCTCCGGATCCGCGCCGGCATTGAGGCGCGAGAGATAGGGCATCGTCCCCAGGTCCTCGAGCAGTACCAGGCCGCGCGTGACGTCGCTCGCCTGCACGTGCGGCACGTGCGCGCCCAGGGCCTCGAGCAGCCGGCTGACATGCAGGTAGGGGCGCACGTCCTCGCGCTCCGGCGGCGCATCCATGACGATGAGCGTGCGCTCAGCCGTGCTCAAGCGAAAATAGCGGCGAAAACTCGCATCGCTCGATGCCGGAACGATGCTCGTGGCGGCAATTCCGAGGTCACGCCTGACCCAGTCCTGCACCAGCGCGAGGCGCGCATCGGGTTCGGTCATGGATTCGGCGGTCCTCACGCGGCGTTATAGAGCGCCGCGCTGCGGCGGCGCGCCATTATAATGCCGTGCCGCATGCTGAAACCGCGCCCACCGTACCTGCTTCTGCTCGCGGCGAGCGTGCTCGCCTCGGCAGCGCACGCTGGCGAGCCGAGCTGCCCCACCTCCGCAAGCAAGGCACCCGCAGCCACCGCCGCCACGCAGGCGGCGCGCGAAGCGAAACGCGATGTCCCCTTCAAGATCGATCCGGGGGGCAAAGTCGAGATTCAGACCGACAGCGTCATCATCCAGGCGAATGGCGACACCGATGCGCAGGGCGGTGTGACCGTCAAGCAGGGCGACCGCGAGATTCATGCCGACGACGCGCACTTCGATGCCGGCTCCAACGGCTTCACGGTGAAGGGACCGATCGAGTACCAGGACTCTGTCGTCAAGGTGACCGGCACCGGCGGCCGCTATTCGCCGACCGGGGGTGCCGACGTGAACGCCGCGCAATTCGAGCTGCCCGAACGCTCGGCGCGCGGCTCGGCGAAATCGGTGACCGCAGCGCCGAACGGCATCGTGCAGATGAAGGAGGTGCAATTCACGACCTGTCCCAAGGAGGACGAGTCGTGGAAGCTGCACGCCGGCTCGCTCACGATGGACACGAACGAACGTGTCGCCACGGGCCGCAATGCGACCGTCGAGTTCGAGGGCGTGCCGATCTTCTATCTGCCCTGGGCCTCCTTCCCGCTCGGCGATCAGCGCAAGAGCGGGTTCCTGTTTCCCAGCATCGGCAGCAGCAGCTCGAGCGGCCTGCAGCTTGGAATCCCGTACTACTGGAACATCGCCCCGAACGCGGACTTCACCTTCGATCCGCTCTACTACTCCCATCGCGGCATCGACCTGGGCGGTGATGCCCGCTACATGACTTCGAACCAGACCGGCGAGCTGAGCTGGCACTACCTGCCCAACGACCAGCGCTTCGGGCAGGACCGCAGCTTCGTCACTCTGCGCCAGACGACCGAGCTCACCGATGATCTGCGCCTGCGCCTGGATGCCGGCAACGTGAGCGATCCGCACTACTTTGAGGATTTCGGTCAGGGCCCGGAGACCACCAGTGTCGCCTTCGTCGATCGGCTGGCGATCTTGAGCTACCGCGACGATCACTGGCGCGTGAATGCGCTGGCGCAGCAGTACCAGACCATCGACACCACGCTGCCCGCGGCAGATCGACCCTATGCGCAGCTGCCGGCGATTTCAGCGAGCTCCGACTACGGCCTGGGGCCGGAGCGCTTCTTCCGCTACGGCTTCGATTCGGAAGTGGTGGACTTCACGCGCGATGGCAGCGGCACGGCCACCACCGCCGCCGGTCTGCCGCTGGTGACGGGCTGGCGTATCGATGTACGGCCGCGCATCGGCTTCGACTACGACGCGGTGGCGTATTTCATCCGCTCGAGCTTTGCCTGGCGCTATACGCAGTACGAGCTCGACAACAACGCCCCAGGCACCAGCCGCTCGCCTTCACGCACGCTCCCCATCGCAAGCCTCGACACCGGACTGCGCTTCGAGCGGCTGGTGGGTGCGCAGGGAGTGCGCACGCTGACACTCGAGCCGCGCCTGCTGTATCTGTACGTGCCCTACCGCAATCAGGACTCCCTGCCGGTATTCGATACGGCACTGCCGGATCTGAATCTGGTGGAGCTGTTCCGCACCAACCGCTTCGTCGGCGCCGACCGGGTGGGTGATGCGGATCAGCTGTCCGTCGGCATCACCAGCCGCCTGCTCGACACCGGCAGTGGGCAGCAATTCATCGCCGCGACCCTGGGGCAGACCTACTACTTCGAGACGCCGCGGGTGCAGTTGCCGGGACCTGCGGGCACGGTGCCGGTCGACCGCTCGAGCTCGGATGCCGTCGCCGAGCTGCAGCTGACCGCCTACAAACATTGGAACGTGAACCTGGGCCTGCAGTGGGATCCGGAGGCCAATCGCAGCGACCGCACTTTTGTGCAGCTGCAGTACAAACCGGCCCAGGACAGCGTCGTGAACCTGGCTTACCGCTACCAGCGCGGCCAGCTCGAGCAGGGCGAGGTCTCGGGGGCGTGGCCGGTGACACGCAGTCTCGATGTGCTGGCGCGCATGGTCTATGCCTTCGACACCCATGAGGGTTTGGACCGCTTCCTGGGCTTCCAGTACCACTCCTGCTGCTGGAGCTTAAGGCTCTTGGGCAGGCGTTATCTGCGCACCAGCACCGGCCGCCAGGACACCGGCGTACTGCTGCAGCTGGAACTCAATGGCCTGGCAAGTGTCGGATCTGCGCCCGACTCTTTCCTCGGGACGGCGATTCGGGGATACTCGCGTTCCACACCAACTCCTTGACCTGCATGAGAAAAGTTAACTTCTTCAAGCGCCCGGCCACCGCCGGCTGCGCCGCGCTACTGCTGCTTTGCGCATCACTTGCTCACGCCCAGACCCGCGATCTCGCGACCCAGGGTGCGCCCCTCGATCGCATCGCAGCCGTCGTGAACGACGGGGTGGTGCTGGCGAGCTCCCTGGATGATGAGACGGCGCTCATCGCCGAGCGGCTGCAGGCCCAGAAGCTCGAGTTGCCGCCGCAGAACGTGCTGCGTCAGCAGGTGCTCGAGCGCCTCATCGTCGAGGAGATTCAGATGCAGCGCGCGAGCCGCGTCGGCATCAAGATCCCCGATGAGGCCTTGAACAACGCGATCACGGAAATCGCGCAGCGGAACAACCTGACGCTGTCGAAGTTTCCCGATGCACTCGCTGCGCAGGGCATCGACTACGCGAGCTACCGCGAGGATGTGCGCCGCGAGCTCACACTCACGCTGCTGCGTCAGCGCGATGTGCTGCAGCGGATCAACGTCACGCCCAAAGAGATCGACCAGTATCTGGATCGCGAGGCCAAGCATCCGGCGGTGGGAAGCGAGTACAACATCTCCCACATCCTGATTGCCGTGCCGGAGAGTGCGACCCCCGCGCAGCTCGATGCCGCCAGCAAGCGCGCGCAGGACGTCTACGACCGCGCCAAGGGCGGAGAGGACTTCGCCAAGCTCGCCGTGTCTTACTCGAACAGCCAGACCGCCCTAGAGGGCGGCGCGCTCGGCTGGCGCAAGGGCACGGAGCTGCCCACCGTGCTCGCTGATGTGGTGCTCAAACTCAAACCCGGTGAAGTGAGCGAGCCGCTGCGTGCCCCGACCGGTTTTCACATCATCAAGCTCAATCAGGTGCGCGGCGTGGATGAGAAGGTCGTGATCGACCAGGTGCACGCCCGCCACATCCTCATGCGCACCAACGAGCTGCAGGATGATGCGACGGTGCGCCAGAAGCTCGAGCAGATCCGCGCGCGCATCCTCAAGGGCGAGGATTTCGCGGGCCTGGCGCAGACTTCCTCCGAGGATCCCGGCTCGGCCAGCGACGGCGGTGACCTCGGCTGGACCAGTCCGGGCGCGTTCGATCCGGAATTCGAGAAAGTGCTGGGCTCGCTCAAGGAAGGCGAGATCAGCGAGCCGTTCCACACGCAATTCGGCTGGCACATCGTGCAGCTCATGGCACGGCGCCACTACGACAGCACGGATGAGCTGAAGCGCAAGCGCGCCGCCGATGCAATCCGGGCGAGCAAGGCCGACGAGGAAACGGAGCTGTGGCTGCGTCGCATGCGCGACGACGCCTACGTCGAAATCAAGCTCTAGGTGCCGCGCCTACCCCGCATCGCACTCACCTCCGGCGAGCCCGCCGGCATCGGTCCGGACCTGTGTCTGCAGCTCGCACGCACCGAGAGGCGCTGCGAGCTGGTCTGCCTGGGCGATCGTGAGCTGCTGCGCTCGCGTGCCAGGGCGCTCGGCATCAGGGACCTGGAGCTGCGCGACTACGATCCGCTGCGCACGCGCTCGGCTCCCCCGCGCACACTCAGCGTCCTGCACACGCCACTCGAGGTCGAAGCGACGCCGGGACAGCTGGATGTGCGCAACGCGCACGCCGTGCTCGCGATGCTGGATCGGGCCATCGACGGCTGTCGCAGCGGCGAGTTCGACGCGCTGGTGACCGCGCCGGTGCAGAAGAGCGTGCTGCTGGATGCCGGCATTGCGTTCAGCGGTCACACCGAGCATCTCGCGGCGCGCTGCGCCGCGCCGCGGCCCGTGATGATGCTCGCTGCCGGCAGCTTCCGGGTCGCACTCGCCACCACCCATCTGCCGCTCTCCGCAGTGAGCGCCGCGATTACGGGACCGATGCTGTGCGAGACGATCGAGATTCTCGACCGTGATCTCAGGCGCTGGTGGCGACTCGATCCGCCGCGGCTCGCCGTCTGCGGCTTAAATCCCCATGCCGGTGAGGGAGGCCACCTCGGCAGCGAGGATGGAGAGGTCATTGCGCCGGCGGTCGCGCGCATGCGCTCCCGCGGCCTCAATGTCGCGGGGCCCTTCCCCGCCGACACCATCTTCGTGCCGCGGTTGATGGATCAGTACGATGTCGTGCTGGCGATGTATCACGACCAGGGACTGCCAGTGATCAAACACACCCATTTCGACACCGCCGTGAACGTGACGCTGGGCTTGCCCATCGTGCGCACGTCGGTGGATCACGGCACCGCGCTCGAGCTGGCCGGAACCGGCCGTGCGGAGGTCGGCAGCCTCAAGGCGGCCCTCACCATGGCCCTCGACATGATCGCCGCCGCCTCGTGAGCCGTCCGCGCCGGCGCTTCGGTCAGCATTTCCTGCACGATCCGGCCGTCATCGAGCGCATCGTCGCCTCGATCGGCCCCGCAGGCGGCGATCACCTCCTCGAGATCGGCCCCGGACGCGGCGTGCTCACGCGTGCACTGCTGGCGAGTCCGCTCGCGAGCCTCGATGCCATCGAGATCGACCGCGACCTCGTCGCACTGCTGCAACAGGGGTTCGCCGCCGATGCGCGCTTTGCCGTGCACTGCGCCGATGCGCTGCAGGTGGATTTTCGCGAGCTCGCGGACCGGCACGGCGCGCGGTTGCGGCTGGTCGGCAATCTGCCCTACAACATCTCCACACCGCTGCTGTTTCACATCATCGGACAGGCCGACTGCATCGAGGATCTGCACGTCATGCTGCAGAGGGAAGTCGTCGCGCGCATCGCGGCGAGCCCGGGGAGCCAGGCGTACGGGAGACTGACGGTGATGCTGGCGCCCTGGACCGATGCGCAGCGGCTGTTCGACGTCGGCCCCGGCGCATTCCAGCCTCCCCCGCGAGTCTGGTCCGCGCTCGTGCGCCTGCAAATCCGGCGTGAGCCGCGCTTTGTCGTGCATCCGCAATACGGCGCCGTGGTCGCCGCCGCGTTTTCCCAGCGGCGCAAGACCTTGCGCAACGCACTCAAACGGTTCCTGACGGCCGATCAGATCGCCGCCTGCGGCATCGAGCCCGGCGTCCGGCCGGAGACGGTCGCGCCCGAGGGCTTCAATCGGCTCGCGGAAGCAACGGGCGCCGCAATCGGTTAGTCTTTAGGGAGCGCCATGGCTATCTATCGCCGCATCCTGCTCGCCGTCGAGCTCAACGAGGACGCTGCTGCGACCGCCCGTCGCGCGCAGACGATTGCCGATGCCCTCGGTGCCGAGCTCGAGATGCTGCATGTCGTCGAGTTCGTGCCGGTGGAGCCGATGGGCGAGACGCTGATGCCGGCCGTGCAGATCGAAGAAGAGCTCATGACCCGCGCCCGCGAGCGGCTCGCCGAGATCGCCGCAGGCTTGGGACTGTCGCGCGAGGCGGCCCGTGTCGAGGCCGGCAATGTGAAGGCTGAAATCGTGCGCGTCGCGCGCGAGCACGACATCGATCTCATCATCCTCGGCAGCCGTGAGCGCCACGGGCCCTCGATCCTGATCAATTTCACCGAGGACACTGTGCTGCACGCTGCACCGTGCGACGTCCTCGCCATGCGCATCGGGGCGGCCCGTTGAGCGAGGCGTCGCATCCGATCCGCGTGAACGTGCAGACCAGTTATCTGCCGGAACACTCCGATCCGCGCCAGACGCGCTTCGTGTTCGGCTATACGATCACCATCAGCAATACGGGCGAGACCGCCGCTCGCCTGCTGGCCCGGCACTGGCTCATCACCGATGCGAACGGCAAGATGCAGGAAGTGCATGGCGAAGGCGTGGTGGGCGAGCAGCCGTACCTCAGGGCCGGCGAGCATTTCCGCTATTCCAGCCGCGCGGTCATCTCAACGCCGGTTGGCGTCATGCAGGGCAGCTACGAGATGCAGACCGACAATGGCACCCGCTTCGATGCCCCGATTGCCCCCTTTCGTCTGGCGATGCCCGGGGTGCTGCAGTAAGTGCCCCGCTACGCGATCGGCGATGTGCAGGGTTGTGCGGATGAGCTGCGCGCCCTGCTGAGTCGCCTCGCGTTCAGCGCCGATCGCGACCGGCTCTGGTTCGTCGGCGATCTTGTCAATCGCGGTCCGCATTCGCTCGAAGTGCTGCGCCTGGTGAAGTCGCTCGGCGAGAACGCGATCGTCGTCCTGGGCAATCACGACCTGCATCTGCTGGCGCTCGCGCTCGGCGGCGAGCGCGAGCCGCGTGCCGGCGACACGCTGGACGCCGTGCTTGCGGCGAAGGATCGCGATGCGCTCCTTGAATGGCTCATCGGGCGCCCGCTCGCCCATCAGGAGCCCGGCGGCGGCGATCTGCTGATCCACGCGGGACTCGTGCCGCAATGGAGCGCAGCCCGTGCGCTCGAGCTTGCGCGCGAGGTCGAGGCCGCATTGCGCCGTGGGCCCGAGGCGTTCCTGCGCGCGATGTATGGCAACCGGCCCGATCAATGGAGCGAGACGCTCTCCGGGATGGAGCGCTGGCGCTTTACGGTGAATGTGCTCACACGCCTGCGGCTGTGCACCGCGGGCGGCCGCATCGATCTGAAACAAAAGGGCGGCCCGCCCAAGGCAAAGAGCGAGCTGCGGCCCTGGTTTGAGATCGACACGCGCGCGAGCCGCGGGACCCGCATCATCTTCGGACACTGGTCGGCGCTCGGCCTGGTGCGTGCGCACGGCGTCATCGGACTCGATACCGGGTGCGTATGGGGCGGCGCGCTGACCGCCATCAACCTGGATGACGATGCGCCGCTGGTGAGTGTGCCCTGCGCAGGATACCAGCCGATCGAGAGCGCCTAGCGGCACTCCTACTGCGCCGGTACCGGACCCCAGCTCACCCTCATCTTCTCGGTGCGCGATGTGTAGATTCCGGGCGCGAGCTCCAGATCTACCAGATGCGTGCCGCCGGGAGCGATCGGCAGAATCGTGCGCTGATCGGCGATCACTTCGAGCTGACCGATGCTGCCGGGACGCACTCGAAACGCAAGGCGCACGGGCCAGGCGACCCCGCTTCGGGGCTGCAGCACGATGCCGCCGCTGCCGCTCGCGGCCTGCAGATCCACCACCAGCGTGTTGCGCTTCCAGTACTCGGGGTAATTCGCACTGACATCGGCCGGCGCGCTACTGTCGCCAGCTGGCGTCACGGCGGGATCGGGCGCCGCGGTGACCGTGAGGTCGTGCGAGATCTCGGGCGCCGGCGGCGGCTTCTTGCTGAACGGCCAGTACCAGTGCTGCCAGCTGCTGCACCCGGCGATGGAGAGGGCCAGGAGCACAGCGGCGCACGCCGCGGCCGGCAATGGGGTCTTTGGTGTGCGCATCTGCAGGCATACCATACGCGATTCGTGCCGAGGGTTCATCACTATGCAGGGTCGCGGTCCGTTCAACTTCCAGCGCTGGATTGAGGACAATCGCCAGTTCCTCAAGCCGCCGGTGGGCAACCGGCGCATCTTCCGCGACAGCGAATTCGTCGTGCAGGTCGTCGGCGGACCCAACTCGCGCAAGGATTATCACGTCGATCCGGGCGAGGAGTTCTTCTATCAGCTCGAGGGCGACATGATCCTGAAGACCATCCAGGAGGGACGGGTGGTCGATATCCCGATCCGCGCCGGTGAGATCTTCCTTCTGCCCTCGCGAGTACCGCACTCACCGCAGCGCCTGGCGGGCACCGTGGGCCTGGTCATCGAGCGCGACCGCCAGCCCGGCGAAGAGGATGGCCTGCAGTGGTACTGCGAGCGCTGTGGCGCGCTCCTGTACCAGGAATTCTTCGAGCTCACCGACATCGAGACGCAGTTTCCGCCGGTATTCGAGCGCTTCTTCAACTCGCGCGAGCACCGCACCTGCGCGCGCTGTGGCACCGTCATGGAACGGCCGGGCTGAACGGCCTCATGCTGCCCGAACCCAGGCTCGATCACGCCCGCCAGCTCGATGCCGCTGATCCGCTGCGCGCGTTTCGTGACCGCTTTGAGCTGCCGCGCGATGAACGAGGCGAGCCCCTCGTCTATCTCGCGGGCCACTCGCTCGGTCTGGCACCGAAGAGTGCGCGCGCTCGGGTGCTGGAGGAGCTCGAGGACTGGGCGCGGCTCGGAGTGCTCGGACATGAGCATTCGCGCCGCCCCTGGCTGCACTACCACGAACAGTTGACCGCGCCGCTCGCGGCGCTGGCCGGCGCACGGGCGGGTGAGGTGATCGCGATGAACGCGCTCACCATCAATCTGCACTTGATGCTGGCGAGCTTCTATCGGCCGCAAGGCCGGCGCACGAAGATCCTCATGGAGGCCGGCGCCTTTCCTTCCGATCGGCATGCCGTCAGCTCGCAGATCGCCTGGCACGGACTGTCCCCCGATACCGAGCTCATCGAGCTTGCGCCAGCGCAAGGGGCAGATACCCTGCGCGAGGCGGACATCGAAGCGCTGCTGTCGCGGCGCGGCGCCGAGATTGCGCTGGTGTGGTGGCCGGGCGTGCAATACCTCACCGGGCAATCCTTCGACTTGGCGCGGATCGCGCGCGCCGCACGCGAGGCGGGCTGTGTCGTGGGATTCGACCTCGCGCATTCGATTGGCAATGTGCCGCTCGCGCTGCACGACTCGGGCGCCGATTTCGCCGTCTGGTGCGGCTACAAGTATCTGAACGGCGGCCCCGGCGCGCTCGGCGGCTGCTTCATCGCCGAGCGGCACGGTGCGCCCGGGGCCGTGCCTCGGCTATCCGGCTGGTGGGGCAACGAGACCGCCACGCGCTTTCAGATGCGGCCGCAGTTTCAGCCCGCGGCCGGTGCCGCAGGCTGGCAGGTGAGCAATCCGCCGATTCTTTCCAGCGCGCCCCTGATCGCCTCGCTCGAGATCTTCGCCGAGGCCGGCATGGCGCGCCTGCGACAGAAGTCGCTGGCCCTTTCGGCCCTTCTGGATGAGCTCGTGCGTGACCTGCCGGTTGAGCCGCTGACGCCGCGCGCGAGCGCAGCGCGGGGTTGCCAGCTCTCCCTGCGTCTGCCGGGCGATGCCGCACGCAGCGAGCGCATCCTCGAGCGCCTGACGCAGCGTGGCGTGATCACCGACCGCCGTGAACCCGATGTGCTGCGCGTGGCGCCGGTGCCCCTGTACAACCGCTTCGAAGACGTCGTTCGCTTCGCCGATGAGCTCGCGCAGGCGCTGCGACCCGCCAGCTAACGCCCATGCGTCCGCAGCCGGTGACGATCGTCGGCGCGGGCCTCGCGGGCTCGCTCCTGGCCATCATGCTTGCGCGTCGCGGCTTCAGCGTGACGCTGATCGAGCGGCGGGGCGACCCGCGCGATCCGCGCGCGGCGGCCGCAGCCGCTGCAGCGGGCCGTTCCATCAACCTTGCGCTCGCGGCACGCGGCATCGCAGCGCTCGAGCACGCCGCTCTCATGCCCGAGGTGCGGCCGCTCATGCTCGCGATGCGCGGGCGCATGGTGCACGAGCCAGGACGGACTCCGGTACTGCTGCCCTACGGACAGCGCGCGGATGAGGTGATTCATTCGGTCAGCCGGGCCGCGTTGAACCGCGTGCTCGTGAGCGCCGCGGCGGCGACGCAGCGCGTGAGGCTGCGCTTCGAGACCGCTTGTGAGCACGTCGATCCAGCGGCAGCGACGCTCAGCCTTCGCCACGGCGGTGCCGCGCTGACCGAGTCATCGGGCGCGGCCGCAGTCCTTGCCACCGATGGCGCCGGCTCGGCCGTGCGGGCGAGCCTCGCCGCTCACTTCGGGCTCCGGGTGAGCGAGGAGGCACTCGATCACGACTACAAGGAGCTCACGCTGCCGCCGAACGGGGGCGCGTTCGCCCTGGCGCCCGATGCGCTGCACGTGTGGCCACGCCGCGGCTTCATGCTGATCGCGCTTCCCAATACGGACCGCAGCTTCACCGCGACGCTGTTTCTGCCGCGCGAAGGCGCGGTGAGCTTCGCCAGCCTGACGGACGATGCCGCGGTCCAGGCGTTCTTCGCACGAGAATTTGCGGATGCCGTGCCGCTCATCCCGCATCTGCTGCGCGAATTCCGTGAGCACCCGCAGGGCCGGCTCGGCACCGTGCGCACGCATCCCTGGCACGCGGGCGCCCGGGTGCTCCTGCTCGGCGATGCGGCGCACGCGATCGTGCCCTTTCACGGCCAGGGGATGAACGCTGCGTTCGAGGATTGTCTCGCGCTCGAGCGCCTGCTCGATGCGCACGAGAGCTGGGCAACGCTCTTTGAGGCCTTCGAGGCGCAGCGCAGGCCCAACGCCGATGCGATCGCGCAGATGGCACTCCAGAATTACACCGAGATGCGATCGGACGTGCTCGATCCGCGGTTCCTGCAGCGCCAGCGCCTGTCGGCGCAGCTGCACCGCGCCTTCCCCGACCGCTTCATCCCCCGCTACGGCATGGTGATGTTCCACCCCGAGATCCCCTACGCCGAGGCGCTCCGGCGCGGACAGGTGCAGCAGCAGATCCTGGATGAGCTCGAGGCGGCAGGCGAGACGGCGGAAGCGCCGGATCTCGAGCGCGCGCGGCGCCTCATCGAAGCGCGGCTCTGACCGGCGTGGCGCACGGGCCGCGCTAGGCGCGCCGCTCGAGCACGACGAAAGTCATCGCGTAGGCGTGACGCGCATCCGCCGCATGGTCCTCGAGTGAGACTTCGCGAAACGTGGTCGTATCGCACGGCGGCAGATGCGTATCCCCGCTCACCTGCGCATGCACGCGCGTCAGATAGATCCGCTGCACGTATGGCATCGCGAGCGTATAGACCTGCGCACCCCCGATGACGACCAGCTCTTCGGCATCCGCCGCGGCGGCGAGCGCCTCCGGCATGCTGTGCACTACGGTCACACCCTGGTGCGCCCAGTCGGTCGAGCGCGTCAGCACCAGGCTGCGCCGGCCCGGCAACGGGCGGCCGATGGAATCGAAAGTCTTGCGGCCCATCAGCATGGGCTTGCCCATGGTGAGCGCCTTGAACCGCCGCAGATCCTCCGGCAGATCCCACGGCAGCGCCGCGTCACGCCCGATCACGTCATTCTCGGAGGCGGCGACCAGCATGGATACCAGCGGCCCGCCGGCTCTCACGCTCAGATCTCCACGACCGTATTGAGGATCACCACATCGCGCACGGGCATGCGGAAGAACTCGGCAGAGCTCGCGCTGCGCCGCTGCATGCGCGCGAACAGGCGGCGCTTGAGGCCCTGCCAGCCCGGACGGGGGCGCGCGACGACGACATGCTGGCCGATGAAGAACGAGCAATCCTCGAGGTAGACACGCAGGCCGCGTGCACGGCAGGCGCGCAGCGCCTCGCGCACATCCGGTGTCTCCATGAAACCGAAGCGCGCGGTGACCCCATAGACGCCTTCTGTCAGCTCCTGGATGCGCACGCGGTCGGCCTGACTCTGGCGCGGGGTACGCATGATCTCGAAGTTCAGGATCAGGCAGCGCTCGTGCGCGACCCGGTTGTGCTCGAGATTGCGGATGAGCGCGGAGGGAACATAGCCCGGGTGACTCGCGAGGAACACCCCGGTGCCCGCCACACGCTGCACCGACTCGAGGAGCTGGCGCACCTTGGTGAGCGGGACGGCGAGTTCGGCCAACGCCGCGCGCAGGTCGACGCGGCCGCTGCGCCAGGTCGAGAACACCCCGAACAGCAGCATGGCCAGAGTGAGCGGCACCCAGCCGCCCGCTTCGATCTTGGTCACATTGCCGGCGATGAAGATGCAATCCATACACAGCAACACACCGAACAGCGCGGCCACGGCCCACTTCGGCCAGCCCCACTGAGTCGCGGCGACGAACGCTCCCAGCACCGTGGTGATGAACATGGTGCCGACCACAGCGGCGCCGTAGGCACCGCCCAGGGCATCGGATGAGCCAAAGCCCAGCACGAACGCCACGACCGCAACGAACTGCAGCGCATTCACGACCGGCACATAGATCTGACCCTGCTCGTGCGCCGAGGTCTGCAGCACGCGCATGCGTGGCAACAGATCGAGCTGTACCGCCTGGCGCGCAACCGAGAAGGCGCCCGAGATCACCGCCTGTGAGGCGATGATGGAGGCGGCGGTGGCGAGCGCCAGCATGAATGGCAGCACCGATGCGCTGACGAGGCTGTACATGGGCCGCTCGACGTCGCCCTGGCTCGACAGCAGCAGCGCCCCCTGGCCGAAATAGTTGAGCAGCAGCGAGGGCCACACCAGCCAGAACCAGGCGATGCGCACCGGCAGCTTGCCGAAGTGACCCATGTCGGCGTAGAGCGCCTCCCCGCCGGTGATCGACAGGAACACCGCGCCGATGATCGCGAGCGCCACACCCGGACGCGCGGCGAGCAGCTCTACCGCGTACTGCGGGTTCACCGACACCAGCA
>Ga0335081_10004929_pt1 | contig 21111 bp, 22 predicted proteins | sample Lox_Sample_35_FD_206713 | JGI IMG/M metagenome (GOLD analysis project Ga0335081, IMG submission 206713) | Soil microbial communities from Loxahatchee National Wildlife Refuge, Florida, United States - Lox_Sample_3.5 | ecosystem: Environmental > Terrestrial > Soil > Wetlands | place: USA... | reverse complement strand
CCCACTTTCCCACTGCCTGGCGAGTCGCGCCAAAGAGTTGCGCCGCCTCAACCTGTTTTTCCCCCTTCACGATCGCCCTCAAGACTCTCCGACGAAGATCTTCCTGGGCTACGGAGGGAAGCGTTCGAGCATCTCGCATTTTCATGCTTTGAGCATAGCATTTCTCGTGAAAAAATGCAAACTATTTTATGCTCCGATTAGTAACAATGCAAAACAGGGAATCCTTTTTTGATGAAATTTTGACGGAGATGGGCATCGAGAACGGATGAAGGGCTCCGGAAAACGAATTGAGATCATTGCTTATTCGGGGTACCGAGGTGAGGAGACCCCCAGGACGATCCTTTTGGGCTGGAAAAGAATCGAGGTCGTCGAAATTTTGAGACAATGGATTGAAGAAAGATCTGATAACAGGGAAACAAGAAGGTTTTTCCAAATCCGAGGAGAAGACGGGAGTCTTTATACGATCTATTATGATGAGAAATCCATGGGATGGTTCCTGGTTCCGGCCGTCACCTGAGGGTGAGTCGAAAGCTCAGGTCAAGGCCCAGTCTCGCAGAAACGGGAGCAAAGGTTGACTTTTCGTCACTTCAATTATTAGATTTTCATTGGAAGAGACAGGGAGGTTACCTGACTCATGTTCTATGCAGAGAAAGGAGAAAAGACATGAAACTAAATCAGTTTTTCATTTACCTAACGGCTGCGGTTTTTTTGGGAGGATTTGTCGTTGGTTGCCATCATAAAACGGACCCTATGACCGCGGCTGAAAAGGTATTTATAAAGAAGATCGATAAAGCCGCAGGGAAACTCGATCTGAGCGAAGATCAAAAGGCGAAGTTGGAGGGACTAAAAGCCGAAGTCCGGAAGAATTTCGAAGAAGGTCGAAAAGAAAGCAGGGAAGCCTGGATGAAGATCAAGGAGGAAGCAGCAAAGGAAAATCCGGATATGCAAAAGATGACTTCTCTCCTCCAGAGGATCCTTAGTGAGGACACGCAGCGCTTAAATAAAGGATTTGATTTGCTGATGGGCTTCCAGAGCAATCTGAATGATGCGCAAAAGAAAAAGCTAGCCCAGATGATTTCGGAAAAGGTGAAAAAATGGGATTGAGATCAGGATCTTAATGTCCTGTTCGGTCACCAAAACAGTGTAAAAGGCTTTTTGATAAAAGTGCAGCCGGGAAACGAAGGGGATTGAAGACTTAGCTTCAATCCCCTTTTGTATCACCGATACCCCCAATAGCCTGGAATCCAGGCCCTTTGCCAGCCGTAGGGGGTCCACCTGCTTTCCCAGTGGCCCCGCATCCAAACTCTGTAAGGGCTACTGTAGTAGACAGGTGGAGGATAGTACCCCGGGGAGTAGAAAGCCGGGGGACCTACCCATAAAGGAGGCCCAACAAAAACCCCGAAATGACCGCGATGCCAGGCGAAAGCCTGCCCGCTCAACAGAAAAATTGCTACCAAAACCAAGCTAATCATTATGATTTTTTTCATTTTTGTCCACCTCCCTAATCCTCTTTGAAACTAGGATCACCTAATTGAATTTTAAGACACTTCCCATCTTCCCTCAACAACTGAGGACGTCCTCAGCTGCATCTTCTTTTTATAATTTTAGACGCGCTAGGTGTGGGGATTATTCAATCCATTTGTCTTTATTCTGTTAGACCCGCCACTGTCTTTGCATCAAGCTTTTTGATCACTGCCACAACCAGTTTCACGGCTTGGTCAAAGTCGTCTCGGTAAAGGATGCCAGCATGACTGTGAATGTGCCGGGTGGGAACAGCGATAACGAGGTTGGGCACCCCGTGGCGATGAAGATGAATCGCACCGGAGTCCGTCCCTCCCCGTTCTAACATATCGAACTGATAAGGAATCTTGGATTTCTCTGCCGTATCCACGAAAAGATCTCGAAGCCTCAGGTTTGGGACCATGCTTCCATCTCTGATCACGATGACCGGGCCCTTTCCAAGTTTTCCCTGGGCATCATCTTTCTTGACATCCGGAACATCCCCGGCCACGCCGACCTCCATCGTCAGGCCCACATCCGGCTCGACCACCCATGAGCTTGTTCTTGCGCCGCGAAGGCCTACCTCTTCTTGGACAGTGCCGACACCGTACACTGTATTGGGATGTTTTTCTCTGGAGAGGCTCTTGATCACCTCAATGAAGAGCGCACATCCTACACGGTCGTCGAAGGCCTTCGCCAGGTAGGTCTTGCCAGTACCCAAGACAGTGAAGGGGCAGATGGGAATGACCGGATCGCCCGGACTGATCCCAAGTTCTTTAATCTCATCCGAAGAAGTGGCTCCCACGTCGATGTACATGTCCTTCGGTTCTTGAAGCTTCTTGCGTTCCTCTTCCGACAGGATGTGAGGAGGTTTCGAGCCGATCAGACCGATCACATCCCCCTTCCGGGTCTTGATCGCCACACGCTGCGCAAGCATCACATGCCCCCACCATCCTCCGACGGGACTGAATTTGATGAAGCCTTCATCGGTCACAAGCTTGACGATGAACCCGATCTCGTCCATGTGTCCTGCCAGCATAATCCTTGGTTTTTCTGCTTTCCCGTTCTTACGACAGACGATACTGCCCAGCCGGTCCTGTTCTATCGTTGTCAGGTCTTGAAGATATCTCCGAATGATCTCACGGACCTCCTGCTCATAACCTGAAATGCCTGACGCCTCCGTCAGCTCCCGTAACAGTTCCATTGTTGCGTCTCGCATAAATGAACCCCCTTTCCATAGTCCTCTATGTGACATAGCGTAAATTTTATTATACCGAGACAAGGCAGAAATTCAAAGAGGCTACGACAGAAAGATACTCTTGATGTTCTGAGGGCATAAGCGGTAAAATAGCGCCAATAGGTTTTTGGAGGAAACCCTGATCATGTTTTGGAAAAAGAAACGCGTCGGTCTTGCCCTCGGAGGTGGGGGGGCCAGGGGGCTCGCCCATATCGGCGTGTTAAGGGTACTTGAGAAAGAGGAGATTCCTATTGATCTTATTGCGGGGACCAGTATCGGCGCCTTAGTGGGCGGGGCCTATGCGAGCGGAAGCAGCTCCGATGAATTGCAGAAGAAGGCGGAGGAGTACCTCAACAGCGACGAATTTCGATCTTCGACCATCAGGGCCTTTGAAGCGGCTCACGCAAAGGGTGAGATAAGTCTGGCCCATAAAATTGAGACTTATTTAAGAAACCATTTCTATATGATCCAGGCCATGTTCAAGCCGGGCATACTTTCGAACGAAGATTTCCAGGCCACCATCGATTATTTTATTCCTGACATTCAGATCGAGGAGACTCGGATTCCTTTTCGGGCCGTGGCCACGGATCTGGTGACGGGCGAAGAAATCACTTTTTCTGAGGGATCCCTACGGCAAGCCGTCATGGCAAGCTGCGCCGTTCCCGGAGCCATCATGCCACTTAAGGAAGGGGAAAGGCTTCTATCCGACGGGGGCATCATCTGCCGGGTTCCTGGCTCTGTGGCCAGACAGGAGGGGGCAGACATCGTGATTGCCGTGGTGGTAGACCGGGGCATCGGCTCGGAAGAACTGCGCACCGTCATGGATGTCTATTTCCGTGTCAGTGAGATCATGGGGGAAAGGCTCAAACAATTTGAACTGTCGGTCGCTGATGTGGTTATTCTCCCGGAAGTGGGGGAAACACATTGGACAAGCTTCTCCCAGGCCCTGAATCTGATCGACGAAGGGGAAAAGGCTACGAAGGAAAAGCTTGGCGAGATTCGTCGTCTCATACCCGGCCTCAAGAGGCGATTTAGACTTAAGAAAGTCCCCAATTCAAGCAGAACCTGACTCTTACTGCCCCCATCACAGAAACCCAGATGAATCAGCATATACCTGGCTGAAGATCAAACCGGCTGAAACGCTCGACCTCGTGGTGCTGGCTGCGGAGTGGGGCCATGGAAGGCGGAAAGGATGGCTCAGCAACCTTCATCTCGGTGCAAGAGATCCGGAAAGCGGAAAATTTATCATGCTCGGCAAGACCTTTAAGAGTTTGACTGATGAGATGCTCCGTTGGCAAACCAAAAAGCTCTTGGAACTGGAGATCAGTCGGGATAAATGGACAGTCTATGTAAAGCCTGAATTGGTTGTAGAGGTGGCCTTCAACGATATCCAGGAAAGCCCACGCTATCCTGGCGGATTGGCCTTAAGGTTTGCAAGGGTGAAAAACTTTCGGACAGACAAGTCCCCTTTGGATGTGGATACCATCCAGGAGATTGGGCAACTCTTCGAGGCAAAGCGGAAGTGAAGTAACAGAGCATGAGGTTCATTATTTTTGTTCTAAATACTGATGCGGATTCTCCATGAAGGTCTTATAAATCAGGTAGTATTCCGTATCTTCGTACGGGATGGTTTTCACCGGAGCGTGATCAAAGCTGTAAATCACGGACCCAGGGCAAGCCAAGAGAATCGGAGAGTGGGTGGCAATAATAAATTGGGCATGCCCCAAAGCGCCCATCTCCCGAAGGAGTTTAAGAAGCTCCAGTTGGCTCTTGGGCGACAGCGCTGTTTCCGGCTCATCCAGAAGGTAGAGCCCTTTGATCTTGTAACGAGACTTGAAAAAGGACATGATTGATTGTCCATGGGATTGAGCGATGAGAGATTTCCCTCCAAAATAGTCGATCTGACCGGGATTATCTGCTTCCCATTCATCTACCAATTGGGCGAAATTACGAAAAATCTGTGACGAAAAAAAGGAGCCCGGAACAATATCGTCCGTCCATTCAGCCTCCATGCAGAGAAAAAATGTTTCTTCGTAAGGATTGATCACAGAACGCGTTCTCTCGATTCCGCTCCAGATGTGGATATGGCATCTTCGGGCAAGGGCTTCCAATAGGGTGGTTTTGCCTGATCCGTTTTCCCCGACAAAAAAGGTGACAGGAGAAGAGAATGCGATGCTGCGAGTCTTCTGAAGGACGTCAATGTTGAAAGGGTAACGGTCCCGGGTTGGGTATTTCTCGGACAACAACCTCACTTCTTTTAGATGCAGCAACTTAGAGTGCCTCCGTGATCGCAATGGGCCTGCCGCATTTCAGGCCAGGTTTTGCGATGAGATGTAAGATCCTGCCTGTATCTACCCCCAATTTATTTAACTTTCGATGCCTCTATTTCGTTATAATAATTGCGCGTAGCCGTTCTTCTGACCTTCCGGTAGACGCCGGTGACTTGAACTTTTTGCCCCGGCTGGAGTTTAAGGGTTCTCCAGGCAAAGACATTGATGCGACCCCCTGCTTCACCCACGAGTATAAAGGTCGTAAAGTCGTATTTCACATTCATCGTTTTGAATTTTAGATTTGAAACAGTGCCCTTGACCGAGACCCGCTTCCCATCATAGGAATCTTTCTTGGTAACAATCTTCTCAGCTGTATCGATGGCAAGACAAACTGAGAGACCCCCCAGAATGATGGATAAGACCAAAAGAACACCGAGCAAACATTTTGATGTGCACCGTTTCATCGAATGTTCCTCCTATTTTGGTAGAATGCGTTCCATCAGGTAACATCCTCCTGAACTTGTTCCCACCCCTTTGCCCGCTCAACGGCTTTCTTCCACTTCCGGTAAAGAGATTCCCTCTGTTTCGAATTCATCCGGGGAACAAACTTCCTCTTCACCCTGTAATTTGCGGCGATTTGCTGTTGATCCTTCCAAACTCCTACGGCTAAACCAGCCAGGTAGCTGGCTCCCAGAGCGGTCATCTCCGTTGTCTCCTGGATGACGACCGGGACCCCAAGAATGTCGGCTTGAAATTGCATCAGAAACTCATTAGCGGCCGCCCCGCCGTCCACCCGCAATTCCTTCAGCTTCATACCGGAATCCCCCTCCATGGATTCCAGAACATCTCTGGTCTGATAGGCAATCGACTCCAAGGCGGCCCGGGTGATATGAGCAGGCGTCGTTCCCCTTGTGATTCCTAAAATGGTTCCTCGCGCATACATGTCCCAGTAGGGTGCTCCCAAGCCGATGAAGGCCGGTACAAAATAGACACCCTCATTCGATTGGAGGCTGCTCGCCAACCTTTCACTCTCAGAAGCCTGCTGAATTATCCGCAGCCCGTCCCGGAGCCATTGGACGGCAGCCCCCCCGATAAAAACGCTCCCTTCTAAGGCGTATTCAATTTTTTGACCGATTCCCCAGGCGATCGTCGTCAGAAGGTTTTTCCTGGAAAGCACCGGCCTTCCCCCTATATTCATCAGCAAAAAGCATCCTGTTCCGTAAGTGTTCTTGGACAGGCCCTTGCGGAAGCAGGTCTGGCCGAATAGGGCTCCCTGTTGATCCCCGACGATCCCTGCAACAGGAACCTCCAGGCCCAAAAAGGCCGCAGGAGATGTGCTTCCGTAGATTTCACTAGAGGCTTTGACCGTCGGTAGGATTTGTTCGGGGATATCCAAATAATCTAAGATTTCTCCATCCCACGAAAGATCATGAATATTATAAAGCATCGTACGGGAAGCGTTAGAATAATCCGTGATATGGAGTTTCTTCCCTGTTAGATTGTACACCAACCAGCTATCCACTGTGCCAAAGGCCAGTTCCCCTCTTTCGGCTGCCCGGCGGATTGTTTTTTGCCGGTCCAAAATCCACTGGACCTTGGTGGCTGAAAAATAGGCGTCGATCACCAGTCCAGTTTTCTTGCGAATCTTCTGTGCGAATTTTGTCTTCTTAATTTCGGAACAAGCTGGTGCGGTCCTGCGACATTGCCATACAATGGCATTGTAAACGGGCCGGCCGTTCTCCCTGTCCCAGATGATTGTGGTCTCCCTCTGATTGGTGACTCCGATGGCGGCGATTTGTTGGGGTGAAAGGTTGACGGAATTAATGGCCCGCCGGGCGGCTTCCATTTGCGAGTCCCATATTTCCACAGGATCATGTTCCACCCACCCAGGCCTGGGATAGATCTGTTTGAACTCCTTGGCAGCGATGCTAACCACCTTTCCATGCCGATCAAAAATCACGGCTCGGGAACTCGTGGTTCCCTGATCCAGGGCCATGATATACTCTTTTTCCATGAATTGATCCTCCAGGAGACAGGAGTCGTTGCTCGCTGATAAAAATATACCATATCGAAGCACATTTCAAGAGATGCCACTTCAAGAATATTCCCCGTTTTAACTTGACGGGACGGATCGGTTTTCATATGCTGGAAAATGGAGCAGATGTGTTTGAACTAAAGCTCCGGAATGGGAACGTCAAGAGATGCCATACCAATTAGTGCACCAGACGAAAAGACAAATTTCAGACGGCAGATATTATCCCTTGGGCGCCGCCTTGGACGAAGAGGGCGTTAATTTTGCGATCTATTCACAATATGCCAGTGAGGTCTATCTTCTCTTATTTGATAGGCCGGACGGAGACCCCACAGATATCATTAAACTCGAAAATCTTACGAAGTATATATGGTATACATTTGTTCATGGGTTAAAGGCAGGTCAGCTTTACGGATACAGGATCAAGGGTGAGTTCAATCCTGCCCAGGGTCTTCGTTTCAATGAGAACAAGCTTTTGATCGACCCTTATGCCAGGGCGCTTACAGGAAAGTTCAAAAATAAGGATAACCTTCTTCTTGCCTATGATCCGAACTCCCCCGTAAGAGATCTTTCGAACGATGGACGTGACAATACTTTTATCGTCCCGAAGTCCATCGTGATGGATGATCATTTCGACTGGGAAGGAGGTGTGCCTCCGAATATTCCTCTCGAGGAATTGATTATTTATGAAGTGCATCTGAAAGGGTTTACCGCCCATCGGTCGTCGGGCGTCAAACACCCGGGGACCTATCTCGGTTTTATCGAGAAGATTCCTTACCTCAAGGGACTGGGAATCAATGCGGTCGAGTTTCTCCCTCTCCATGAATATTATGCTGAGGATTTTCTCGCCCATAAGGGGCTTACCAACTATTGGGGATACGATACGATCGGTTTCTTTACCCCAGAATCCTCCTACAGCACAAAAAGATCCCTTGGCTGTCAGGTGAAGGAATTTAAGACCCTGGTGCGGGAGCTTCATCGGGCAGGCATGGAGATCATTATGGATGTGGTTTATAACCACACAGGCGAGGGGAACGAGCTGGGACCGATGCTCTGTTTTAAGGGCATCGATAACCCCACTTACTACCTTCTGTCAGGGACTCCTACGGAGCCTTACCGTTATTATATGGATTACTGTGGGTGCGGAAACAACCTGAATCTTGCAAATCCCCATGTCATTCGATTTGTCATGGATTCCCTTCGTTACTGGGTTGAAGTCATGCATGTGGATGGTTTCCGGTTCGACCTTGCCTCCGTCTTAGGCCGCGAGAACGGCCTCTTTCAGAAATCCGCTTCCTTCTTCGACGCGATCGCACAGGACCCTGTATTGAACAGGGTCAAGTTAATCGCTGAGCCTTGGGACGTGGGAACCTATCAGGTGGGGAACTTCCCTTTGGACTGGTCAGAATGGAATGGCAAATTTAGGGACACCGTCCGGAAATTCGGCAAAGGGGACGGAGGACAGGTAAGGGATCTCGGGTGGAGATTAACAGGGTCTGCGGACCTGTACGGAGATGACGGACGGTCCGCCTATAACAGCATTAACTTCCTCACCTGCCACGATGGTTTCACAATCCATGATCTCGTCTCCTACGATCATAAACATAATGAGGCAAACCTTGAGGAGAACCGCGACGGTTCGGATGATAATCATTCATGGAATTGCGGCGTCGAGGGAGAGACCGGCGATATTCGCATCATCAACCTGAGAAAACAGCTCATCAAGAATTATTTCTGTTATCTCCTTTTTTCATGCGGCACCCCGATGGTCCTCGGCGGCGACGAATTCATGAGAACGCAGAAGGGCAATAACAATGCCTATTGCCAGGACAACGAGGTCAGCTGGTTTCAGTGGGAGCAGGTCAAAGCAAATTCTGACATCCTCGATTTTTTCAAGAAAGCGCTCGCTTTTGTGAGGCGGTATCCCGTCCTTCAGAGGAGAAAATTCTTCTTCGGAGAGGACCTCGACGCCGATCACATCCCGGATTTTTCCTGGTTTGGAAAAGATCTTGGAAAGCCTCCCTGGGATGACGCGGAGCTGCGCACGCTATGCTTTCAGCTTGACGGAGGCGGAGAGAGATCGGAGATGGGGGGTTATCACCTCTTTTTTGTCCTGAATGCTGACCCCCATTTACAACCCGTCGGGCTTCCTCAGCTTACAAACGGGAAAGAATGGCATCGAGTCATTGACACAAGTCTCAAGAGCGGGGAAGACTTTCTTGATATCGGCAAGGAAGTCAAGATCGATCCCCCCGATCATTACCTCGCCAATCCAAGAAGCACGGTCGTCCTCATCGGCAAATAAATACTTCCAATTGCATAAAAAGCTTCCCCTTTTGACCTAAGTCAAACACAAATCGGTTTTTTAATCTTATCATTTTAACCAAGATCGCTGAGGAACGGCCGCCGTAAACCGTTAACACGGCGATCAATAAAAATTTCATCCAAAGGAGGATTAATCATGTTTTGTTATCAGTGCGAACAGACGGCGAAAGGCGAAGGATGCACAAAGGTAGGGGTTTGTGGCAAGGAATCGGATGTGGCGAGCCTTCAGGACCTTCTGATCTATGTCCTAAAAGGGCTGTCCCTTTATGCAATGGAAGGCCGGAAGGTGGGGGTGGTTGATGCGGAGATAAATGACTTTACATGCAAGGCCATGTTTTCAACACTGACAAATGTCAATTTTGATCCGGATCGATTTGTTCAATTGATCCAGCGCTGTGTAGCGTTAAGAGAAAACCTGAGAGAAAAGGTGAGAGCTGGAGGAGGGAAAATCGATTTTCAAAACGGCCCTGCCGTTTTCAAGCCAGCAACCCGCTTAGGGGAACTGATCAAACAGGGAGAGGCAGTGGGAATCAAATCGGATCCGACCATCGATCCTGATATTCTTTCTCTTCAGCATATTCTTATTTTCGGAATAAAGGGTGTAGCGGCCTATGCGGATCATGCTCAAATCCTTGGCCAGCACGACGATAAGGTCTACGCATTTATCCATGAGGGATTGGCGGCAACCCTGAGGAAAGACTTGAGCCTGAATGACTGGGTGGAACTGGTTCTCAAGTGCGGAGGGATCAACCTGAGGGCCATGGAGCTTCTTGATGCTGGGAACACAGGCGCCTATGGCCATCCTGTTCCTACAAGGGTTCCCCTAGGAGCTAAGAAGGGAAAGGCCATTCTGGTCTCCGGCCACGACCTCAAGGATTTGGAGGAGCTTCTCAAACAGACCGAAGGCAAAGCGGTTTACGTCTATACTCATGGAGAGATGCTTCCGGCCCACGGTTATCCGGGCTTAAAAAAATATTCCCATTTCTACGGTCATTACGGAACGGCCTGGCAGAACCAGACCCGTGAATTCGCTGATTTTCCGGGTGCCATCTTGATGACCACGAACTGCCTTCAGAAGCCGAGGGATTCCTACAAGGGCAATATTTTCACCAGCGGCACGGTGGGATGGCCTGGCGTCACCCACATTTCGGGCAGAAACTTCAAACCCCTAATCGACAAGGCTTTGGTCATGCCGGGCTTTCAAGAAGATAAGAATGGCCGTTCGGTCATGGTCGGCTTTGCAAGAAACACCGTGATGGACGTTGCGGAGAAAGTGATCGAAGCGGTGAAAGGGAAGGCCATCCGTCACTTCTTTCTCGTGGGCGGATGCGACGGCGCCAAAGCCGGGCGCAACTATTATACCGAATTTGTGGAAAAAGTCCCCAAGGATTGCATGGTTCTTACGCTTGCATGCGGAAAGTTCCGCTTCTTCGATAAAGACCTCGGAGCTATCGGAGGTATCCCGAGGCTCTTGGACGTAGGCCAGTGTAATGACGCCTACTCGGCGGTACAGATTGCCTTAGCCTTGTCGAAAGCTTTCAATATGGGAATCAATGAGCTGCCTCTCTCCTTGGTCCTTTCCTGGTACGAACAGAAGGCAGTGGCTATTCTCCTTACGCTCCTCTCCCTCGGTGTAAAGAATATTAGGCTGGGACCGACACTGCCGGCCTTTGTTTCACCGAATGTATTAAAGGTGCTGGTTGGCCATTTCAATATCCAACCTATTTCAACAGTCGATCAGGATCTAAAGGCGGCATTGGGAAAATAAAGTACATCCCCCAAACCCTCGTCCCCTGGTGCTAAGAGACTGTGTCATATTTGTAGGGGCTTGATTTATCAAGCCCACCAATAGGGCTCAATGAATTGAGCCCCTACAACATATTGTGTGCCTCTATTCGGTAAATCATATTACGACACATTCTCTAAGGGGGCGAGGGAGAATGAATTTTGACTAGACCAAAGATTGGAAAAAATTGACTGATAACTGAAGCCACTTCCACAAGAGCAGTATTTACCGATGATGTCAGACTGCTCTACGTCGTGCCTTTTTTCGAAGTAAAGTATTTTTCTCGTAACGAAACAGCCAGATCCGGTCGATCTGTGATGATGGCGCAAACTCTTTCGTCATTCAGCAATTTCCAGATCGTTTCTTTATCGTTCACTGTCCAAACAAAGACGGACTTGTGATTCCTTCGGGCCCTTTGCAGGAAACCGAACCTTAACAATTTGAAATGGGCCACGAGGAAATCCGCTTTGGCTTTCTTGCACCTTCTCATGGGGAAAAATTCCGAAATTCTTGTCCAGAGGGGTGCCTCGGATTTTCCCAAAAGTAAACCGATTTGAATATCCGGGTAATCGTCTTTGATGATCTTTAGAGAGGAATCGTTAAATGAAGTGATAACAAATTGATCCTCTTTGAGATACCTGATCAGTAATTCTGCTAATTTCTTTTCATATCCTTCTTCCTTTAATTCAACGTTGAGTCCTATCCTTCCCCTTGACCACTTTAAGACCTCTTCGACCGTGGGAAGATGAAACCCCCGGTCCCCGGCAATTTGATTAATCTCGTCGTAGACCCAATCGTTGACGGGCTTGCCTTGAATCCGTTCGTCATGGAGGACAATGAGAAGATCATCTTTCGTTCTTCTCACATCGAACTCAATCATATCGGCCCCCAGAACAGCGGCTTTTTCAAACGATTCGATCGTATTCTCCTTGGCATAATTATTTTTTCTATCGTGTTGATTTCTCCTTTTGAGAGCAGGCCAATTATTGCAGGGCGGGGTTGTGTCCCATTCTTGTTTTAGGAGATGAATTCCAGATGTGCCGTGCCGTCTCCTCAGGCTTCTCAAGCATCGGCATGTGGCCGCAGTCTTTCAGAATAACCACCTTTGATTTTTCGATTCCTTTTTGGAGAACCTTTGCACTTGATACAGATAATACCCGGTCGGCATCGCCCCAGAGGATGAGAGTCTTGGCACGAATCCGCGCCATCACTGCTTCCAGTTGGTTGCCCGGCGTCGCTTCAATGAATACTTTTTTGTAAAAGTCCTTTCTATGTACCGCTATTTCGGCAAAATAGGATTTCAGCGAGTCGGGGAGAGACGGACGTTTGGCAAATGTAAAATCCAACAGCTTGTCATAATCGGGGACAGATTCGACGATCAGCGGATTGATTCCCTTCTCCAGCTCCAGGGAGAACGGACTCGGCTCGCTTTCGATAACACCCGCCGGGTCCAATAGACAGAGGGTCAGAATTTCAGTCGGATACGTTGCCGCATAGACGCCTGCGATCAATCCTCCCATGGAGTTCCCACCAAATGAAATTTCGTAAGACCGATCTCCTTCGCAAATTCATGGACTCTTTCTACCTGGGCGACGATGTGGTACCGGGCGCTCCAAATTTTCGAGCTTTCGCCGAATCCCGGCAGATCGGGCGCAATCACATGATACTTTTTCGTGAGATGCCGAGAGAAAAGGTTCCAGTTGTCTTTATCAGCGCCGAACCCGTGAAGAAGCAAAATGGATTCCCCTCTTCCGCCTTCGAGATAAACGATGGTGTGCTTCCCCACCTGAATAGATTTTTTGCAGAAACCCGCCAGGCCCCTCAGCGAAATAATAATACTATCGACGGCGCGATTTATCTCCATATCTTTTTTAATATTCTGCCTCGACTAAACGGAAGATTTTTTTTCTTTGCCCCGACCGCAGGTCACTTCCTTTTCATCACATGGAATGACGAGAATGTGCTTTGGGATGAGTTGAACATACGAAAAAGGCAGCCGTATGTCAACGAAAATCGGCTCTGAGATACGACAGTACTTCTTTCGTCCCTTCGAGCACCCGGCGGGCGACGGAGGAATGGGAAGTGACCGAGCAGAAAGAGGAGCGGAAATGTTTCTTACGAAATGTTTTCTTTCTTCAATTCAATAAAGGCGTTCAATGTCGAAAGAATGCCTTGCACATTCACAACGTAGGCACTACACTGGAGGCCCTCGCCCCGATGGTATTTGCCGAAATCCTTTCCAAAGAATTTATAGACATGACAGGTCAAAAAAATGTTGATCGAAGGATCCAGAAGCTCCTGGGGCGTCAGTCCGAAGTCTTTGCCCCAATATTCCCAATTGATCTGCCCCAGACCATAATCGCCAGTCTCCTTGTTGATGCTGTTTTCCTTGAAATTGCTTTCGGCCATGATGATGGCGATGATTTCAAGGGGGTTCACTCCATGTCTCCGGGAAGCATGGAAGATCAAACCGGCATACCGCAAAGTCTTAGCTTCGGGAAGCTGATTCTCAGTGATCAACCGGATCATGCTCGCAAGATGCAGAACTTCTTTTACGCTGACGTCGGCAGATTTTGTGCGGGAGAGAAACTCCTCCATTCCGGCTGGAAAGTCGGCTCGCGCGCTCCTTGGAGCAAGAAGAGTAATGTATTCTATCAGGACAAAAACGGCGATGGCCATGATGAAAACGATTGTGACGGATTCCAGGATGGTGTGGAGCATTATCTTTTTTTTCAATTTCGAGTGAAAGTCGCTTGTCGAATGACATGGCATCACATGGATGTTGAAAAGCCACATTTTTCCTCCTCCTCTTTTGAAACGTCTATTTTCTTCTCCTCGGGGCCTCACTTCTGGCCTATGTGCTCATTCTAACGGAAACAGCACAGTATACGAAAACAGGATAGAAGTTCTATTTTTAGTCTACGAGAAAGACCTCAATATCGTAAATGGGGGATGTACTGTATTTAAGCGAGAATCCACCAGTATTTTTTTAGGATAATTCCCTATGCAATAACTCGATACCCCGGCACGGTCTCTTTGATTTCCCTAAGGCTTGTTCTACAATGGAGTTACATCGGATCCTTTATGAAACTCGATCGGGAAAGGCAAGGAGAATTTTTTATCCTCTTGCAAGCTCTCCTGTGGAGCCTGTTTCCAGTGATTACCATTCTTTCCTACGACCGTCTTCCTCCGTTGGTCTCTTTCGGTTGGAGTACCTTCTTTGCCTCTCTCTCTTTCGGTGGCGTGGCAACGGCCAGGCATCGATGGAGGGAGATCGCGGATCGGTCTTCCTTAAGAGACGTATTGTGGACCACGTTCGTTCTCGGTGTTGTGTATTATTGCCTGGTCTTCGTCGGCCTCCGCTATACGAGCGCAGGAAATGCAAGCCTGATCGCATCCACCGAAATGTTATTCAGTTTTGCCTTTTTCCACGTCTGGCGAAGAGAGTTCATATCCCCGAGGTACCTCCTGGGGGCTGCCCTCATGCTGGTCGGTGCGTTTATCGTTCTCTGAATAAAAGCCCTGCACCCCACGTCTAAAGATTCGAATCTCGTTTTTACTTTAAAGAAGAATCCCTAATTCCGCGATGGGGAGATTCGCTTCGCAGGAAGCAGGCAATGTGGGCCTCGGATGATTTGGAGTTGTTTGCAATAGATTTGTTTATTTCTTATATTGGGTAAAAAAAGGAGTTGACCTGTGATAAACAATCGTGCTGCAACAAAGGAGGGTTTTTATGAAGAAAAAAGTATTTATTGGCGTAGTGGCTGCGCTTATACTGGTGACCTGCATCGGTTACTCAAATGGAATAGCTGCCGAGGTCAATATCAATGTGGGTATCAAGGCGCCTCCACCGCCACCCCTTGCGATTCCTGCGCCGCCGCCCATGTTTGTCATCCCTAGGACGTATGTCTACTTTGCCCCTGAGGTGGATGTGGACGTCTTCTTCTACCAGGGTTACTGGTATCGTCCCTACCGTGGAAACTGGTATCGATCCAGAACCTATAATGGAAAATGGATTTACATTTCCTCCGCAAGAGTGCCTCGAGCCGTTATCAATGTCCCCCCCGATTTTCGCCATGTCCCTCCAGGACACCGGCACATCGCGTATGGAGATGTCAGAAAGAACTGGAGGACATGGGAGAAGGATAAGTATTGGGAAAGGCCCGGATAAAGGAGGAGGCAGGGAAAGACACGGCGATTAGACTGTTGGGACCTGGATTTCGTGAGCCAGACGATCCCTTTAAATCGGGGGCGGATTAGGATGCGATTCTCCATTCAGAAGGAACTATTCGATATCCTGCCTGATCTCACCATCGGAATGATAGTAGCCAAGGGGGTGGACAACACCCGCCCTTCCAGAGAGATTGATGAGCTTCTGAGCCGAGCTGTCATGGAGATGAAAAAGAATTTCATCGGTGAAAAAGCCCAGGATCATCCAAGGATCAAACCATGGAGGACGGCCTTCTCAAAACTGGGTATTTCAGGGAGCAAATTTCAAAGTTCTATTGAATCCATGGCAAGGAGGATTTTGAAGGGAGATCCTTTTCCAAAGATTAATCCTCTTGTTGATTTGTATAACAGCGTCTCCTTAAGATATTTGGTCCCCATGGGAGGCCATGATCTGGATACGGTCGAGGGAAATGTTCACCTGCGGTTTGCAGAGGGATGGGAGCCCTTCACTTCGATGGGGGGGACGGAGACGGCAACGGTGCCCGAAGGAGAACTGGCCTACTGCGATGATCGGGAGGTGCTGACCCGAAATTGGGTATGGCGTCAGTGTGAGAAAGATAAAACGACAGAGAAAACAAAAAATATCTTCATTCCCATTGATGTGTTACCTGAAGTGGGGAGAGAGCGGGCTGATGAAATCATCCTTGAGCTCTCTCAGCTCATTCCCAGGTATTTAGGAGGAACGCTCTTTTCGACCGTTCTCACTGGCGAAAAATCTTCTGTTGACTTTCAAATTTAAACCGGGATCCGAAAGCGAGAAAGATCAGGAAAATAAAAAGGGAAGAGCAAACCTCTTCCCTTTTTAATCCTTTCTCTTTCCTCCAGAGGATAGTTCATCTTCTTTATTGGGGTGGGATTAGTACCCTTTCTTCTGAATCTCGGCTAAGCCTTCATCCACTGTGAAGACGGCACCGCACTTCGGACACTTAACCTTTGCGTCCTTCGAGATCCCCGTACACCCAAAAGAAAAAACTGCCAAGATCGCCAATGCCAGAAAGATGCTCACCCATTTCCTCATTACCCTTCACCTCCTTTCCTCATGGTTCAGAAAAATCTCGACGTATAATATACTATAGAGAAAACGGATACCAAAAATCCGTTTCTATGTCAAGAAAAAAATAAATATTTCTTTCCTCCCCTGAATATCCCTCGCCTCATTTCTTCTTTTTAGGTTTGGCCTTTTTCGTTGTCTTTTTCGCCTTGGGATGCTTCATGCCGCATGACATATTTTTGTCACCTCCCTTATGATATTGATTTATTTATCTCTTTTAAATTAATATTTGTCAAGAGTTTTCTTATGGATATCACAACTGAAAGCCATGGGAGAGGGGACGATGACGAAAAAAATCCGGATAGACATTAACTCTGACGTCGGAGAAAGTTTTGGCGTCTACAAACTAGGGCTTGATGAAGAAGTGATCCCCCATATCACCTCAGCCAACATCGCTTGCGGATTCCATGCCGGCGACCCCTCGGTGATGCGAAGAACAGTCGCTCTGGCAAAGCAATTCGGCGTGGAGATAGGAGCCCATCCTGGATTTCTCGACCTCATGGGATTCGGACGGAGGAACGTCGATGCCACGCTTGACGAAATTCAAGACTACGTCGTTTATCAAACAGGAGCGCTTCAGACCTTCGCGCAATCGCTGGGGCTGAGACTCCAGCACGTAAAGCCTCACGGAAGCCTTTACAATATGGCCGTGGCAAACCCCAAAATATGGGAGGCCATTGCAGAGGTCGTAGCGAAGATAGATCCGAAAATCATTTTGGTTGTCTTGGCCTCTTCAGAAAGAGAGTCTCTTCTGGAGATTGGAAAACGTCACGGCATCCGCGTTGCCCTGGAGGCCTTTCCAGATCGGGCGTATCACAGAGATGGCTCCTTAGTTTCTCGAAGAGAGAAAGGGGCAGTGTTCCACGATCATGAGATCGTCGCAAAAAGGGCGCTGAAGATGGCTCTGGAGGAAAAGGTGGTTGCCGTGGATGGGACGGAAATCGAGCTGAAGGCAGATACGCTCTGCGTCCACGGAGACAATCCTGCTGCCGTCCAGATGGTGAAGAGGATTCGACAGGAAATGAGGGATGCCGGCGTGGTGGTTACAGCCATGAAAGAGTTTGTTTGTTGAACAATAAAGGGGCCAAGGGGTCTAAGATTCAAGTGGTCGAGTGATAATTTGAGTTTGACCTTGAACCCTTGATCCCTCGAATCCTTGTTCAAAGAAATTATGGGCCTTTACCCTAGAACACAATTTTATCTGATGGGCGACCGCGGGCTCCTCCTTGAATTCGGAGACGAAATCAGTCGTGAGATTAGTGAGAAGGTGAGGAGGATGGCCTTGGCCATGCAGGCGGAGGAAATGGAGGGAATCGTTGAAACCGTTCCCACCTACCGGTCACTGCTTATGGTTTACAATCCATTGGTTCTCGCCCTCAATGATCTAAAAACGTGTTGTATCCGGGTAGAGGAGGGACTTCAACAAATTCCTCTTCCAGAGCCCAAACTTACGCGCATCCCGGTCGTCTATGGTGATCTCTACGGCCCTGATTTGGAGGAGGTGGCGAGATATCATCAAATCTCTCCTGAGGAGGTGATCCGACTCCACTGCAGCATACCCTATTTGATCTATATGATTGGGTTTATGCCCGGATTTCCTTATATGGGAGAACTTCCTCAGGGATTGGCGACCCCGCGCCTCAAGACACCCAGGCTATCCGTCCCCAAAGGTTCCGTGGGCATTGCGCAGAGACAGACAGGGATCTATTCCATAAGGAGCCCGGGAGGCTGGCACATTCTTGGCCGAACGCCGGTGGAGTTGTTCGATCCCGAGAAAGATCCTCCAGTATTGCTCCAAATGGGAAACCTTGTCCAGTTCTATCCCATCAGCGAAGGAGAATTTAAGGAGTGGGGAACGTAACCCCTCCTTCCTCCCCTTAACTAAGGGGAGGTTAGGTGGGGTTAATTTTGGAAATATGGAACGAGTAGCGACATTCGAAATCCTGGAGCCCGGCATACTGACCACGATTCAGGATCTGGGTCGCTACGGTTTCAGTCGGTTCGGCGTCCCCCCGTCGGGAGCCCTGGATGCTTTCTCCTTCCGAGTTGGCAACCTGCTGGTCGGCAATGGAGAAAGGGAAGCCGGCATCGAGACCACACTGATGGGCTTGAAAATAAGGGCTCTGAGGGAAGCTGTGATTGCCATCACAGGGGGAGACCTTTCCCCTTCATTAAACGAGGAGCCTTTGGAGATGTGGAGAACTCATCTTCTGGTGAAGGGCGATGTCATCGCCTTCAAGAGAGTCCGATCAGGGTGCCGCGCTTATTTAGCTGTGAGTGGCGGATTTGTTGTTCCAAAAATCATGGGGAGCTGTTCGACCTATCTTTCGGGGAATTTTGGTGGCTTGGAAGGCAGGAAGTTGAGACGAGGAGATATTCTTTGCACCCCCGATACCTCAACCGCTCTTGATAAATTGGGGCTTCGGTTTCCAACGGAATGGATTCCTTCTCCCGGGAAAGAGATATCTCTCAGGATTATCGCGGGACCGCAGGATCACCACTTTTCGGAAAAAGGAATCCAAACATTTAATTCCTCTTCCTATCAAGTCACTCCGCAAAGCGACCGGATGGGAGTTCGTTTGGAAGGCCCGAAGATCGAGAGACGATCTGACGTAGAGGAGTCGATCATCTCAGAGGGCTTGATTTCCGGAGCGATTGAGGTTCCAGGTGATGGGAAGCCGATTATCATCTTAACCGAGTTGGTTACGGGAGGCTACACAAAGATCGCCACGATCATCTCAGCGGATTTGCCCGCGGTGGCCCAGTTGAAGCCAGGGGATCAAGTGCGGTTTAAGACCATCTCCGTCGAAGAATCTCACTTTGTTTTAAAAGAGCAGGAGGAGAGGCTGAAAGAATTTGGGAAAGTTATTCAGGCATCGAGCTTTGTCAGGGATAGGAAGAGCGATTGATTCTTCCTCATGTAAACCCCTGGCTCTGCCAGGGGCTACTTACTCGAAGAACTTTTGAATAAAATACATTTACGAAGCGTCTAAGAAAGTAACTTCGTCGGACCAATGATGCGCAATAAGCAGAATCCGGTTTCATGGAAAGAGAACGAAAAAAAAAGCTTTTGCAGACTATTGCAAAGCGGGAAAGGGCTCTTGGGCGGCATCGTTCCTTTTCGATTGAAGTGGAGGAAAAAATGAAGAAACTTCTTTTCACCTTATTAATCCTTGTGTTTGCCTCCTCTGCATCGGCTACGGTGTACAAGTGGGCTGACGAAGGAGGGGTGATGAATTTTACAGACGATGATAGCAAGGTTCCTGCTAATTATCGCAACAAGGCCGAGCAAGTTACCATGCCCAAAGCGGCACGCTCAACCCCGTCTCAGGCGTCCTCTGGAAACGTCGCTGTCACCGCACAGTCTGGGGAGACAGCGACCCAGCCGCCTCCAATCGCCCAGACCTTGGTCCGTGAGGGAGACTTTGCAATCAAACTGACTGAGGCACTTAAGATAGGCCAGGCCAAAAATGAGGCAGAAGCTGAGAGCACATTGGCCTCGGCCGGTATCGCACCCAAAAATGGATGGATCGCCGACTATCCCGTGACACCCGACATCATCGGAGAATTGGAAAATACGATCGGTATAGCGGCGGATTCTGGAAAATTGGGGATGAAGAAAGACGAAGCTTTAAAAGCATTCCGGACCGCTGCGGTAGAATTTCAATTGCCTATCATTGCTGAAATACCGAATGAATACGCTGAGAGTTCTTCTCCGACAGCTTCTCAGTACGCTGAGCCGTCGGCGATCGATGATTACTATGATACGGAAGGTCCGCCCGTGGTCACCTATTATCCTCCTCCCCCGGATTATGACTACATGTATGCTTGGGTCCCCAACCCGTTCTGGTGCTCCGGGTTCTTCTTCCCGGGATTCTTTATTCTCCATGACTTTCATAGAGTGATTCATACACATGGGCATACGTGTATCCTTACCAATCACATCAGAGATCATAGAACAGGAAGGTTCTCTGCGATTGATCCCGTGAGGAGAGCTTCCGGAACGATCTCCGGAAGCAGGGGTACATCTGCCGTGAGAGGACTCAATTTCTCAGAGGCCAGGAATGGTGCTCGGGCCATCTTTGAGCGCAGCCGTGCGCGGACCGGTTCCAACATTGCTCCCATGCCGATGGCGGGTAAAAGTGGTAACGACAGAAATCCTGCCTATTTGGGGTCAGGCCGGGCTAATCAAAAACAAGTTTATAACAGTCAAAGGAGCCGTCTGGGCTTCAATATTCGAAGCGGTAATAGTGGCAGACCACCTGTGAACAGCCAGAGGATGGACAGACAACACGGGAGGAACTTTCAAAGACCCTCCACGGGTGAAGCCCGATCATCCAGTCCGGTTTTACGGGATTTCGTTAGATCTTCCGGCCCATCTCCGCATGGTGGAGGCCAGCATTTCGGCTCATCAGGGATGGGGAGCAGAGGCTTTTCCGGGTCCCATCAAGGGGGGAGCCAAAACAGCGGCGGCTCCGGCCGCGGAAGTTCCCGCTTTTAGCTGAAAGGAGATAGGTCAAAGGCCCTTGCCGTCAAGCCCTACTCAGTTAGTTTACTGGGATTAAGGGGAATCTCAAATTCCCATAGATTTGCACCCGACCCGAAATAGATTTTTCGACCCAGGATCGCCATCCCCGAATGAATTGGGACAGGGAGTTTCGCAATAAGGGATACCCGATC
>Ga0335081_10004928_pt1 | contig 21113 bp, 27 predicted proteins | sample Lox_Sample_35_FD_206713 | JGI IMG/M metagenome (GOLD analysis project Ga0335081, IMG submission 206713) | Soil microbial communities from Loxahatchee National Wildlife Refuge, Florida, United States - Lox_Sample_3.5 | ecosystem: Environmental > Terrestrial > Soil > Wetlands | place: USA... | reverse complement strand
CGATTCGGCCGATCGGCTCGCCAAGCCGAGGCGGAACGATTACGAGAGTAGCGAGAACAGATCGGGCATGGAGCGTTTCCGAAGTGCTGGCCTTCTGGTGATCGAGGACCTGCCTCGCCGCTCGTTGCGTGCGGAGCATGTCAAATTGGAGATACCCATACCGGGCAAGAGCGAGTGCGCCCCCGACGATGAGGACGCACCCGAAATAGATCATCAGCTTCTTGCGCATCGATAACGGGCCACTAGCTCTGCCTGGTCGCGAATCGAATCGCGGTGAAGCCACCGGACAGGAGCAGGACGCCAAGAAGGGGAATGCCCGCGAAGTTGCCGTTTGTATGTGGTAGCGTGTTCGGCAGTGTGTCAGGGCTCTCGACGGGAGCAACCGGGGTTGCTAGAGCTGAAACCGCATCTTCCTCTTCTTCGCCCTCAACCACGGGGACTGAAGGCTCGGGATCAGCCTGCTTTGCCGCCGTCTGTTGTACCACTGGCAGATCAGGCGCGGGCGGCGTCATCAGCGGTTCCTCGGACCGCGCTGCGTACTGCCGTTCGGACTTCTTATAGACGAATTCGACGCCGGTTGTTTCGCCGGGGTAGAACCAGCTATGCAGCGCTTCCGGTGAACCCGATGGCCGCTCCTCGAAAGTGACGATGGTCTTACTCGCCGGTTCAGGCCGGGAATTCGGTATCGCCAGAATTGTGGCAAGAATCTGTTTCTGGTCCTGGGTGAAGACCTGAACGACGTTTCGATCGGACTGGCTGTCGGCCAGCTTGAAAACGTAGGTCCCCGCAGGCAGAACCTTGCCGGGGATCTCCACCGGTTCGTTGAACGTCAAAACAGTCAGCTTGTCCCACTCGTCCGCCTTCGCGGCGGGGGAGAGCCAAACGCTGCTACCGGCGAGCAGTGTCAAGAGCGTGAACTTCAATCGCTGAATCATAGAATTTTCCTTTAGCTATCTGAGCGGCCCTTCGATCTTGTCCGCTCAACTGAATCTCCTTCCATTTTTGCCGAGGCACGGGCAGGACCAATCTCAATCCAGTTGTTTTCTATTGTTTAGTGCTCCATTCGTATGCTTCATATGACGATTAAAGGAACAAACTGACGAAATCTGCCGCGGATTTGATCACAGTGATCTTACTTGTAAGATGCACTCCTGAAGTCGTGGCTCGTTGGCAGCGCGTTACCCTCCAGAGGCGTCTGTCTCTGGACGCGATCTAAGCGGGCATGCATCGGGCATCGCTGTGTAAATTCGGCGGCAGAGGCAATCTTGCTTAAGGTGTGTAGTGAGGCGGTTTGCATCAGATCCGGGCAAGCGTTTTGCTCCCACTTAACAGTGAGATTCCAACAAATACGGTTCCGACGATCGCGGTTTTGCTCTTCATGCATCCTCCTGGCCGAACCAGCCGGCCTTTTAGAAGATACGAGCGACGGGCTGACTTGTGTATTTGGGCGCCGCCAGGGATCGCTCATTGCGGGGACGGGCGGGGTGCCGGCCCGGCGAGAGGGGCGGCCGAAGTCAAGGGAACGCCGGCCACGGTCGTAACCGGAAAGCCTCGTTCGCGCCATCCGCGGAGGCCGCCGGCCAGCGGATGGACATGGTCGATGCCTCTCCGTTGGAGAGCCAGCGCCACGCGCGCGCTGGTAAATTCGCCGGGAGACGCGCAATAAAGGACGACTTCCCGAGAGGGCGCTATCTCTACATCCCTGTATTGTTCCAGCCTGTGGGGGTTAATCCGGACGGCGCCTGGGATTGCCATCGCCGGCACAGAGTGGCGCACCTGGTCTTGCAGATCGATCAGCAGAATATCCTCGCCTGCGTTCAGCTTGTCGTTGAGCTCTTCCGGAGCCATTCGGGCCAACCTGAACTGGCGCACAAAACGCTCCCAGCGAATCAGCTTCTTTACCATATAGACAGCGATGGCTGCCGCGACAGCCAGTGCCAAAAGAGTACCGATACGTGCGAGATGGAGGGCTACGCGATCCAATTGATTGCTGAAGGCGTACCCGAGGACTACATAGGCGGTGGACCAGAAAAGGGCTCCCACCGCGTCGAACAACACGAAGGTCATCGGTCCAATGCGGTTCGCACCGGTTAGAGGGGCGGCCACGGCATCGAGTCCAATTACGAATTTGGAGATGAGCAGCGTTTTCACTCCGTGTCTCGCGAAGGTAGCGCCCGCCCTATGGACGAGAGATCCCGGATCTCGCGAAAGCCCCCCAAGAAAGTGCAACGTCCGCTCTCGCCATCTTCGGCCAGCCTCGTACCATCCCAGGTCGGCCAGCACGAAGGTGATCAGTGACAGGCCTAGAATGGCCCCTAAATTCAGCTTTCCCGAGTGTGCCAGAGCGCCTGCCGCAACCAGAAACAAATTGGCGGGGATGGGCAGGCACGCTTGCCGGCCGAGTATTGCTCCAGCCAGGAGGCAGTAGCCGTGACGTTCGAGAAAATGGATAGTTTCATTCATGAGCTGATCCGGTTCAAAGGCCGGCCCGATTCGACGACGCGCGGCCTTCTAGGCATCGCGCACCATCTCTTGCTCCCCAGAGCGGCCTAGCGCCGCCGATAACATAAGCCTCCCCCAGAAAATCCCTTTCTTTTAACGCGGGAACGCGGAGGATCAGTGCCTGCCTGTCTTTCGGTGGGAGACCCACCACGGCCTGGCGGACTGCCTGGGCTCTATCATCCCGGATGTGAGAGTGATCCACCCGTTCATCGGAACAGGCTAGGACATTCAGGTCGGGGAGTCCCTGGCGAGGGGGTTTGGCCTGATCGCGCCGGTATAGCATCGACGCCCCATTGACCGCGACGCGAGTTATCCAGGTGCGGAAGCTCGACTCCGACCGTTGGCAACCCGGAACGCGGTTGGCGTTCGATTTGAGACTGCGTTTTGACCGCCACTCTCGATCCGCAGCGTCGACGTCAATCCACACCCTTCCTCGAACAGATATTTGTCTATGCGCTTCGGGATCGCCTTGGCCACGAAGCAGCGGTGGGGCCCCACCTCCCGCTCGCCAGCAGGCGCAGAGTGTAGTTTGCCAGGCTGATGGCACCGTAGTGATGTTCCTTGCCGGCCGCCGCCCTTGATCTCGCTCTCGATCAACGGATTGAGCGCCAGATGACGGACCAGCATCCAGCCCATTTCGGAGGTAAGGGTGAACGTCTTTGTCCGGCCTCCGAAACTCCATGCGCCCCACTTCCTCCGCATGCACCTTGCCCTTCAAATCGCTCACGGCTTACGACCGCATGGCAACATACTCCTGCAGCGTCGCGCTGCGGCGCCCGTTATGGGTGAGCAGCTCCGCGAATAGCTGCTCCTTTGTGATGTTATAGCGCAGCGACCCATCGCCGGACCCAAGTCGCTCGATTTCAGATTGATCCGTTCCACCGCTCCGACTGACAGAGCCGTCACTATGAGCAGCAGGAAAACCACGAAAAACCGTCTGACAACGGCCCCGGGCGGCATCACGCGTTCTCTTACCATCCTCAATCCTCGAAGCTGCGCACGCCGCCCTGAAATTTGTTCTTGATTACGTTCGACCAGAGCCACTTGATCACTCGGGCATCGTTGTAGCAGTACGCCAGGTTGTGATTCAGGGTGGAGAAGCAATGCCGCTGGCATGTATTTTTCATGCTGGAGAGCTGCGCTTGATCGAACTTCGGCTGGTCGATATTTCCCCAATCGAAGGTAGCTCCGTACATCGGGAAGCAGGGCGCCACCGTGCCATCGGTGCGGATGATGACGTTGTTTTGGCCGGCGCGGCAGTTCCATTCGGCAAACTGAAGCTCCCCATTGGCGTCGGATACAATCCCCGGCATCGAGGCGAGTAGGTCCGCCTGGTCTTCCGTCCCATTGGTCCCATCCCCATTCCAGCCGTATTCCTGGAGATCGAGTCCGGACGACATCCGGAGAAAAGCTTTGATCTCCTGAAGCCGTTGCACCGAGTTCACCATCTGGTAACCGGCCCGGTTTCTCTCGATGAGCCAGTCGACCAGGGAGTCCACCTCACGCCAATCTTCCGGCCGGATGTAAGTAGGGTTGTCATACAAATGCTTGAACTGATCATGGGGCTCGAGCATAGGAGTCTCATTGATGTGATAGTCGGTGGCTACCCGATGATCGTGCGCATATTCGGTGAGTCTCCTGACGTCTTCCAGGTTGTTGCGGCAAATGTTGATATTGAAGAAAACCAGATAGCCGTAAACGTACTGCTTGCGCAGGATGTACTCCAGATTGTCTTCTGCGGGCACCAGCGCTTTGGGCAGGCTTGGCTTGTGATCCCAGGAGTCCAAGGCGAAGTTGATTGCCGATACTCCCGCGTCTCCGAGGCGATCCGCAAGGCTTGGCCGCAGCAGGCGCCCGTTAGTCGCGACGTAAACCCAGAAGCCTTTTTTCGCAGCGTAATTAACCACTCTGTGCACAAAGTCCGGCCGCAGAAGCGGTTCGCCGCCCATCAGAGCCAGCACCCGGCAGCCATGGTCATGCAGCCAGTCGATGGAACGCCGGGCGACCTCTTCGGTCATTCCTTTGACAGCGTTGTTATAGGACCAGCAGTACCAGCAGTCGAGGTTGCACTTGTATTCGATAAAGAGGTACGCAGTGATGGGATGGAACTCTCCGGGCATCACACGAGAGCGAACGTATGGAAATAACCACGCTCGAGACGTTCGATAGACATCCTTCGCAGACCACCTTCGCTTCTCGGGTGGCGTCATCGGCCCCGGATCGTTCAGCAGTTCCGGATATTGAGGGAAGGCGGGCTGAGGCAGGGCCGGTCCCTTCTTGGCGGCCGGAGTGGGTGGACGTTGACTGGAGTTAGTAAGCAGATCGTGAATTGCAACGTCGATGCGGAATTTTGCAGCTGTAGCCAAGGAACTCACCTCGTAAATGAAATATCACCGACCCTCGAAGCAGTCCTTCGCGCGAGCACGAGTCTGCCAGCGTGCCCCCGCTCGTCCAGCGATAGGCCGGTGAGCCTTTGGGTTGGAATTAAGCACTCAGGATTCCATTCGAGCACGCGGTAAGGGGAAAGTCACAGAATAACTACTTAGGGATATTTCGGTTGACACGAGGTGACCTGTCACGCAGTCGGAGAAAGCGTCATCATGACGGGCATTCGACATCTGACCATGGGCCGGCTCGCGTGTGACACGCAACTAATCGCCGCCTGCGATGCTCCTCATTGGTGAGGATCAGGATCGGGCTCTATCGCGTCGCTGGTGCATTCGCAGGCTACGCTCTCTTTACTTCCGTATCGATCGGCCAGGAGACGCCGCCGCGCGATCCGGCCGCGACCACCTACGGCGCCGCTGCGCGATAGCCGACCACGAGCAGCGCGAAATTCAAGCTGGCGTCAGAAGATGCCTTCGATTCGAGGAACCCTCGAGCTGGCGGAATCTTTGGCGGCGAGGGACAGTTGACAAACTCCAACCGCTCATTCGGGCAAGAGGGCCGGGGATTCGGCAGATGCCTCGGTTTGACACCGCGCGAAACCGTTATGAGCCGGGCTGCCCGAGAGCGTTTGTAAGCCGCGGTCGTCTCAAACGACTGTACTATCCGCGGATCGAATGACGCGGCGGCTGCGAAGCCGTGGAGACATGGTCATGCATCGAAGAAACCAGGTCATGAACTGCCCCTCCCGCGTTGCGGGACATTTTGGCGACGACTACCGAAGTCGAATGCTGGTCCAGCTTCGCTCTCTTCGAAGCAACGCCTTGCCAGACCACCTCCCCGGTCCACTCGGTGGTCAATTGAGCCGATAGAGAGACTTCGATCCAACACGTCAGCGCCGCGGTCGACTTCTTCGAGGCCCTCGATTGCACCGGTCAACACGCAATCCCGCGTGTCGTGGCCATCGAATCGGTCAGCCGGCTGGAAGGTTCCGCGCGCCTGCATCTCCCGTATGACCGCCCTCGTAAATCGCGCGGCTAGGCTCCGCCGCCCAGCGCTCATACGCGTAGAAGCCCAGTCACTCCGGCGATTCCAGGTACCCGATTGCTCCATTCTGCAAAAAGGCGGGAGCATCGAATTCGCGCGCGGCCATAGAGCCGAGCGTTGCGGCGGGCCTTGCGGCTCCAGACAGGGGTATCGGCACGTTCAGAACGTAGAGACTGGGGTAACGGATTTTGCCGGCACAGCCGGCCAGAGCCCCAAGGGCAACAGTCAGCCCAATCGCCAGGTTCAGTCTTGAATTGCGCGTCAATGCACTCTCCGGGAACGCCGGACCAGCCGGGCTTCACAAGATGGGAGCGACTCGTAAGCGGCTTGTTAGATGTTGCGGGCTGACGCTGGTTCGACACTCGAGTCGAATAGCACGATAATCAAGAGCAACGATTATCCCGGGGTGCTGCAATCTCGACTGTGAAGTGGAGCCAGGCGTTGGCTCTACGAGTGCGATCAGCATTCCGCAATTGGGATCGTATCCGTCCGGCGGCTCCGGGGTGCAGTTTAAGCCATGAAGCAACGACCTGGAGGCTCGATCGGAGAGTCCGCGATGCCAACCTTACGAATAGAGAAATAGAACATGCGACAACACCCGCAGATAACGGGAGAACGCCTGGCAAACGGGCGATACATGCGCCGGTGCTTACGAGAAATGACCCACCGCTTCCCAAAACTGATCCAGGCGGTCTGTATCCGCTCATCGGTGACGCGCCTGGACCAGTTCCTCGATAGTCTCCGCCACTTGACTAAGTGCCTTGTTGTGAACCAGATGGTTCGCGGTAGAGATTCGCGCCACTTCGCAATCCATTGAAAACCCGCAGACTGTTTCCTGCCGCTGCTCACCCACGGCTCTGTTGGCGCGCGCCTGAACCAACGCCGCGTGATCGGAGAATGCTTCTTCGCATCAACAACGCCATGACGATAAAGGTATCGGGACGGCGAAGGGCGAGCCTTACAATCCACATGGAGAGCCCGTGTAGCCGTAGGCGTGTGTTGTTTCGTTGAGCTCCGGCAGATCCTGCTTTAAGGCGTGCCGGATTTCCGGGTTCATTAAGCGGCTTTCCTCTCCGCGATCATCACGGCCTCGGTCTGTGATAACCGTGCGTTCAGTCCGCGCTCGCGAGCTTCGCGGAGTTTCTCCGAGAGCACACCAGACCTAATATCGGCAGGCCAGTAAACCTGACGCCCAGTCTCGTCGTAGTATACGACCTGGTAAGAAAACCTCAGAAACGACTTCATTACGCCACCTCCATATCTTGCCGGATCACCCGAGCAAGCATTTCGACGCATGTCAACTGCCAGAGGATCACGTTGCTTGCGTCATGGCCCAAAAGATCCACACGACGCACACAGCTGGAGGCCAGCGCAGTTTATACACAGAGAGCAGCCGGTCTTCAAAAGCGAACCTTACTCTTGATCGCGCAACCGGACGCAAGGAAGAACGAGCGCGGCACATACTTGGGATAGAAATACCAACTGGGCCAGACTGGCAGGGCTGCGCCGTAAACCAGCCAGGGATCGTACTCTGGGACATAAACCATATCAGATTCGGCTGGTTCAATAACGATCGCCTGTCCCTCGGTTTTCACGGCCTGGTGTGGAGAGCCATTTAGGTTTCCAGCGCTGCGCCCGGCGCCGCATTGCTTGCACCGCGTCCATCACTTGCTGCGCCTGGTTTATGTAAGCGTCGCCGAGCGATGACGTCCAGGAAAGGTTCTTGTCCATATTTGCCAGAACCGCAGGGAAACTGCGTGAGTGCCTTCACGCTCGAGTCCCAGGGCTGCTGGTCGACGGCTCGTACTAGTTCTTTCCCTTTAAGATTTGAGTGCTGTTGCAGCCAGCGATCTGCCTCTACGGCTTCGGTCGGGTAGGTCGCCGCTGCGAGAATCTGTGCAACTAATTCGTCTGGATATAGCGCGATGGGCGCAACCAGTTGCTGGAGTTGCTCGGGCGACTCCAATACTACTGGAGCCGCTGCTGGTTGTGACTGGGCCGCCAGCGGCGGGCATAAAGCTCCCAGCACAAACCAGCCCGACCACAGGAGCGCAATGGTGTCTTTCAGCCTCATATCAATTCTCCGTGCCGGGCAACGCCTCGGACCGGTGCTCACGCTACTATGAATGCACAGCGGATGCCAATCAGCCCCATGGCTACCGGCGACTCCCGAGTTGCGCCCGGTGCAGGCCGAACCCAGCGGTTTGACTGTTTTACTTTGCTGCCCAGTTGCCGCAGGCGTGCATCGTGCAGCACTCAAACGCTCAGCATTTATCGACATCTGTGTCGAACGGAGATCACTAGAGCGGTCGCGTCTCCTGCCGCCGGTTTGAAATTTGCTTGCCACCTGCGCCTGGAGAACCATGACTGTCCGCGGTCCAGCATTGATATTGTCCGCGAAGCGGCCACGTCAGAAACTCGTGCTTCATACGGCACCATACCCTTCCAATTGTGTCCCTCAACTTAGCCACACGCCGAATCATGTTTAGGACCTTCTATCGCACGCTCTTGTATCCGCTTCTAAGCAGGTTGTTCGCCACGCCGGTAGGGAGCATTTAAGTCGGCTTGCTTCGCGATCTGTCCCACAGCATTGGGAACTGGCGCACACAGATATCAGTTCATCTCCAACCCGTATTCAACGAGCAGCGTAAAATTCAAATGTGAATCAGCATTCGAGCTGGGCGGAATGTGCGAAGGGACATTTGTGCCGAACTGGTTTCAGACCGAGTTCGTGCAGCCTACCCCAAGCCTAACTAACTTGAATTCATCCATGGCTTTGCTTCATCAGCTCCAAACAGCGCCACGCTTGGCCGGCTCAGCTTGTCGGCTATCGTGCGCCGCTTTGCGATGTTTTGGAACCTCAGTTGCCCTACGCCAAGAGACCAGATCGGTCAATTGTTCGGGAAAGGGATCTCTCCGACGATGAAGACAGAAATCAGAACGGTTCAGCAGAATTTAGAGGCGCACCTGAAGGCAGCGAGCTCCGGCAAGGCATTGGGCGACTCAATCCGCATACACCAGGTGGCCGATCCTGTTGACATGACCCGAGAAGCCGCGGACCGGGACGTCGCGGTTCAGATACTCGACCGCGAATCGAAGCTCGTCCGGCGGCTTCGTTTGGCCATGGACCGCGTTAAGGACGGATCCTATGGACTTTGTCTGCAATGCGAGGACGAAATTGCGCCAAAGCGCTTGAAGGCAATTCCGTGGGCCGAGCTATGCATCCATTGTCAGGAGGAAGCCGACAATTTAGTCAGCCACAGAGTGCGTATGCTGGACTCCGAACACTGGACGGAAGCGGCATAGGGATGGCGAACACGGGCTTTCGACAGACCTGCCGGAATTCTACGCTTTGCGTTCGAGGCTGTGTAATCCCGGCATCGAGGCGGATTTGCTCAGTCGGAGAGGGCGGCCCGGCCACTTGGGCTTGAAGGGTATGCGGTACCGCACGAAGCGTGCGGCTTCGTCGCGCCGGAGAAGGTCTATCTTCGCCACAAGCTGGACGGCAAGTGTCGAGAGTGGCAGGAAGCCGGCACTCTTCGTCAGGCGTTCTACAACGATCTTCCTCCGCGTTTGGTCCGGAAACTGAATCTGTATGAATCCGCGATGGTTGAACAATTCCCGTATTCGCGATAACGGACTGTGAAGCCCCAGAGACTATTTGACCCATTCCGCTCCGTGGTGATCGCTGTCTGCAGGGTGGATGAATCAACGCCAACTGCAGGTCATCGACTACCTGCGCGAAGAGAACCGGGTTCTGCGCGACCGGCGAGGTGGCGGGCGGCTGCGCCTCGATGACCAGCAGCGCCGGCGATTAGCCGTTAAGGCCAAATTGTTGGGGCAGAGGGTTCTGGCGAAAGTGGCCGCTATCGTCACACCCAGACTTCGTTGGCTTGGCATGAAACTGGTTGCCCAGAAGCACGATGGAAGTACCAATCTGCACCGCGGCGACCTGCACCGGCGGAGAGGTCGAGGTTTTAGCAGTGGCATGGCGGAAGAGAACCGGGATTGGGACTCTGGGCGAATCGCGCCTTGCCCAACCTGGGGCACGCAATGCCTCAGCACGGTCGCGCAACTCCCGGAACGGCAGCCAGCCGGCGCCGCCCGAATTGGAACGCTTATACGGACAGGTTTTGTACGCGGTATTGAACTAAAAGAGCCCTGCTGGGAGCGCCTGATCTTGTTCGGGGAGGATTCGTTACGGAAACTTCGTAAGGCACTATCACGGTGAACGCATCACCAGGGCCTCGCGAACCAACTCATCAGCCCCGAGTCTGGCCATCTCCGTCTCGTCCAACGCCGCCAGCGCCCGGGCGGCTTCTGGAACTATTACAGGGCGGCTGCCTGATCTGGAGAATGTTTCGCGTGGAAGCACGTCTGAGCTCGAGGTCGCGGCCAAACGCAGTAGGGCCTAGCGCAGCCCATCCGACCCAACCTGCTTGGGAGAACTCGGCATGAAACGTCTCAATTGTGTACTCCGAGGCCGAGGCGTTCGGCTTTGGCTCCGGAGAGGGTCTGGCCAAGGCCGACTTGTATCGTCGGACTTGACGACCAGCCTTGGTCCTGGAAATGGCCGAGAATGGCAAGAGTATCGAGTCTTCGGGCCATACGCGGTCAGAACGGTCTGCCGGTAGGTCGCGCGACATTCAGGTCGTAATTCGTACTCCGAGCGTATCATCCGTAAGACCCTTCGATCAGGTTTCGCGCTCTCGGCTGCAAACTTCGCGCACTGCCCGGATTAGTTATGGGCGCACTGCGGGCAACTGCACGTCGCTCGCAAGAGCGCCGGTTTGTCTCACGGCAGGAACTTCCTGTGTAACGAGCTGTTTCTTCTCAATTGCCCACGGCACCAGATAGCGACGACCGCAGGTGCGGCAATGGTATTTTCCGTGGATCGGCCACGCCGGCGAGGCGTGCATGATAGCACACCACAGATCGCCTATCTTCCCAGAATGTGTTTTTTCAGGCATGCTACGCCTCGCTATGCACAAAGCATGGCTCAGCGGCGCTTGTCGTCCATCCCTGCATCCTGGCAAGGTTGCTAGTCAGCTCTCTCTGACCTATCGCCTGAGCCGTCCTGACCTGGGCAGAGTCCGCATGCAGGAGAAGTGTCACGTCAGCGATCGGCACCCCCTCGAAGACCAACAGCACAAGCGCGGCCCGGGGAAACAGGTCGATGGCGAGCAGTGCCTCCTCGATCTCAGCTTTAGAGGTGCCTGGATCGAGAGACCAGTCCCGAGCCGGCAGTGGAGGCCCATCCCCACGGTTCCATTCCGTGCGGCAAACCGATGCCGCCAGCCTGTCGCTGATAGCCGCGAGAGCTCGTGCAATCGTAATTCGCCTCGACCACGCGATTATCCACTCCGAGAAAAACCGGCTGGCATGGTCGTACGAGGCAACGGTTTCAACCGCGATATCGATGCTTAGATCGCGGCGCCCCGTAAGGAGGAAGGCCAGCCAGTGAAGATCGACCGCGTACTTGTTCATCTGCTCGAGTGTCTGCATTCTTGCTGCTCCATATGAATTCTCATAATCAGTGTTTGCCCCTCATCGGATCCTCGGGGTACCGCGCCAAGACGTGGGTTGCTGATTCCGACCACGCGCGTCGTGCGTCAACTGCATCGCACGGCGAGCAAGCGTTTTCGCGGATCAGCCATGCTTCTTTTCGCGGCAGCAATTGCGGAAATGTGCGCACGTGTTTCGGGCCGCATCGCTTCATGGAAGGCCACCTTGGAGCGTTATGCACGAAGTGGCACCACCAGGAGCCATTCCGTTCGATTCCGGGTTGAACCTTGCGCGCCATAGTCTTCTTTAGGAAAACGTGATCGTAAATGAGATCGGATAATGATCCGAAGCATTGATGCCGTCGTGAACACGCCCGAGGGATGCTCTGACAGGGCCCGATACGAATGCCCAGTCAACTGAGTGGCGGCGCCGGAACAACCCACGCGGCGTGGTTGTGCCTGGTGAGGGCAACGCGAGGGCGCTCCGGAAGCAACGGTCGGGAGTGGTGCGGTTCCGAAACGCAACCGAGGCATCGAAATTCAGATCGCCAGCCAAGAGAGTTGGCGACTGAGGCGCAACCTTTGCGGCATCCTGCAGGACTTCTTCGAGCTGCCCAAGACGAAGATCGTTGTTGCTTCGGCTTTCTAAGTGCATGTTATAAACGGTAAGATCCCTTCGGGCGCCTTCTGTTTGCGTCACCAACGCGATGCGTCCGCCCAGCCGCTCCTGAAAAAGGTCAGCGTGTGGCAAATACCATCGTGGGCGCCAGAAGTTGGATTGCCGCCGGAACCGAATCACCTTGGGGTTCCGGAGACCCCACCGTGATAACGTCGCTTGGCCATGATAGGCAGGCGAAGTTCGGCGGCCTTGCGTCAGCTCCTGAAACTCGCGCCCCAAAACGTAATTCATTTGTAGCTTTCGTGCAATCTCCTCGGCGATATTCAGAAAATGGGTTCGACGAGCGTTCAGATCCACTTCTTGAAGAAGAAGGATGTCGGCCTTCGCGGACTCCAGAAAATCAATGACTTCGCGCAGTCGCAACCCACGGTCGATGTTCCAACTGACAATCCGCAGCGCGTCCGGAGGCCAAAGGTTCCATCGGCGTGCAGCGTAGTTTCCAGCCAGAAAGTCATTCATAGGACGACAATCTAGGCAGCGGCGGCGGCGGGCGCCAGTTTGGGAAACACGTTCAGCCTCGCAAACGCTAGATCACCGGGATCGTCGATCTCCGCCCAGGGCAGCCCCTCCGTTTCACTATAAGCGACGTGAAGGCCCTCGTCGGCCAGCTGTTGCACGGCGATATTGAAGAAAGCACGGCCGTCGCCGCCACGAATCAGAGCTTCGATCCGGTTGAACAGACGTCTGTGCGCCGCGGCGCGCACGAGGGTGATGCCAATGTAGGTCGCGCTGAAGTCATCACGTGAGATTTGCTTGCTCATGCGTACGATCCGGTTACCCGCAATGATGACCTTCATGGTCTCGTCGCGCCAAGCGGGATCCACAATCATAGTTATGGGCGCTGCTGAAGACAGCGCCGGCGGCAGTATCTGTGCATCGAAGGCAACGTCGGCATTCAGAACCGCGAAGGAACCGCTCTTCAGCCATGCGCGGGCCATCCACAGCGAATAGATGTTGTTTGTGTCGGCGAAGGCGGGGTTCTCGATGAAATGGAACCGCTCCAGGGATCTAGGATAGTTGCTCATCACATGCCCGATGATCTGGTCTTTTTCATAACCCACAACGATTCCGATGGTCGCCACGCCCGCCTGGAACAGCGCCTCGATCTGCTGATCGAGAATCGTCCACCCGGTATGATCGAAACGGATAAGGCATTTTGGGCAATCGCCATGAGCGGAGCGGATCCGGGTACCCTGTCCGGCGGCAAGTATAATCGCTTTCATAGTGTCTCCTGTGCTATTTGTGCTTCTGGAGTGCCATTGCGTGTCGTGGGCCGCCGGAAGAATTTCCGGTTGAAATATAGAGCCACCGGCCATGTCAAGTTGGCTCCCAAGGCCGCCAGGCGTAGCAACAAAGGCAATCCACCCAAAATTGTGAAGATCAGTATATAGTGAATCGCAACGCCCTTCTTTATGAAGATATGTATCTGCCGCACGACCCGCGAGACGATATTCGAGGGGTCGGACTCGAGCAGATGGTTAAGCCGGCCCGCATACTCCTGCGGCCGATCGGGAGCCGTCGCCAATTTTCGCTGCAGCCGCGTGACAACCACCGACAGCACGCACCCGACGATCAAGAGATATCCGAATGTCAGTTCGGTCGGGCCGCGCTCGCGATAGAGCCCCAAAGTGATGCCACTAAAGACTAGCAGGTACGTTGCCTCATCGACGAAGCCTTCAAACCAGGTGCCAAAGACCGACTCGCCAAATTTGACGCGGGCGAGCATGCCGTCCGCTTCGTCGAAGAGTCCCGAAAGGAAGAAAAGTAAGGCGCCCCCAACATAGGCGGCGTAATGTCCTCGCGAGTACATGAAGGCCGCCAGAATCGCCACGACCAAACCGCCCACAGTAATCCCATTTGGCGTCACGGGAGTATGGGTCAGCAGACGAACGGCGGGCCGGCACAGCAGACGATTGAATTTACTGTATATACCGTCCGAAGGTTTACCCGAGTGCGCAACCAGAAACCGTTCCGCGTCTGCGGTGCTCGTCCACGGTGTGAGGCAAACGCCCTCCGGCACCCTCGCTGCGAGTTGAATCCTTGCGCAACACAGGGCCGCGAGCTTCTTCAGCAGAGCAGGAGCATCCCAGGTGGCGGGTTGAACTGTCTCGGGCGCAAGTCCCGTCAGGGCCCGTTTGTACGTCACCCAGTTCCAGGGCAACCAGAGGAATTGCTCCTCCAACGACACAGCTATCGCGTCCCAGTGGTCGCGCTGTCGTGGGTCGAACGGCCGTACGAGGTGGGTAATCTGCGAACCATGCAGTACCGGGGATGCTGCACATCGGCTCCATATCGACCGGTCGACGTCCGGTGGCCAGATCATCAGAACGGAATCGACGCCCGCGCGCATAGCAGTCGCTATTGCCCGGACCAACAGCGGCACCCCGGCGATTTCACGCGTCAATACGCCCTCGGCATCCGCGTAGTTGCGCAGAACAGCTAACTCCGGAATGGTAATTACAGCCTGCATTAGATTGCCTCCATCTCCGCAGTAAGCGGTTTCACCTCGGGCGCGAGGGAATCATCACGGCGTCGCGACATCCAGGCTAGCCACGTAAGCCCCACGAGGCAGGCGAGCAGGTCGCGAGTCCTCCGGGCGAGCGCGAGCGCCACGCCTGCGGCTGCGGGCAGACCGAAGGACAGAAACGCACCCGCGGCACCACTTTCGTCGGCCCCGATTCGCGCCGGCATCCATCCGGCGACCATTTTCACCATGCGGCTGGCAGCCTCCAGCCCAAGGATCGTGCCCGCGTGCAACGGCAGATTCAAGAAATAGAAAACAGTCGCAACCTCGGCCGCCATCAGCACCTGGCATCCTAAATCGAGCAGAAACATCTGCCGGATCGCGGAGCGGTCTTCGAGCGCAAACTTTCTGACCGCGATTTCGATTTGGCCAGCTTTCCGCAACCACTTGGGACAACGGGCGCCCAGAGAGTCGCCGAGAGGAGTCAGGAGCAGCCTCGGGCGGGCGATCACGAAAAGGCCCGCCATCACTATCGACGCCAAGATGACTGCCGAGGCCACCGACTTAGGGCTGTGAGCCAACAGCACGCACGCCGCCAGACAGCCGGCGACCGCTACCAGTCCGGAGGCAAACCAGTACATACCAGTGTCCACGAGCGTGGCCGCCGTGGGAGACTTGGAGTGTTTTCGCAGGAGACTGATTTTCATGGGCTCGGACGCGACCGGGCCCAGGACAGTCAGATAGCCTATTCCCTGCGAAGCAAGCCGAATCAGCATGAGTTCGCGCGTCGAGGAGTGAATACCGTCCTGGCGAAGGGCGATGGACCACGAACGCGTCTGCAGAAGCAGACGAACTGAGCTGAGCAGAACGATGACCGCGATTCCCCAGCGCACTGCCGCAAGCTCGCTGAGCACCGAGTGCCAGCCGATTCGCCAGCCTACGAAGACGAGGAGCAGAAGCCCCGTCGCGGCAAGCACCGTGTCTCGCCTGCTCACGGCGTGCTCCGTTGACCGGGCGCACTAAGCACTGCCGCCGCCGTCGCATTCGGCGAATAGCAGTAGTATTCGATCTTCAAGTTGGTGGGTCCGAAGACCCGCACATCGGTCACCGACTCATCACTAAAAGGGAACCAAAACGGTCCCTGCTTAGCATACGTATGAACGAAATGGACACTCTTGACCCAGAACGAGGGATTCTTTGCCGGCTGGCCCTCGAGGCGAACGATGGCATACTCGTCGGCGTCTACCCAGATTTTTCCCTCCACCAGATACTTGTTTGGCGTCTTAGGCACGATCGCGATCACGTAAGTCGGCCGTCCATTCAGGCGGTCCGTTCCCGCCATCCTGAATGAGTAGTTATTCGGTGTGATACGCGATCGTTCGCGAAGATCCGGTTTAGATGCCTCGGCCTCCGCGGACAGGAGATGTGGAAAGACATGTTTCCGGATGCCCGCTGAACCTGCGGATGAGACCATGTCGAATTGCTTGGAACCGTCCTTCGAGCAGGTCATCCGGACTACCATCTCGGCGTGCTTGTGATAGCGCTCGTTCCGCAGGGAGTAGCGCCGATCGGCTCTGTAACCAACTAGCGTCGCCTGCCGGTCGTGGTCGCGCTCCATCATCTTCGCAACCACATCGTCAGCGCTGGCCAATTGGGGAGCGGAATCGCTCGCAGCCACCGCGAGCGCGGAAAACAAAAGGAGTGAAGTGAATCGCATAAGTTAGAAGTCCAGTATGAATTTCCCTCGAAACGTCCGCCCGACACCGTTGAAGAGCGCTCCGAACCGATCGCTGTCTATGTCGTTTTGAATGTCGCGGGGATTAAAACTATTTAACAAGTTGAAAACGCTGAAGCCGACGCGGGCTTTGAGGCTTTCGTGTGGCAACGGCAACCGTACTGGTCTGGTCACCTGAAGGTCGAACGAAGTGAATCGTGGAAGTCGCTCTCCGTCCCGAGGCCCGATGAATTCACGTTCCTGGTCGATCATAGACCAAGGAAACCCGGTGTGGACGTCGAGCACCGGCAGGACGGTTAATTTGAACGGGGCCCGCCATTCGCCCCAGGCCAGAAACCGGTTGGGCGCATCGAACGGCAGCCTGCCGCGCGCATTCGGTTCGATGACAGCCACGGCGTTATTGCCGAAGAATTGATTGAAGTCATTGAGGTCGCCATACGCCCTGGACCGCACGTAGGAGGCGTTTACGATCGCGCGCCGCACCTTGTATTGGCCCCCCACCTGGAACTCGCGGTAGGAACTGCGGCCGTTATGGGCGAGCGACAGAATTCCGGCGCTCTGTTCCGGGTTCAGTACGAAATCCCGCGCCGTATTACGATCCTGGTATCCGACTCTGGCGACCAAAGCCCCGCTGATGCGGCGGTCGAACTCCACATTCGAGCCGACGCTTCGGGGATTGCGCAAGCCTCGGGGGGTGATGTTCGTGTACTCCGTACTCGACAGGAACTCTCCCGGCGCCGCGAAGCTAGTGACAGTTCGCCCAGGCAGAAACGGGAACGAAGCGATATTCAACGGCACGCGGTCGTAGAACAGCCCGGATCCACCCTTTAGGATGGTCTTTCCATCCCTGGTGAGCATGATGGCGACTCCGAGGCGCGGCGCCGTGTTCACGGAATCTGTGATGGAGTCCCAGTCAAATCGCACGCCGAAGTCAACCGTCAGACGTTGGATCGGCGCCCACTTGTCGGCGAGGAACCATGCCATCTCACTTTGGCGGATAGTAAATCGGGAAGCGGGGCCGAAGTCGATCCTTTCGACCGGAAGCCCGGAGACACCGATGATGCTCACCGGCAGCATATCGATGCGGCCGTCATACTCGCTGTGCGCAAAGTCCGTACCGACCTTAAACTGATGGGAGCCGAGCAAGCCATGTTTGGCGAATTCAAAGATCTCCTGCCATTCGGTACGATCGCTGTCGCGGCGCTGCCTGTCGAAGTAGCCACCCGTCGTGGTCTCGATCAACATCTCGTAGGGATCGTTGCTATTAGCGGTCGTATCAGCATTAAAGCGCTTGTAGCTTAGCCGCGAGACCAACAACGAGTCCGGGCCCGTCGCATCGCTGTGCTGGACGGAGGCCATGTAGCCCCGCTCGTGAAGGTCCGGTGTCGACGGCTGGGGTGCAAAAGTATTTAGCCCGAGGTAGTTGAGTTTCTGCGGATACAGTATGAACGTCGCGGTCAAGGACTGCCGTGCGCTGATATTCACGTCCATCTGCGTAAATGAATTGAGCCCTTCGTATTTCAGGTCCCGCTGGAGCTGGGGAAGGCTGTCTACAGGTGTCCGGATGAATCGGTACTCGAGGGATTGGGTAAAAGCAATCCTGTTCTTTATGATGGGTCCCGTAACTGTGAGACGTGGTGTCCATGACTCTATGCCAATAAAATCTCCATCGCGCCTCCTCGGCCGAACAAACAAGTTCTGTACGGTAAGATGGAAGTCGTCAAAGTTTCCGGTAGCTGTATCGATACTCGACACGGCACCCGTGAGCCTGCCATATTCGGGATCGTATGGGTTGTCAATCACTTTCACGGACTCGACCACGTCAATGGGAAGGCTCATCGCCTTGTTTCCAGTTGCGGGATCGGTGACGTTCGCGCTATTGACTAGCGCACCGCTTTGCGATGCACGGGCGCCCTTCATATTGATGAGTCCGTCAGGTCCCCGGACGACTCCCGGAACGAGCGGCAAGACGCTGTCGGCACGGTCGCTCTTGTTTGGGGCATTGAATACCGTGGATTGATGGATGACCGACTGTTCGGATGTTTCCACAGAAAGCGGCGAATCGTTACTGGCACTGACAATCACCGACTCCCTCACAGCTTCTGCCTTCAACTCGATTGGAGTCTCGGCTGCGGGTCCCGCGATTACTGTCACCGTGCCGGAACCGCTAAGCCCCGGAGCTTTCACCTCTAGCTGATACGTATTCACCGGCAATGCTCGAAAAATGTACATCCCGTGCTCGTTGGTAATGGTCTGTTGGGAGAAAGACGGCCCGGTAAGACTGACAAATGCACCGGGCACTGCAGTTCGCCCACCGTGAGAGTCAACGGTATAGACCAGACCCTCTGTTCCGCCGCTGTTCGTGTCCTGTAAGGGCACCTGACCGGCAGCGAGCTGAGGGATTCGGCAAAGAGTACTGCCGATCGCGCTAACAAGCACAAAAAAGTGAATTGTGGAGATTAATTGTTGTTTCATGTGGCACATCATTTACGTTATGCGGCGACTCGGTCGGCGATTCCCCACGCTCCTAAAGCCCGGGACCCCAGCAGTGATCGTGAGCCCGCGCCGCGCGTCACCCGGATGTAACCGCCGCGGTGAATCTGGCCAGATGCCATCAGGTTCGACACCGGTTGTACGCGCAAGCGCTCGATAGCGCGCTTCAGGGGGCGGGCGCCATACCTGAAACCGGCGCCTTCCATCAGCAAGAACTCCCTGGCACTTTCAGCCACGTCAACCAGGAACGGCTTGCCTGCGGCAGCGGTCTGGAGGCGTTCATGCACAATATCCACGACCATGCCCAGTTCCTGGCTGCTCAGAGATTTGAAGACGACGATCTTGTCCAAACGATTGATAAACTCCGGTGTGAACCTTCGGTTGGCCGCGGCGAGGCCTGTGCGAGATACTTGAGAGTTCAGTCTTGTGTTGCAACCCATGTTTGCGGACGACATTACGTGGCGCCCAACTGAATAGTAAGCAGGGAATCCATCTCCGCCGCGCCACGATTGCTTCCAAAGTGAGACTGACACAGTGCCCATTTGCGCCTCTGAATCGGCATTCGTTTGTTTCAAGGCACGTCGACTTCCAAGCGTGCGAGTCGATGAAACTGTGCAAATGGAGCGCTATTGCCTTTCAGCGCAGTCGATAAAAAGCGTGGCGCTGTCGGAACGCCGACAGTTGCAGCTCGATGTGTCGTGCGCATGTTTCACTGACTGAATCGACGATGTCATCCTGATTGAGGCGCCTGAGCCGGCGGGTGCGACCCGGACGTCAAAAGCCCGTCGCGCTTCGTACCAAAGAAACTCTCGCTCCGAAAAGGAGCATACCGGAGAACCCGACTTGTGCCAGGAACCCTTCGGCATCGTGGGCGAAGGAGTCGCGCTCGCGGCGGCAGGACTTCCGAGTGGCAATATTCGCGTTGTCCGCGGCTACAGTGTTAGCCGCCGGCGAGCCTCCAGAGATGTGCGCCCGTTATGCAGAATGCCTCCGGCGGCACCACCCTATTCTGGGGCGACCAATCCGATTGGGCTACTCGCGATCTATTTATGGGCCGGGAGGCAAGGCGCGTCTGGCGTTCGAAAAGGAGGATTCGGGCAGAACTAACTCCAAGTGTGTTGTCCGCGATTCAGACGGCGTTTAAATGGAAAGTGAAGCCCGGGCTGGCGGCCCAGCCGAAGCAGCGGCGTCCCGCTTGCCGTGGGCGACCGGCCATTACTCGAACGAATACTATGTCGCGCCCGAGGTGCACCTAGAAGGCATGGTCGCGCATTTGCGTGGGGGCCAAGAACTGATTGGGCCGGGAGGGGTCATTTACCATGCGCAGAAAGAAAGGCGAGAATAGGATCGGCACTTGGCAGTGGGACAAAGTCGCGTTTCCCGGTTGCATCGCTCGAGCGCAATCCTCACAATACATCCAGGTGATCGCCATGAAAACTAGGGACTGCCACAGGAGGAGCACGGCCCAAAGATTCAAGCTTTGCCGCCGCTGATAGAACCTGATGCCGCCGCCGACCCGATCAGCGGTAGCATTGGTCCCAACGAGGCAAGTTTTGGAGGAGTATAAACAACAGGTAACTCGCCAAGGTGAATGAAGACGGTGAAAGTTGTCTCCAGTGCATTTACCGTTACGAAGATGCAAACAGCCCGATGGTTGCAAGCAAGACTCCGGACCACACAGCGGCCCCTACGCGGCCAGCCGGCAGCAAACGGCGACGCGCCGGCAATCCACAGCGTGGCAACTCCGAGTGCTATTAATAACAGGTTCGCGTCTGCACCCCGGGCATACGGGAGCCCGCCCAATCAAATCATATTCGTCAAGCGACAGCGCGTTCTTGATTAGCCCAGTAACGCTCACGTAGACTTCGCTTGAGGATCTTGCCGGAACCGCTTTTTGGCAGCTCGGTTTCCAAGAACTCGACGCGACGCGGAGTTTTGTAATTGGCCAGGGATAGCCGGCAATGCGCGATCAACTCGTCTGCGCTCAGCGCTTGTCCCGGCTTCAACACAACACAGGCGATCACCAATTCGCCCCACAATGCATCCGGTATCCCAAAGACCGCCGCTTCGCGAACTGCGGGATGTGCGTAAATGACAGCTTCGACCTCGCCGGAGTAAACGTTCTCGCCGCCTGTGACAATCATGTCCTTCGAGCGGTCCAGGATATAGAAGTAGCCGTCGGCATCTTGATATCCGATGTCTCCGGTGCGAAACATTCCGTCTCGGAACACATCGGCGTTTTCCTCCGGATGGTTCCAGTAGCCGCACATGATATTTGCGCCGCGCGCTACCAATTCGCCAGGC
>Ga0335081_10004926_pt1 | contig 21116 bp, 17 predicted proteins | sample Lox_Sample_35_FD_206713 | JGI IMG/M metagenome (GOLD analysis project Ga0335081, IMG submission 206713) | Soil microbial communities from Loxahatchee National Wildlife Refuge, Florida, United States - Lox_Sample_3.5 | ecosystem: Environmental > Terrestrial > Soil > Wetlands | place: USA... | reverse complement strand
AGGCAATTGCCAGCATGATGCGCGCAAAGGGGGCGAGGTAGTGCCCCTTTTCCGCTGCTAACTCTAACTGATGGATTCCTTCCTTCTTGTCTCCCGTCACGCCATCCAGGCGCAGGACCCATCGCCACGGCCCCGCCAAGCTGCCCACGATATAGTTGTTGATCCCCATCGCCAGCTGGGCATCGTAACAATCGGGATCAACCGCGAGAAGCTGCCCGGCCCAATCGTCTGACATTTTGGAATAGTGCAGCGAAGCGAGGTTCCGTTTGTCGATCAGGGCGGCGTAATCTGCACGCAACCCCGAGGCCAGAGTCATGGCGAAAAGAGCGTCGCGATCTTTGGCATCTTTACCGAGGCGTTCTTTGGCGCTCGCTTCGGCCCGGTCCAAGGCCGCGTTGAAACTATCTCTGACCATCGGATCGGGGCCCAGCTTTCTCCGCGCAGCAAAAGCTTTGTCATCCACATAGAATTGCGCCTCGAGCACACCCAAGCGGTTGAATTCAGAAAAAAGCAGGCCGGCAGCTTCACCCGCTGGCCCTTCCGGATCTTCGGGATGAGCTTGCTCCCACGAAATAAATTCCTTCTTTGCGCCGGCAAAGTCGAGGTTGTAAAGCAAACGAAAACCGTTTTCTAAAGACGGCCCTGCGGTGACGATATCAGCAGCGCTGGTTGGGAAGCAGCAAGCTAACAGCAGTGCGAAGCAGATCGCCAGCTCGCGGTTCCGGAGCGTTTTCTTCTCCCTACGCTTCTGGTTGCACGCCCTGCATGTTAACAAGGATTGATTCTCCGTTTGTTCAAAGGAGTTTAGATGCCAAACCGTCATTTTGTCTCGTCCGGAATTGCAAAAATTTTGTCAATTTGGTTCAAGGTCTTAGAACTTGCCGACGGCCGCGTTTTTTCTAAACCGACTGCGCCTTTTGGCTTAGCCTCCTGCGTCTCGTCCATAAGAAATTACGAAAGCGCAGACATCCCGTAAGTGACCATCGGTCAATGGGTTACTTGACCTCTCAAGGACGAAAACGATTCCCCTCTTGATTAACCGTCTTGACAGAACTTTACACGACGATAAAATCGCGCCCCAAAGGCCCGCGGCCTAGGTTCGAGCATGACGGAGCAGCGAGCTGCAAGCTGAGGGAGTTTGTTCTCCCAGATCTTCGCAGTTTCCCGAGTGCCCTCTCCCCCGCCAGGTGCAGGTCCTGAAGGTCCGGCGCATCGGCCGGACAAATTGAATCCTCAAAAGCGTCGATCCGCGGCAGAAGCCGATAAACCGTGCCAGCTAGACGGTGCCTTTTGCCGTGCGGGATCGTACGCGAGCTGGGGACGCCACTTGGAGGAGGCGCCACATGAATTACCTGGGAAATGCAGAAGCATCTTATGGGTCCGGCGTGCGCCGGAAAATCCTTACTTTCCTGCTTGTACTTGCGGCCCCTTTGCTCGCGTCAGCTCAGACTCCGTTAAATCCGCCTTTGCCCACTGAGATTGCGGAAGGGGCCGGAATCATCAATCCCGGCGGTACGCAGTGGGCCATCGCTCTCGGCAAAGCTTTCTTTTGGGACCAGCAGGCTGGCAGCGACAACCAGGCTTGCGCCAGTTGCCATTTCCACGCTGGCGCTGATACTCGACTCAGGAACCAGCTGAATCCGGGATTCAACGACCAGACCGTTGGTGTCACGCCGGGGGGCGAAATCAGTGTCGGCGGTGATACTCAGTTTGGTTCGGTGCTTTCCGATGTCGGCCACATTCTGCCCGGGTTCATGCCCTCCGATCATCTCGCCGGCCCCGATCAGGTTTTACAGCCGAGTGATTTCCCTATGCATTTGCTCTCTGATGAAACGGTCCGAGATTCACCCATCATTACCACGACCAACGACCGGGTTTCTTCTCAGGGGGTGGTTAACGCGACCTTCGATTTCGTTCGGGTGATGGGACAGCAAGATTACTGCACGAAGTACAACGGCAGCATCTTCCACGTGGGGAACTTCGCCTCTCGGCAAGTCGAACCGCGCAACACGCCCACTGTGATCAATTCGGCGCTGTTCAACCGCGTGTTCTGGGACGGCCGAGCCAACAACACATTCAACGGCGTTGGCGTCTTCGGTATGCGCGATATTAACAGCAACCCCAATGCGCGCTTGATTGTCTCCGCAAGCGGGACTCCCGAACTTACCTATCTGACGCTTGAGAACTCCGCCCTGGCTTCGCAGGCCATGGGCCCGCCAACCAACAACGTCGAAATGTCCTGCAACGGTAGAACTTTCGCTGACGTTGGGACAAAGCTCCTCTCCACTACGCCTCTTGGTCTTCAGAAAGTTTCCCTCACCGACAGTGTGCTAGGCCCCTATGCCAACCCTGCCGGCAACGGCTTGAAGCAGCAATACAGCTATGCCGCGATGATCAAGAAAGCCTTCGATCCCAAATGGTGGTCGCTGAACGGGGCGTACAAAATCGTGAACGGCACACTGGTTAACAGCGGAACCGGTTATACGCAGATGGAGACCAACTTCTCCATGTTCTGGGGAATCTCCATCATGCTCTATGAGGCGAGCCTGATCTCCAACCAGAGCGAGTTCGATACTCTGGTGGCACAGGGTCATATCTCGCTTGCGAAGGGAAACTGTACTCCGGACGCTACTGTCGATCCTCTGCTGGCGCGCGGCTGTCTGTTCTTCAACGGTCCTCCGGCGGGAAAGGGCTGCAAGTTCTGTCACGATTTACCCACCTTCGCGGAAGGCGCCAACGTCGCTGGATCGAACGTGGTTCCCCTTCTCACCGTGGCAGATGTCAACGGCCACATAGATCTTCGCGACCGCGGCTTCGCCAACATCGGGATTCGACCGGCCTTCACCGACCTGCAAAGCGGACGCGTCGATGCGTACGGCAACCCGCTTTCGTATGGCAGGCAATACCTTGCCTATGCGAACGCGCTCGGGCAAGGGGACCCCAACGCGTCGAACTATCTGCTTGATCCTTTCCTCCAGCAGGCCGTCGCCACCAACAACACGGGAATTACCGTTCCTTTCGTAAAGCTGGAGACGGACGGCTCGAGCAAGATTCCGTCTCTGCGCAACGTCGCCCTGACCCCGCCCTATTTCAGTTGGGGTGGGTATGCCAGCTTGCGGCAAGTCATGGTCGTGTACAACCGCGGCCTCAGCCGCCGCAATGTGACCGATCACGGAATCGGCGGCTTCGACGCCCATGGAACCTCATGTGCGGCGGGCGACGATTCCGGCTCTGGCCCTGACGGCAACACTTCCTACGCCGATCTCGTCGCGGGCAACCAAACCGATTGCAACACCAATGTCAGCGGCTTGATTACGCCCCTGGGACTTAGCGATTGCGACGCCCCAATCGGCAGCGCGCCTCTGCAAGCCTGTATCAACCAAGGTGTCACCGATCAAAGCGACGACATCGCGGCTTTCGTGCGACTCTTCCTCTCACTTACAGATCCGCGAGTGCAATGCGATGCCGCACCTTTCGACCACCCTTCGCTCACCGTCTTCAACGGACAAAAATCAACCGATGTCAATAAATACGGCGTTGCCGATGACATCACCTTCAACTTTCCTGCTGTCGGAGCCAGCGGGTTCTCCAAATCGTCGGGCTTCTGTATCCCGAACGCGGGCGATCTGTTTGCTCCGGGAATGCAGGCGCGTTCTGGCGGGCTGAAGGTCACCATTCAAACCAAGTAAAGTTGTCGATCGCGAATACTCAGGGCACAGCTTTCAGGCTGTGCCCTTTTTGTTCGATAATGGATTGGGTCGCGTTGACGACTGACCCACCCTCTGCTACCTTCTAGCGTTTCCTCCCGCAAACCGCCCAAATGCGGCAAGAAACAGAATCGAGAATTCATCATGTCAGCAATTAAATTTCGCGGAGTCGATTTCATCGAATTCGATAATCTGTTGACTGACGACGAACGCCTTGTGCGCGATACTTCGCGCCAGTTCATCGAAGACAACCTCATTCCCATCATCGAAGAGTGCAACCGTGCCGGCCGCTTTCCTCGCGAACTAGTCAAGCCCATGGCCGAGCTCGGTTTCTTCGGCGCCTCGTTAGAGGGTTATGGCTGCGCCGGCATGTCGAACGTCGAATATGGGCTGGTAATGCAGGAACTCGAGCGCGGCGACTCGGGCGTGCGCAGCTTTGTCAGCGTGCAATCGGCGCTGGTGATGTATCCCATCTATACCTTCGGCAGCGACGAGCAAAAACAAACCTGGCTACCTGGGCTGCAAAGCGGCGAGAAGCTGGGTTGCTTCGGTCTGACCGAACCCGATTTCGGCTCCAATCCCGGCGGCATGCGCACGCGCGCGAGAAAAGTTGGCAATGAGTACGTACTTAACGGGGAAAAAATGTGGATCACAACGGGCACCATCGCCGACGTCGCCATTATCTGGGCCAAAGTGGAAAACGAAAACGATCTGATTCGCGGCTTTCTCGTAGAAGCTGACCGTCCGGGATTCAGCGCCGAAGACATTCACGGAAAATGGTCGCTGCGCGCATCAGTCACATCGGGGCTTTCATTGCAGGATGTGCGGATTCCCGAATCCAATCTGCTTCCCGGCACCGGCGGCCTCAAGTCTCCTCTCATGTGTCTGAATCAGGCGCGTTACGGCATCGCCTGGGGCGGAGTTGGCGCGGCCATGGCCTGCTACGATTGCGCGCTGCAATATTCCATCCTGCGCAAACAATTTCACGATCAGCCCATCGCTTCGCATCAACTGGTGCAGGAAAAGCTCACCTGGATGATCAATGAGATCACGAAGGGCCAGTTACTGGTCTTGCAGGTCGGCCGGCTAAAAGACGCCGGCAAAGCTGACTTTCAGCACATTTCGATGGCAAAGCGCAACAATGTCTGGATGGCGCTCGAATGCGCACGCCTTTCGCGCGATATTCTGGGCGCCAACGGCGTCGCCGACGATTATCCGATCATGCGCCACATGATGAACCTGGAATCAGTGAAAACCTACGAAGGCACTCACGATATCCACACGCTGATCATCGGCCAGAGTGTCACCGGCATCGCTGCCTTCTGAGCCTTGACATCGCCCGGCCCGATCATCATGGATTGCTGCCGGCCGGCGTGTGCAGCTCTTGCTGGACCGCTGGGGGCAGATTATCGAGGCGGCTTAAAAACCCGACCACTTGCCAAATCTCGCTGTCGGCCATGATATTTCCCCAGGCCGGCATGGCGCTCCAGCGCACGCCGTATTTGACAATGTAGAAGTTCTGATTTTCGGGCAACGCAGGATGCATTCTCATAAACTGTGGCGCCGAAGGATAGAACGATCTACCGTAATCGCTCACGGGGTTATCGGGCCGGCCGTGGCAATCAGCGCATTTGTCTCGATACAGGCGCGCGCCGTCCAGCAAGTTGGCATCGGTCATCTGAATGGGGTTTTTCTGTTCTGGCGCGTGGCGCGCAGCGGAAGCAGCTACCGCACTGGCCGCAATTCCAGTTTCAAACCAGGACGGTTGGGCGGTTGCGCGCAGGTCGGCATAGCCAAGCTTCAGATACAGCCAGCCACCCAGCGCAAGCGCAATCATCGTCACGAGAACGCCTCGCAAAAAGTTTCTCATCTAAGCTCCTTTCCGAGGTTTTGGAAAATTAGCTTCTTTCAGACTCACTCCGGAACGCGTGAGAGTGTTCGGAGAATGGAACTCTATCAAGCCGCAGGAGCCGATGGCTGCGGCGCTGTTTCGGCATAAAAAACGGACTGCCGGATTTTACAACCTTGCTGCCGGTCTATACTTTTGTCATGCGCACTTTCAGTGCATCTGGTCGACCAGGCCGGTGATAGGAGGCACTTGTGCCAATACCCGCGAAAGACGCCCTTAAAGAACGCCTGGCGCGCTACAGCCAAATCAACATCAGCGTGACCGGCAGAAAATCGGGCAAAACCATTTCGATTCCCGTCTGGTTCGTGCTCGAAGTCGGCAAACTCTACCTTCTCCCGGTGCACGGTTCAGATTCGCAGTGGTACAAAAATGTGCTCCAGGATCCTTCTATTGTCATCGACGCGCGAGGGGCGTCTGCGAAATTTCGCGCCAAGCCCATTACTCAAGCCCAGGCCGTGAAATCAGTGGTTGAGAAATTCCGCGAGAAATATGGCGCGGCAGACGTGAAGCGGTATTACGCCAAGTTTGATGTCGCCGTCGGCGTTGATCTGGACTGACGCACTCGGCGTGCGTCCCTGGCAAAGGGTTTCGCACAAAATCAATCAGCCTCGATTGCTCGGTTCGCCGCGACGATGTTTTCCGCCACTTCGCACACTCGCGGAAGCGTCCGCTCGATCTCCGCGCAGCGTCTCCGAATTTCAGCGACAGAAGCTAGGCCGAGGTCGGTGATCAGCTCCTGATAACTGTCTCTAAGACTCGGCGTCAGTTCCTCGGGCGCGTCGCATGAAAGAATCTTTTGACACCTGGAATGGGTGACTCCGATCCAGAACATCGCTTCGCGATGGTAACCCTGCTCGATCAATTCGAGACTTCCATCGATGGCGCTCTTATGAGCCAGATCACTGATATCCGCTGCAAAGGGAAAAGACGTCTTGATCACTCTCTTGGCAGCATCGAATATCTCCGCGAGCTTGGCAACGTGTTGCCGGGCTCGTTCCGGGCTGGTGTGAGCCGACCCCAACAACTCCAACAGCGTTTCGTGGAATTCGACCTGACCATACTCAGCCAATAATTTCCGAACTGCCACATATCGCGTGCGGACCGTGGGATTCCTCAGGCCCGCCACCAGCAGTACGTGAGTTGTTACGCCCGCCGCAAAAAGAAACGCTATGACCTGGTCATGAAGCGCGGCTTCCTCGTTTATCGACCCCAAATGTGCCAATACTTTGTCCCTCGCGCTGTGGCAGCGCTGACGAACCCAGCGCCGTTTGGCATAGTCCCGGGAAACGGCCGCCAGCAGCGGCATCAGAAGGCCTGACGGATCGAGCATCACTTTCGTCGTGCGGAAACTCGGCGCAAGGTGGTAGTCGCTCAGAATCTGCTCAGGTGAGAGAAACTGGTCGCTTCGCAGGTAAGTAACTTCCAGCAGGGTGCCGTGATAGAAAAACTTGTCCCGTCTGCTCACACGCTCGTGGTCAGCGACGACGACCATGATGTCCAAGTCAGAAGGAGTGTTCAGCTCTGCATCATCCGGAAGCCAGTTCGTCGAGCCGGCGGTATACGCCCCGCAGAATCCGGGTATGCGACTGGCTTCTTCAATCATCCATCGCCGTGCAGCCTCGCGGGCTTGCTGGACAGTCATTGTTCTCTAAGCGTGCCCATTCTTTACGGCGCTGTCCAGTCGCGCAGTCGACGCCTCATTGTTCCCGCTTTTCGACGCCTGGAAAACATGTCAGAATCTCACGCTTACCGTTTTGCGATAAAGATGACTCATGAAAGCGATCGTCTACCACAACTACGGTACCCCCGACGTTCTCAGGTGTGAGGACGTAGAAAAGCCTGTTCCCAAAGATGACGAAGTTCTTATTAAAGTTCGCGCTGCTTCCGTGAACCCGCTTGACGTGGGCTTGATGAAGGGCAAACCGTATAGCCTCCGCCTGATCATGGGGCCACTCAGACCGCGGACCACGCGTCCCGGTGTCGATGTGGCCGGCGAGGTTGAAGCGGTGGGCAAAAACGCAGCCGAATTCAAGCCCGGCGACGAGGTGTTCGGAACGTGCCGCGGGGCTTTTGCGGAATATGTATGCACGCCCGCCGCAAAGCTGACCTTCAAACCGAATAATGTCACGTTCGAGCAGGCAGCGGCCGCGCCGGTTGCGGCCCTTACAGCCTTGCAGGGCCTGCGCGATAAAGGACGCATTCAACCAGGACAGAAGGTCTTGGTTAACGCTGCTGCGGGAGGCGTGGGCAGTTTCGCCGTCCAGATCGCGAAATCGTTTGGCGCAGAAGTGACCGGCGTTTGCAGTAACAAGAGCGTCGAGATCGTTCAATCCATCGGCGCCGATCGCGTCATTGACTACACCCGGGAGGATTTCACCAAAAGCCCCAAGCGCTACGACATAATCTTCGACTGCGTTTGCAACCATCCGCTGACAGCGTGCATACGTGTCTCGAATCCAAAAGGCACATACATCATGGCCGGAGCGCACCACCGCCGCTGGATGATCGGCATTCTCGCTCCCATGATCAAAGGAGTTCTTTTCTCCCCTTTTGTCAGCCAGAAATTGGTCACATTCCTCGCGAGAGTAAACAAAGCCGATCTGGAGACCGTGCGCGATCTCATGGGGTCGGGGAAGCTAAAGCCCGTGATCGACCGGCGCTACAGCTTGAACGAAGCTGCCGAGGCGGTTCGCTATCTTGCAGAAGGCCACGCCCGGGGAAAAGTAGTTGTAACGTTGGACTGAAGCGCATTCAAAGGGATGAAAAATCGTCATGGCCAAAACCAATTTCAAAACTGTCGACGATTACCTCGCCGCCCAGCCCAAGCCTGCGCAGGCCGTGCTGGAGCGCGTTCGAAGCGCCATACGCAAAGCCCTGCCGCAGGCGGAAGAGGTCATCTCCTACAAGATACCTGCCTACAAGCTGCACGGCGGAATCGTGCTTTATTTCGCCGGCTGGAAGCAGCACTATTCCCTCTATCCCGCCGGCGAGCGCCTGGCCAGGGCCTTTAAAACCGAGCTTGCGCCGTACAAGCTCAGCAAGGGCACCATCCGCTTTCCGCTCTCCGAGCCGGTCCCGGCCAAGTTGATCGAACGTATCGCGAAGTTCCGCGAGAAGGAAATGATTCAGCACGGGAAGCCAAAACGAACTGCGTCGAAGAAGCGCTAACTGGGGCTCCCTGTTCTCGCCGATTTTGTCCACGTCCGGTCATCCCGAACTCGCGCCTTCCCCAGCGGGGGATATCTTAGTGCGCCCTTCGCACCAGTTATCGCCATCGTGGCAGGCGTGGTTGCGCACGTTAGTAATCTTTTGCAACGATTTCTCGTCGCGTAGGGTTACAGGTGCGTATTTCTCAGTTGAGGTATTTGTGACCGGATCACCGGGTTCTAAAACTGCCCGCATTGTTCATCGCTCCACCATCGTTTTTCTTTTGACCTTTCTTGGTCTTTGTTTGCCACAACAAGTCCAAGCTGTCTCCTGCTCGGCGCAAATACCGGATCCAGCTCTGAATGTCGACGACGCTACCGATGTGCACGCACTCGAGAAGTACCGCTCGGCCGTTGCCAGCATGCTGCAGGACCACCGATTTGACGAATTAGATTGTCTTGCTGATTTGCTGCGTTCCAGCAAGGCCCGGTTCGCCGGCGGTATGTGGAAGTTGCACATCTTCTACTGGGGCCTTGAGGCGCCCTTTCAGCACGCTACCGAGAACGACTGGAAAAGTCACCTGCAGACATTGCAGCTTTGGGTTTCGGCCAATCCGGCGTCGGTCACCGCCCGCATCGCGCAGGCGGAGGCGCACCTGAATTACGCCTGGGCCGCCCGAGGAGATGGTTTCGGCGATACCGTCAGCGATAACGGCTGGAGACTATTTCGCGAAAGAACAGCCGAAACAAGAAAAATCCTGGAGAAAGCCGCAACCCTGAAAACCAGGTGCCCCGAGTGGTATGTGGCAATGGAAAGTGTGGCTCTGGCGCAAGGATGGAATTCCGCAGAGGCACACGCGCCGGTCGAGCAAACCCTATCGTCCGAGCCTCAGTACTACTATGTGTACCGGCTTTATGCGGACTACCTGCAGCCGAAGTGGTACGGTGACGAAGGAGAAAGCGAAAACTTCGTCAGCACGATCGCGAACCGCGTGGGTGGAGAAAAAGGCGACGAGCTCTATTTTCAGGTCGGCAGTTATCTGGTCTGTGATTGCCCGAACCAGCATCAGCTGGACCATTTGTCCTGGCCCAGGCTTCAGAAAGGATTCGCGGGCCTGGAAAAGGAACACGGCGCCTCACTGACCAACCTCAACCTGCTTGCGCTGATGGCAGTGAAAATGAAAGATCCCGTAGTCGCGGACCGCGCCTTCCGCCGCATCGGAGACCAATGGAGCCAGGCCACCTGGAAAAACCAGTCACATTTCGACTCCTCAAAGACCTGGGCGGCCCAGGTTGCTCCCGGCATGGCCGCCGAAAATTCCATTGAGAATGAAGCCGAGGCCAACCTGCAATCTCCTGACGGACCCGGTTACCAGGCGGCGAGAAAAAGTTTGAGAGTGTGCTTCAACCGTGCAGCAAGAGCGCTGGCCCCGATGCGGAGCCTTTCGTGATGCTGATTCAGGTCGGAAAAGCCGGCACCGTTCAACGGCTGATGAGCAATCCCGGCACCGCCGTCTCGAACTGCCTCTTCCAGAGTCTGCTCAACTTTCAGGTCACCAATACGCCGGTTTTTCCGCCGCCGCCGAAAGTTCCCTACTGGGTCCGGCTCAATCTCGACCCTGCAACGCGTTCCTCCGCAGGCGATCCCATTCATCAGCGCTAGCGCGAGGCCAGCCATGGCTTGTCACGCGGCAACCTGCGCCGCCAGGCCTACGCAGCCACAACTGGCGCGGGGAAGAATGCCCGCGCCACTCGCGGACGCCCCCGTCCGCGGGCGGATCTGGAGCGTAGCCTGCGCCAAACTGTCATCCTGAGCGGAGCGAGAACTTCGGGGACCGAAGTTCTCGCGTAGTCGAAGCACCTGCTTGTCCTTCCTATCAGCAAACGCGCCTCAGGGAATTCTCCCTCTGGCCGTGTGGTAGCGGCCATGTGGCGCGGGCGCCCTCGCCCGCGCTCATCACGCTGAGGATCGTAAAAGGGGCATGGCTTCAGCCGTGCCGATTCTCTGCCCTGAACCCTTGTCATTCCGAGGGACTTTAGTCCCGAGGAATCTGCTGTTTCCCGAAAAGCAGATTCCTCGCTGCGCTCGGAATGACAACGTGGATAGCGCCTGCCGGACCTCGAGTGTAGCCTGCGCCATCTGTCATCCTGAGCGGAGCGAGAACTTCGGGGACCGAAGTTCTCGCGTAGGCGAAGCACCTGCTTGTCCTTCCTATCCGCAAACGCGCTTCAGGGAATTCTCCCCTCTGGCCACGTGGTAGTGGCGTGTGGCGCGGGCTCATCATGCCGAGGATTGTCAAAAGGGCACGGCTTCAGCCGTGCTTATTCTCTGCCCCGAACCCTTGTCATTCCGAGGGACTTTAGTCCCGAGAGCCTGCCCTGAGCGTAGCCGAAGGGAATCTGCTGTTTCGCGAAAAGCAGATTCCTCGCTGCGCTCGGAATGACAACGTGGATAGCGCGTGCCCCATTCCAAACCCCGCTTGGATGGGCTTCTAACTTAGCCGGAACAGTCGGGCACTCTGCAATAAGCTCGGCCGAACCCAGTCCCGCAGGGACGAAACAACTTAGCCCCAGAGCCTGCCCTGAGCCCGCCGAAGGGACGGAAGTCCGGGCAGCGAGAGAGAACACGAATCCGCCCGGCATGGGCGCCGCTGGCGTGGCGCGATTTCTCACTCTCCCAGGTCTCGCAAATGCTGCGAGACCCAGGCCACCCGCGGTGTTGTTGAATATAATTGCCAAAACCATGCCGTTAACCGCAATCGAGCGCGATGTGGCTAAGTCGATCGCTCAAAATTTCTACGTAACGAGGGAGCCAACATCCCACGAACAACTGCTCCGAAAGTTCAACGATCCCAGGCCGATCACGGCCCTGAAGGATCGTTACCGCATATCATGCCGCACGGGACCGGCTCGCAACTGACATACCTCCCAACAATTCTCACGTTTCAGTATTGCGGTGATGGGACCCTCCTTGAAAATGCTAGGTATGCTGTAGAGGTTGTGGTCGGCGGCTTAAAGCTTCTCTTTAAGAGGGACTACAGTAGTAGGCAACACCCAACTTCTGAACTCGGCTCGGAGATTCAGGACCAAAACTTTCCACCGATTTCCGGTCAGGTCGAACTTGGGCTCTTCCTAGCCAAAGACATTCCTGGTCTCCTACACAGTACCATGCCGAATGAGAATGGAACCGCGGTAAAGGCCTTTCAAATGAGCGATCTTATCCTGACCATGGAGCCGGAGCGCGTCTGGGACGAATACGTGAGCACGCACAACACCATCGACCCTGCGGCGGCAGGTCAAGGCGTCGTCAAAAAAGATGTAGCGGTACCTGTTTCAAAGAAAGCGTCAGACTGGCTTCCGCCTCGGTGGAAAATCGAGACCTCCTTGTCAGAAGGTGGGCAAGGCTGGACCTACAAGGTTCGTCGGAAAGATGGCCCTGACAGAAATTCATATGTTCTCAAGCGCCTAAAGAACAAAGATCGCCTTACCCGCTTCAAGAACGAAATTGCGGCGCTCACGAAGCTCCAACATCCGGGAATTCTCAAAATCCTTGAAACAAGCGATGAGTCCGAGGTGCCGTTTTTCGTAGCTGAATATTGCGAAGGCAACGACCTCGGCAGAGCCAATCTGGTCGGCAAGGGTCTCCTACCCAAGCTTCGACTTTTCCGCCAAGTGTGCGACGCCGTTTCGGCCGCGCACAATGCAAGAATTCTGCATCGCGACTTAAAGCCCCAGAATATTTTCATTCGAAAAGACGATTCCATCGTTGTGGGGGATTGGGGACTGTGCATAGATTTAAATGATGCCAAGGAGAGAGCCACGCAGACGCTGGAAGCGGTCGGAGCAGAAAGGTATATTGCACCAGAGGTCGCAAAGGGGCGCGTAGCGGAGCCTCAGGCGACCAGCGATCTGTACTCGCTGGGAAAAGTGCTGTATTTCATCCTGAGCGGGAGAACGCTTGTCAGAGAAGAGTACGCTGAGGGCGAAGACGATCTTCGCAAACGAGATGCTGAACCAGGCGTGCATTTTGTATATGAACTGTTCGACAAGACGATTCGTGAGCGCCCGGAGGATCGGTTCCAGAGTGCCGCAGACTTGTTATACGAGCTTGACACAGTTATCGAGCGAGTCCAACTGGGGGCACACATTCTGAAGCCCTCTTCACGGCAGCATTGCATATATTGCGTCGTCGGGGAATATCGACGAGCTAGCGGAGTCGCGGGGAACGACCTGATGTTCGTGTGTAGCAATTGTGGCAACGTTCAGCGATTCACCGGGGACTCCTCGAGAGTATGGTGGGAGAAAACTTGACCTGGGCGCGAGACTTCCCCAGAAAACACTTCGGGCAGCCTGGCAGCGCCCTTGCTCCAAAACCTTACCGAGCTATGCTCGGCCTGGACGGGCGAGGCGCCCGTCCCCACACAGTCACCGGCGGACGAAGACCTCCGCCCCTAGGTGGTTCGCTTAATCCCCCGCCACCGGCTCGGCCACTTCCGGCTTCGGCGCATGCGCGCCGTTGCCGTTCTTCGGCGCCAGCGCGCCGAGAGGAATGAATCCATTTTCCGACTGCACCGGCTTTTCTTTCAGCACCACTTCGCGATAGAGCGCGGCCATGCGGGCATCGTACGCGGCGTCGTTCTTCTGCGGCCCGCGGGCTTGTGGTTCGCTTTCGCCAACGACCGAGGACGGACGACCAACGGCCTGGTTCTTCAGCTTCGCATCCCTCGCCCTTTTCTTTTCTTCACCCGAGTTCTTCGCGATGCCCAGCTTGTCCAGATCATGCTGCTCTTCTTCGGTCACGATGCCATCGCGCAGGACCAGCGTGTGTTCGGTCGAAGCCATGCCAACGTTTTTCCCGCCGGCAAAAATTTCATGCCGCCCATGCTCTTCGTACCATTTGGTGAGCGTGGCCGTCATGTGCATCTTTTCAATAATGTTCCGCCAGCCGATGCCCGTGTTGTAAGCGCAGAAAGAAATTTCGCCTTCCTGCGTGGCGTAGGGAATGATGCACTGCTCGGTGCGCCGGAAGTCGTAGTTGAACAGGTCCTGGAACCACATGCCGGCGATGAACAAAAAGTTCCAGCGATCTTTGCGCCGCTTCATCACGTCTTCAATCGTGCGCTCCGGCCCGACTTTGCCGTAGTTGCGGCCGGTCGCATTGTAGTTCTTGTCGAACTTCTGGAGCAGGTCCATCAGCTTGAAATGCGTCGGCGACTTGAACGGATCGTAATTCTTCATCAGGCACAGCGCCATGCCGAAAACGGTCAGGAACTTTCCGCGCGCTGCGTCGTTTACCTTGGCAATATCTTTGGCGAGCTGATCGCCGTGCAAAAACGCCGTTACCGGCACGGCTTCTTTGGTTTCCTTGTCGATCATCACCGCCATGCCCGTCCCGCAATTGGGATGGCACGAGCAACTCAGCTGGCCCCAGTTGTTGTTGGCGTCGCCGGTGTGCATCAGGTCGGCCCAATCGCTGAAAGTCGACATGAAGCTGATGGGGAACCAGTCGCGCGCGGGCTCGCCCAGCCCGGTCTGGCTTTTCACGTCATGCGCGAGGTGAGAAAGCGTGTAACGCTGCGCCACGCGGCGCTCGTCCGTGATGGCTTCATCGCGGCCGGTGAACGAAACCGGCTGGAAGGACAAAAATCCAATCTTTTTGGGATTATCGAGCGCGAACTGAATAATGCGCCCGACCTGCTCGTTGTTAATGCCATTGACAATCGTAATCACCGGCACGATTTCGCATCCGGCGCGGTGCAGATTGTCGATGGCCTTGAGTTTTACGTCGAACAGGTTGCCCACTTTGCGGTGGGCGTTGGCGGCGTTGCCGATGCCATCAAACTGCAAGTAGGCATAGCGCATGCCCGCTTCCACCGCCTGCTGCGCGAACTCAAAGCTCTTGGCAAATTCAATTCCGTTGGTCGCGGCCTGCACCGAGTTGTATCCCACTTTGCGCGCATAGCGCACCGCGTCCAAAAAATAAGGAGAAAGCGTCGGCTCGCCGCCCGAAAACTGCACGCTCATCTGCCGCCTCGGCTTGATGGTGATGGCGTTATCGAGCATCTGCTTGATTTCCGCCCAGGTCAGCTCATGCACAAAGCCGACTTGATTGGCGTCCATAAAGCAGGGATCGCACATCATGTTGCAGCGGTTGGTCAGGTCGATGGTAAGCACCGAGCCGCGGCCATACTTCACGGTCGATGTGCCGTGGTGGTGCAGCTTTTCGTCATTGTGCGCGCTGATGTCGCGGCCGGGAAAAACATCTTCCAGATGCTTGGAGAATTCCGTGTCGATCGACATGATGTCTTCGAACAGGCCGTGCTTGGGGCACTGCTTGACCATCATGATTTTGCCGTCGCGCTCAATGATGGTGGCCTTCAGCTCGCCGACTTTTTCGTTCATCAGAACTTCGTGGGGCAGGTGGCCGTCGAGAATCTGCTGGCGGATTTCCGGCACGCACTTCGGGCAAAGCGAATCAGTCGCGCGCGGCCAGCCCAGCGGCGGCTTCGACTTTTCGTACGACTTGAGCAGTGGCTTGTCCGACCACTTGGGCGTGGGCGAAGGATTGGGCTTGATGCGATTCAGCCGCTCGAATACAAACCAGACGCCCTTGGCGCCTGTAGTCACCGCTTTCTCAACGTACTTGATCGGCTTGTGCATGTGCTCGTAGCTCCTGGCTTTTGGTTGTTGGCCCTTCGTCGCTGGTCGTTGGCGAAAACCATGCGGATTTTTGCCGACGACGGACGACCAAAGACGTACTACAACTTCCCGATTCCTGGGAACGGCTCGTTTCTTTGGATTAGCGCACTTCTATCCTATTGAGCCGCAGGCAATAGCACAGCCAGATTCCGCCGAACGGCGAGAAATTGCGGTTTAGCGGGAGGAGGGAGCATTGGGTGGTTGTAAACGATTGAAAGGAAAGGGGCCCATGTCATCCTGAGGAAGCGGAGCCGCTCGCTCGTCGAGCGGCTGCCAACGAAGGATCTATGGATTGCAACCAGTTCTCGACGTCAGGCATTGCTCAAAGGCTTATTCACCGAAGACAAAACGACCCAGTTCGTTCAGCACGGCTGAAGCCGTGCCCTTCCCGAGTTCTTCAGGGGCGTGGGACTGGGCCGGGAATTCTGCTCCTAGTGGCGGTGAAGAAGGAAATACATCAGCCCAAGCGCAATCAGCAACGGAAACAAAATGCGGAAGAAAATCCCGCTCTTGCGCCGCTCGATTTTGATCGGAGAGCTGCTGCTAAGAACGGACTGGGAAAGCGCTTCTCCCTCTCCGCTGTCATTAAACATCGCCGGAATGGACGAGCCAGTGTGAGTGAAGCCGAAGTTCACATTGCGGTTCACGGTTATATCCACGCCGCCAGTTTTCAGCTTGTCACTGAGTTGCTGAGAAACCTCCGGTGGCAGCTTTTCCATCAAATGCGCGAAGAGTTTTGACTCGATGGCGCTTTCCACCTTTTCCCGCGTTGAGCCCTCGATCGGTTCGTGCGCCGGATCTCCATGGTGGACGATAAAACCGCCGTCCGGTTTGGCCTCGATGTGATAGGCGAGTTTAACTTCCGTGCCCCCAGTCGGGAGCTTAAGGCCGGGAAATTGCGCGGCGAGGTTGGCGTTGACCGCCGCCTGAATTTTCTGATTGACCTCCTCGCGGGTTGCGCCTTCGATCGGCGGAACATTAGGGTCTTTGCAGCGGGCAATGAATCCGCCTTCAGGCTTGGCTTCGATCTGGTATACGAGCTGGCTGATAGTCCGCTTGATATCCATGAGTGTTGGCCGATTGTACGACGGATTTTCGGTCCTCAGACCCCGGCGGTGTAGCAAAAAAACACGCTGGTCACTTGACAGAGGATCGCGGCGCGGCCGTTTCCTTTTCATCGAATGTAAACGCCGAGGTTTTTCTTCCGTTCCAGTTGGTGCGAAGCCGGAGTCGGTACTCTCCAGGTGATAGCCGACCACTTCGGGAATGAATCCGCGCAAGCCGCGCGGCCATTGCTGGGGAAATAGCGTATCTTCCCGGCCCGCGCTGGTGTGGCCTTCGGGATACTTTTCAACCCCTGAAGCTTTCGGATTCCACATCTGAAAGAAGCCAATGGGCACAAAGCCGCCGGCGTAGTCCTGCATGATGCGCTCGCCCAGCGGAAACGAATTGCTCAGATGAATGTAGGCATTGCATTCATGCTGAAGTTTCGGCATTTCGAGGAACCTGTCCCAGGCGCGATAGCCTTTGACGATGAAGCGGTCAATTCCATAAATCATCCGCTTGGCAAGATTGGCGTTGGCCAGCAGATTGCGCGTGAGCGGTGGGAGCCAGATATCGGCATCCATGTGCACCACCCAATCGCGCTTCGATAGTTTGGCTAACCCCGCATTGATGCCCGCGCCTTTACGAAATTCCTTCCAGCGCGAGCGCAGCGCGTCGGTCAGCACGCATTCCACGTGATAAAACTCGCAGATGCGCTGGGTTTCGCGGTCTTCCGGCGATGTCACGACCACCATCCGGTCAAAATGAAATTTATTCTGCGGCAGCGTGCAGCGCAGAAAATCGTGATAGCGGTCGCACACTGTCACCGCTTCGATTTTGAAATCGGGATCGGGTATATGGCGGGGCATGGCGAAGTTGGGATCGTCGGCGTAGCTCATCGGGCCTCTTTGGGTTCGACCTTGGCTCGTAGCAGATGCCAGGCTTCGCGGTATTGCTCGAAGCGGGCGCGGTGACATGAGTCGTCAGGATAAAAACGTAGAGACTTGGCGTTGGCAAGGACCTCGACCGGCATGACATACCAGACATCGCAAGGAACCACGCGAGCGATCAGGACGTCGATATCGGCAGTGGTGTAAGGAATCTTGTTACCCTTGCGATCGACGTAGATGGATTGAATGTCATAACCCCGGGCGCGAAGCTGCTCGGTGCATTTGACCTGCACCCGCCACAGGCGCTGGCCGTTATCCAGGATGAAGTCGTAGCGCTCACTGTCGCCCCAGGGCTTGCAGACCTTGAAGCCCAGGCTCTGCGCCTTGTGCAGGAAGGCGGCCTCAGAAAGTTCTCCGGTGCGCTTGCTGTTTCGGGTTTTGGTTTTGCGGAATGACGATGCGTGCACGGCCAACTGTGAAGTCGCAGACTTTTTCCCCATGTTCGACACCGCTCGTTCTGGCTCACAAAGAAAAAAGGCACAGCCCGGAGCTATGCCAAATAATTAATCCTATACTTTAAGCATAGCATGCGGGACAGGGAAAATGGGACATGGATGTACTAACTACTACCGGCACAAAATCAATTAGTTAGAGCGAAGTGGCATGCGCGAGGGGCTTGACAAAACTGGACGCGGCTTTTGGCAGGGCCGGGACTTGCAAGGCCCGTTGTACCCACTGCTCGCGCGGCAAGCCGGTGTTAATGGAGACGAACCTCATGGTTGACGATTGTAAACAAAGATGCCGGCAACGACCGACAAGGCCGCAAATCAGTTCCTGCGGGAGAAGCGGGCGGACGAGGCGCCCGCTCCTGCGCGGACATCTTGAATCTTTACTTTCCTGCCATAGCAGCGCTTTTCAAATCAAGAGTGATCTTGGGAGAAAACAACAGGGTATTGTGAATCAGGCAATGATGGACTGAGTCCTCAATTCCTACGCGCTGCGTTTCCTCAAGACCGGCTGGCACTTCGAGCTCGATGCGAAAATTATCCAGCCGTGGTGGATCTTTGAGTTTGTCGGCTGTGATGCGGATAACTGTCCCTTCCGTCGCCAATTTGTGTTTCTTCAAATACATAGCAGCGTAAAAGCCGGCGCACGAACCAAGAGAAGCGAGCAGGAGCTCAGGAGGGGTCATGCCCTCGTCATATCCCCCATTGTCGGCGGGTTGATCGCAAACGATCGAATGCCCGCGCGCACTGATTTCGAATTGCACTCCGCCGAGATGCTCAATACGGACTTCCATGAGGAGGCCTCCTATAGGGCGTCGCATAAGATTGCAGCTTAATTGTTTCATCGGCAGAGTTTGGAAATCTGTGATTCTGAGCACATCGCAACTTCCAGCAGGAACTATGCCTTGAAAACCCGGGGGTTCGTTCATAGTTCCCAGTTCTCTGTTCAGCGAACCTGCAAAACACCGGCAGCCCTGAATTCGCTCTTCTTCAGAGCTTGCAGGGCGAGATTGGCTTGCTCCAGCGGGAAGATCTCGATTTCGGTTTTCAGGCCGGCATCGGCGGCGAGAGAGAGGAACTCGCGGCAATCGTCGCGCGTGCTGTTGGCGACACTGCGCAGGACGCGCTCCTGATAAATGAGCGAGTAATCCATTTGCGGAATCGGGCTCATGGTGATTCCGGCGAGAGCTAGCGTTCCGCCTTTGCGCAAGGCGCGAAGAGCATAGGGAACCAGCGAACCGGCAGGGGCAAAAATGATGGCAGAATCGAGCAGTTCCGGGGGTCTATCTTTTCCGTCGCCAACCCAGACCGCACCGAGTTGAGTGGCAAGATCGCGATGGGCCTGGGCGCGGGTGAACACGTAAACTTCGCAGCCTTCGTAACGCGCGAGTTGAAGCACCAGATGGGCGGAGGCGCCAAAGCCGTAGAGCCCGAGACGCGAGCCGAAGCGCGCGCCGCTCAGGCGGTAGGAACGGTACCCGACGATGCCGGCACAAAGAAGTGGAGCGGCATTTTCGTCGGAAAACTGGTTTGGAATCGCATAAGCAAAATCTTCGCGCACGATGGCGTACTCGGCATAGCCGCCATCGACGTTGTAGCCGGTAAACTGCGCGTTGTCGCAAAGATTCTCGAAGCCGCGGAGGCAATAGTCGCAGGTGCCGTCAGTCGAATGCAGCCAGGGAATGCCAACACGGTCGCCTTCTTTGATTAAGTGCGCGCCAGGGCCGAGGGCATCTACCACGCCAACAATCTGGTGGCCAGGAATCAGAGGCAGGCGCGGAAGAGCAAGATCGCCTTCCACGGTGTGCAGATCGGTGTGGCAGATGCCGCAGCAATTGACTTGAACTCGAATTTCGGCGTTTCGGGGCACGGGCGCGGCCACTTCCTGGATATGTAAGGGCGACTCTTCTGCCGGCCCCGGCTTCGTGAGCACCATGGCGCGCATAACTTCATTTTAGATGCGGGAACGCGGCGGGAGTCGTTGGCGAGTATTCGTGCGTGGCTGGTGGAGCTTCGATCAGGTAAGATACTTCGCGCCTCCACCATGAACCGGGAATATCACAAGGGATACAGCCAGGAATTAAACCGCGAGATGGAAGCGCTGGTGTTTGGTCATGCCGGCCTGCCGCTCCTCGTGTTTCCGACTTCGATGGGGAAGTTTTTTGAATACGAAGATCGCGGCATGATTGGCCCGGTGTGGCAGAAGATCGAAAACGGCGAGTTGCAAGTGTTTTGCCCCGATGGAGTGGACGGCGAAAGCTGGTACAACAAGAGCGTGCATCCTCGCATTCGGGTGCTGCGGCATTTGCAATATGAGCGATATATTTTGCATGAGTTCCTGCCATTCGTGCGCTGGAAGAACCAGAGCGGGCAGCTGGCGGTGACAGGATGCAGTTTTGGCGGCTACCATGCGGTGAATTTCGCGTTGAAGCATCCGGATGTTGTGACGCACTGCATCAGCATGAGCGGGGCGTTCGATATTCATCAATTTCTCGATGGGTATTACGACGACGATTGCTATTTCAATTGTCCGCAGGATTATTTGCCTAACATGCACGACGACTGGTTTTTGAGCCGCTATCGGCAGATGAAAATCGTGCTGGGATCGGCAGACTGGGACATGTGCCTCGACCAGAACATCAGGCTCTCGGAGAAGTTGAACGACAAAGCCGTGCCGCACTGGCTGGACGTGTACGGCGATCATTCGACGCATGACTGGCCGTTGTGGCAAAGGATGGCGGGGAAGTATTTCTAGTCGTTGGTTGTTGGCCGCTGGTTATTGGCCGCCGGTAAGGATGCGCGCCAAACGCGCGGTGTGTGCGCCCTGCGGGCGCTTCGCGCGGCGCGCCTAGATCCTTCGGCGCGAAAAGCAAGCGCCTCAGGATGACAGGGCAAAAGAGGTCGGTATGAAAAAAATCGGGATTATTTTTGGCATGGAAAACACGTTTCCGCCGGCGCTCGTGGAGAAGATCAACGGCATGAAAGTTGACGGCGTGACGGCCGAGTTTGTGAAGGTAGGCGGGGTGAAGATGGCGCATCCCAGCGGATATCGCGTGATTATCGACCGCATCTCGCAGGACATTCCGTTTTACCGCGCCATGCTGAAGAACGCGGCGCTGACGGGGACGATTGTCATCAACAATCCGTTCTGGTGGACTGCCGATGACAAGTTCTTCAACTATGCGCTGGCGACGAAACTTGGCGTGGCGATTCCG
>Ga0335081_10004924_pt1 | contig 21123 bp, 29 predicted proteins | sample Lox_Sample_35_FD_206713 | JGI IMG/M metagenome (GOLD analysis project Ga0335081, IMG submission 206713) | Soil microbial communities from Loxahatchee National Wildlife Refuge, Florida, United States - Lox_Sample_3.5 | ecosystem: Environmental > Terrestrial > Soil > Wetlands | place: USA... | reverse complement strand
CCTAGAACAGGATCTTGGTATTCTCACCGAGGGTCTGACTGCCTTGGACGGGAACTTTGGTGCTCCCTACCATCCTTCTTCCTTGTGAAAAACAGAAGACCGGTCCGTAATTAGTAGGTTTCAGTGGGATCTTGAAGTGAGAGGCATCGGGGTGAAAGCATCCTTGGCGGTTCGCAGTCTTACGCCTGAAAGATTTCCTGCGAAGCGGGGGTCAGGATTTCATAGCCCTTCCCGGTAATTGCCACCGTGTTCTCAATTCCCACGGAGCCCTCACCGGGAAAGACAATTTTGGGTTCTACAGCAAAGGTCATTCCTTCTTCTAGAAAGGTGGATCGCCCCTGGGCGATGAAGGGCAATTCGTTCAGCTCCAGGCCGATGCCATGGGCAATGAAACGGGTCTGGAGTCCAGGCGGCCCAAGATAACTGTCCTTATAGCCCAGCTTCTCTGCCAGGCGGAGGGTCCTTACGAAGATGGTTTCACCATCCGCTCCTGGCCGGGTTTCTTCCAAGACCATGTCGTGGATCTCTCGACAGGCTTTATAAGCGTCTACGAATTTCTGTTTCATCTTTCCGATGGAAAACATGCGGGTCTCATCAGCCTGATAACCATGATAGCAAGTTCCAAAGTCTACCAGGATGGGCTCCTGTGCCCTCATGACCTTCCGGCTTGCTCCAACCGGAAAGGCCGGTGAAAGTCCCAGCCCTCCCATAGGAGAATCGGACTGACTAACGATCCCTCCGGTGAGACCGCTCAGGACATGCCACGTGTAAGCCTCGTAGTTAAGAGAGTTCACTCTGAGAAGTCCTTCATGGCCATACCTCTTGGCTGCCGCCTCCAGTAGACCACCAAACTCAATCTCGGTCATTCCCTCTTTAAGAACCCTTTGTCCCTCATAATAAACTTTTTTTCCTATCTCTCCCGCCTTCTTCATCAGGTTGATCTCAAAAGGGGATTTTATCTTTCTCGCTTCCCGCAAAATCGAAGAGGCATCCGTCAATTTGGTCTCCGGAAAAAGTTCACTGAACCTAAAATAGTCTCTTACAGGCAGCTTATCCAGCTCCAGCCCCAAGCTGCTGGGGAGCGTGCGGCAATGAGTCTGGATCAGCAAGGGTAACTCATGATTCGATTTTAATGAGACGACTTCTTTAATCGGCGACTCCACCTTGGCCCGCTCTAATTCCCGCTTGGTCATAAGTAACGGCCTCCCCTCCAGAGGGATAAAGATGAGGCCGTCCTGAGTGGTCCCAGAAAAATAATAACAATTCATCTTGCCGACCACGAGCAATGCTTCTACCCCCTGCTCCTCCATCCCCGTTCGGATTCTGGCGAGGCGATTCTTTATCTCCTCAGGCGGAGTATGGTGGAAACCCAGAGAGGTGCTCAATTCCCATAATTCCTGCCGTACCCAATCTTTGTAGCTCATCCTCTCTCCTTTCCTGTCGGTCCAAACTGAGAAGTATTATAACCAATTCCTTAGAAGAGAAAAGGATTTTGATCGCCAATGACCGATCTTGGATGATTGAATTTAAGGCTCAACCTCTTTTACAAATGCAAAGGGAAGTTGTAAAATGGGATCGACTATGGCGAATTTGGAAGAACGGATCAAGAAATTGGCGCAATGGATGTTCGAGGCCAACGATCTTGTTGTTTTCACCGGCGCGGGTGTCAGCACCGAATCAGGGCTACCCGATTTTCGGGGCCCGGATGGCGTCTGGACAAGACAAGAAAAAGGCCTTCCACCCATTACCAGGTCCTTCACTTCGGTTGAACCCAACGCGAGTCATCGAGCGATTGTAGAGCTTCAGAATTTGGGTAAGTTGAAGTTCCTCATCTCCCAGAATGTGGACAACCTCCATCTGCGGTCCGGGATTCGTCCTGAGCTATTGGCGGAATTGCACGGAAACGTGGCAAAGCTCAGATGTCAACGCTGCCAGACCCAGGTGGACAAGTCTTTGGGGAAGGAGACCTGCGCCTGTGGAGGCAGAATCGTTTCGAGTGTGGTCAACTTTGGCGATCCACTTCCTCAAAAAGATCTGGAGGATTCTTTCCGGCATTCAAGTGATTGCGACCTTTTTATGGTGGTGGGGTCGAGCCTTGTTGTGAGTCCTGCGAATGATATGCCGCGAGTAGCCCTGCGATCAGGGGCCCGTCTGGTCATTATTAACCAAGGAGAGACTCCGATAGATCGGACTTGCCAGTTACGCTTTGATGAAAAGATCGGAGAAGTCCTCCCTCCGGCCGTGCACAGATTAAAAGAAATGATGAAGCGTTAGAGCCGGCCTCTTCCCTCACATATACCCAGTCGGTGTAGAGAATTGGAGGTCGGTAGCCTTATCGTGATGCTACATGGGACCGGGCGCCTTCGATGAGGATTCCGTCTTTTGGGAATCGTGGGTGAGACCTGAGGGGATTTGAGGAGAGGGTGTCGACAAGGAAACGGATGCGGCTTTTTTGCTCATCCATCCCTCTGTCCCGCTTTCGAGCCGGACCCGCATCCAGCCAGGTTTTTCGGAAAGAATTTCAAAAGTGTTCCTCAAGTAGGCCTTACCGATAATCCCGTATCCGATGCCGGGACCCTCGCGGAGGTTAACGTAGGTCCATGTGACCTTACCTCGAGAGACCGGAAGTGGAGAGGGCTTGAGGGTTGCGGCCGGAGACAGCGAGGATCCCCTCGCTTTCTTAAGCAGGGTTTGGGCGGGCTGTTTTGTTTGCGGTCTAGCGAATGCTTGCCAGAGATTCTTTCCCAATTCGGTGTAAAAGCCGCACAAATTCGGCGAGGCGAGGGTACCCCACGTTGTCTTCACGCTAACATAAACGACCAAGGAAGATCCTTCCTCCACAATTTTGACGGTAGCCGGATAGCCTTCCTCTTGCTCTGCTTCAAGGAACATCGTGGTGCTGATCGTCCCCGACCCGGGGTCGGCTGAAAGGATTCAATGCCCTTGGGAATGAAGTGTCTTGACTACCAAATCGAATCCTTTCTTGAAATCGAGACGATCGTATTTGACCCAAGTCTTATAGACGGGACGGGAGATCACACCTCCTTCCCTGGAAGAGTTTTTCTGGCAATCCGGAGTGGGGGCAGAGATGGTTCTCTCTTTGCTTGGCTGGATACCGGTGTGAGAACAAGCAAAGGCCCAGAACGCCAATGAAAGGAAGAGATAATTTCGGAGGTTCGACTTGAGCAAGGATTCTCCCTCTCTTTGCCAAAGTATTGAGGATCAAAAAAACCTGAGCAGAAAAAGGAAAAGAATCGCCAAAAAAATACGTGCTGCATTTTGTGTGCCAGGGCATGAAGATATTATCCTTTGATTTCAAGATGTTTTTTGTTACGAAATAAAAAAGGCCGGTCAAAGATGGAAAGAAATTTACACTGTGGCCAAAATTGTCCATCGAGCAGCGAAATCTATTGAATCCAAGCTCGTCCGCGGGAGATTATGAAATAATGCTTATTCGAAGCGTAAACGTCGACGCCGTTAGAACAAAGATTACGGCGATTGCCGGGTAACCACCTTTTCCTTGGAACCCTCTTGTATCGCGACAAGAAAAATGACAGTGACACAGAGTATTTTTTTCATTGTGAGGTGAGAGAGCAAACGCTTATCCAACCTCGCCTTCCTCCTGTCAGTATGTTTTGTCCTGAGGGTATCCACAGAATAAAACCACGATCACTCCGTGTCAAGAAAAACTAAACATCTCTATTTCATGTTTCGGATGCGGGCTTCAATCTCCGGAGATCCCTTAAGCAGGCTTACCAGCTTCGATGTATCCGTCTCACCAAAGTGATAGGGATACAGAATCTTCGGTTTGAATGCCTTTGCCGCATCAGCTACCATCTCGGGTGTCATGGTGTAGGGGAGATTCATGGGCAAGAACGCAATATCGATGGCTTTCAGATTTTTCATCTCCGGGATGTTCTCTGTATCGCCCGCCACATAGACCCCCTTGTCCCCAAAGGTAATGACATAGCCGTTTCCTACCCCCTTTGGGTGAAAAGGCTCTCCGGTCTCCCTTTTGTGGACGATATTGTAAGCAGGCACAGCCTCGATCTTCAGTCCTTCGATGGCCCTCATATCGCCGTTCATCATCACAATGCCTCCCTGCACCTGTTTGGCACAGGTCGCGGTTAACACCACCACTGTTTTTTCTGTCCGGAGGGTGTTTAATGCCTTCAAATCAAGGTGATCCCTGTGCTCATGGGTTACGAGGATCAAGTCAGCCTTGGGGAAGATACTATAATCCGCAAGAGCGCTGAAGGGATCCACATGAATCACCTTTCTCCCAAAGTTGAAAATTAACGTGCCGTGGCCCACGAAGGTGATCTTCAAGTCACCTGTCGATGTCTTAATGATATCCGTCTCGAATCTGTTTTGAGCAAAAGCAGAAAGTACCATCATCAAGGAAAATAGATTGATCAACAATAACAGGGTCTTCATGCGGCACCTCCTATGAAATCTGTGGGATATTCAAGACACCCTGGCTATTATAGCGTTACCACTCCGTAAATCAAGGGCTAAGGGTATTCCGGATGGGGTTGAACGACTCTTTCAAAAGTGATAGATTAAATCTAATAAGGGAGGTTTTCATCCAAAAATGCTAAATCAAGTCTTACTCGCGCCATTCATATGTCTGTTTGTAATTCCGGTAGCGTGGCTGGAAGGCTGTTTGCTTCCGAAAGCTACCTGGACCGGCTGGGCGGCAATTCTAACCCTGGTCAACGCCCTGATCCTTTATATCCCTTGGGCTGTCGCGATCATTCCTACCCGCCATTTGATGATCGGGCCCGTGAGTATTCTTGGATTCCTCATGATCGCGGTCGGACTCCTTCTGTTGGCAACGGCCCTGCTTCCTGTCCTTCGAGTGCCCGGCCAGATAAGATCCCTGCCTGAGAGATTGGTGGTGGAAGGCCCGTATCAGTGGGTCCGGCATCCGATCTATTTGAGCCACTTTTTGTTGATCGGTGGGGCAGCTCTTGCCTGCGGAGCACTCAGGGTTTTCCTTGAGACGCCAATTGTGCTCGGGATGGCGGCCGTTGGCGGCAAGTACGAAGAATCGAAAAGACTCTTGCCTCTCTTTGGCAGGACTTTTGAACAATACAAAGACAGAACACACTTCTTGCTGCCGGTGTGGGGATGGGTTACACTCGGATTGATCTACAGCTTGATTGCCTTTCGCGTGTTTTTTTCTTGAAAGGAAGCATTTCGAACTGCTGTTTCATGCTCAAGAAGATGATGCGACGCGCCAAGGGAGAAAAGACGGACAGGGAAGAAAAAGATACTGCTGAGAAGGAATAGGGAAAAATTTTGAGGGGAGGCCCCTTAAAGAACCTCCCCTTAGCAAGCGTAGCCATCAATAATTCTCGGCCAGAACCTCGAAGTAAGCCCGGGGATGCTTACAGACCGGACATCTCTCGGGAACTTCCTTTCCATCGAAAACATAGCCACAATTCCGGCAGTGCCACTTCACAGAAGAGTCCTTTTTAAATGCTTTGCCTTCCTTCACGTTCTTTAATAGACCCAAGTACCTGGTCTCGTGGAATTTCTCGACCTTCGCAACCTGGCTGAAGGTTTCATAAGCCTCACTCAGTCCTTCCTTCTTGGCGATATCAGCGAAGTCGTGGTAGAGCTTCGTCCATTCGAGATTCTCTCCAGCCGCTGCCGCTTTCAAATTATCAGCGGTATTTCCAACGACGCCAGCAGGATAGGCGGCTATGATCTCTTCATCTCCTCCCTTAAGCAAACTAAAGAAGAGCTTGGCATGCTCTTTCTCGTTTTCGGCAGTCTCTAGAAAGAAAGAGGAGATCTGCTCATAGCCCTCTTTTTTCGCTGCGCTCGCAAAATAGGTGTAGCGATTCCTGGCCTGGGATTCACCCGCAAAGGCAGCCAAAAGATTTTTCTCCGTTTTACTTCCTTTCAATTCCATAACGATTCCTCCTTTTATTCTTCGGTAATCAACATTCCTTTTTGGCCTAACGGTCAATTTTATCCTTAGAGTGTAAGTTTATCAAACTAAAAATGATCTTCGATTGAATTCCCCTGTTGCCAAATCTCTGAAAAAGACTTAAAGTTCCTGAAGGCGTTATTTAACCCAGTGAAGGGAGAACAAGATGAAAGTCTTGGGAGTTTTGGGAAGTCCCCGAGTAGGAGGAAACAGTGATATTCTATTAGATCAAGCCCTTGCGGGCGCCAAGGATGCAGGAGGGGAAGTAGAGAAGATCATTCTATCCAAGAAGAAGATTTCTGGATGCCTGAATTGTGAAAAGTGTAATGAAACGGGGGTTTGCGCTGTTCAGGACGACATGCTTGAGGTTCACAAAAAAATCCTGGAAGCGGACGCCATTATCCACAGCGTTCCTGTCTATTTCTGGTCCATGACGGCACAGATGAAAGCCTACCTGGACCGGTGGTGCGTTTTCTTTGATGCCCAGTGGCGATGGCAAAAAGCGTATCGTCCTAAGATGAAGGGAAAGAGCATTGGGCTAATCACGGTCTGCGGAGATCCGAATGTTTCAACCGCCGACCCTATTGTTCACAGTTTCAAGAACACCTGCCAGTTTACCGGACTTGACTTGGTGGGGGTGGTTCGGGCTTCAGCCTCAACCAAAGGAGAGATCGCCAGTAATGAGGAAATCAAAAAACAAGCTTACGATCTGGGGAAAAAAAGTGTGACGAAGTGACCCGCGAATTATTTTCTTCCCATAGGTCATCAACGTTTCCTTCGGAATCGATTTTCCAGGATCACCTGGTCAATAATCTCCCCACAGACAATGCATCTCCATCCGAAATAATCCTCAGCCTGACCGTAAAACTTCTCATAAGACATCGTGCCACCGCAACGATTACATTTCATCATGGTTACCTCCCACGAATTATGATAATTTAAGCATCCGCTTTTGAAATTTCAATGTCGATGGATGGGAAGGGAGGTGAGAGTATTACTTTTTTAGAACTTCCACCACGTCTATTTTACTGAAAAGCCACTGTTTTTCTATTTTCCTCAGACGACATTCAAGCTCCCGGACTTCGTCTATCTGCTCTCCAGCCGTCGATCTGCCCGTGAGCCTCGCTGTTAACGTGGCCTTGGCTACTTTTTTCTCCGGGAAAGCGATTTGAAGGTCATAAAATGTAAGATCGAGCCGGGAAACCTGGGGACGAGCGCTGCCGACATAGGTGGATATTTGTTCACGCGTATAACTTCCTGAAAGAGACGGGTAGTCGGTTTTCAACTCGCAATGCTCCTCGAACAAACTACCGACGTTTTTCATCTTCTGCAGCATGGTGAAGGCATTTTCTTCCGGAGATCTTGAGACCCATTCCGATAGGAGACGGAACCGCTTCCTTACTTTCTTCTCCTCACTCGGAAAAACAGCGATGACGATCACACTCCCGACGATCGCCATCAACATTCCGATGAGGAGATATCTTTTTTTCACCATAATGGCCCCCCGACAACACGACTCTTTGAAGCTTGTCCGAAAAGATGATTTTCTATTGGCATACTCCGATTATCCCCGACGACGTAGATGTAATTCTTTTCAACTTGGCGAGGGGAAAGGTTCCAGGTGCATGGAAAGCGAATATAAGGTTCGTCTATCTCCTTGCCGTCAACAAAAAGCTTTCCGTCACGAAATTCAACCCATTCGCCCTCCTGAGCGACCACACGTTTTAGAAGCATGACTTTGCTCCCAGCAAAACGGACCGCTATGACGTCGTGCCTTTTGGGCCTTGAAAAAAGGTAACGCAGCCTCCAGCAAAAATTTACCCCTCCGTTGTGATAGGTTGGCTCCATGCTGGTTCCTTGGATAGAGAAAGGGATGCAGAGATGGCCGAAGAAAAGATACGCCGAGAGCGCAACGGAGAAGACTCTGATCAGAAACTTCCGCGTAATAGAGGGAAAAAAGAATTGCCGGATTCTACTATTGACCGTCATCCTGTTTGAACCTTCTTGTCTTACGCATTCGACCCAAAAACGAGCCCGGGTCCCACACTATTAATTATGTTCATAGACCGAGGAGGGATAACACACTTATCCTTTCCCTCGGAGGGGCAGGGGGTGCTCATCTTTTTTCGTTTCAGGCATAGTATAGCGCAAAGTTCGTGTGGCTGCAAAACAGCCTTCCGACGGGAGATCGTGGAACCCGGATGTTCGGGCTATCTGAGATCCAAGGGGTGGGAGACGGCATCGGTGGACTTCTGCCTATTCTAATGCATTTTGAATGGTCTGCATCAGTTCTTTCGGCTGATATGGCTTCATCAAGTAACCGGACGCGCCCAGCTTGAAGGCCTTTTCTTGGGCTCCCTGGACACCTGTGAGGAAAACGATAGGAATGCAATGCGTAATGACAGACTGTTTCAAACGCTCCGCCACAGCGAATCCATCCTCTACGGGAATCATGATATCGAGGAGAATCAGGTCCGGGTTCTCCTTGTTGGCAACTGTAAACGCTTCGATGCTGTCAGAGGCCAATACCACGTCGTATCCGTTGGCTTTTAGTCGAACCTTCAAAGCCATGGCCATATCTTCTTCGTCCTCGACCACAAGAATCTTTTTCTTCGCCATCTTCTTTTGCTTTCTGTCCTCCACGTTTCCATAAACTATTCTTCATCAACATCATCATCAACGAGAATCTCTTCTGCTTTCAGGAGACCTTTCCCGTCATCTTCGTCAACCTGGGCGAACACCGCCTTCGATAATTCCTCCGTCCACTCGTCAAAGTTTTTCAACTTATCTCCTCCTCTGGGGTTTTTCGTTACGAGATTGTATGGATAGGAGCAATTTCTTTGCCAATTCTTTACTCACTGAGTTGAATTTGAGGAGACAGGAATAACCCATTGAAATTCAAGGAGCATTATCTTTAAGAACTAAGGTCTTTTGAAGTCATCCGTCTTGATCAACAATGACACCAATTGTCACCCAAATCGCATTTATCGCCCTTTCTTCAATCAGTTTTTTTTCAAGAGCCTTCCGCAACATCTGCGAAAGGTATCTGTAAATCTGGGACGTCAATAGAAATTAGTGATTGACTTCAAGGGATTTATGATAAAATAGAGAAAAGGTGATTGAGACGAACCACATCGTCATGATTGCTGGATCGACTCCCACGTTCCAGCCTAAAATCGGGAGGTGATGCAGCTCACATGCACAACAATAAAGGTTCCCGGTCTGCGGGGCCGAATGAACTTGAACCGGAAATAGAGGCCAGCGAGGCTGTCGAGGAACCAGGAGCGGGGCCGAAGCGATTCCTGATCCGCATTCCAGCCCGGCACAACCCACGGCTTCAACAGATTATCGACCGGATCAATGGCGACGAGGAGCTTTATACGCTCTGGCAGGTGATGAATGTCAATGCTGTCCAGCGACTGGGGATGAGCGACCACGGGCCTGTTCATTTCCAGATTGTCGCTAACATTGCGCTCAAACTTCTCAGGCTGCTTGTCGAACATAACGTCCAGCCCAGCGTCTCCACTGCCCACAATCTTCCCGTCGAAGAGGCCGAGGTGATCGTGGCCATGGCCTCGCTTTTTCATGACCTGGGAATGTCGATCCACCGGGCCGATCATGAGCTCTACAGCCTCTTTATGGCTGCTCCGAAGATTAAAGAGTTGCTGGATGACATCTACGATATTCCCACCCGGACCATCGTCATTTCGGAAATCCTCCATGCCATCATCTCTCACCGGGCTGACGGCCGGCCGTTGACCATCGAAGCCGGTATCGTTCGAGTCGCCGACGCGTTGGATATGGCAGAAGGCCGCTCCCGAATCCCCTTCCAGGCGGGCATGGTCAATATCCACTCGGTCTCTGCCTCCGCCATTGAGAAGATTAAGATTGAGAAGGGCGAGCTGAAGCCCATCCGGATTGTGATCCTTATGAGCAATTCGGCAGGGATTTTTCAGATTGACGAACTGCTTAAGAATAAGCTGGAGGGCTCAGGACTGGAACCCTATGTGGAGGTTGAGGCAACGATCGAAGGAGAGACGGAGAAGAAGCTCATCCACAAGTTTCATATCTGACCCCTATCCTCCCGTGGTGTGAAATTATTGGCGGAGGCAGGACAGGACATTGAGAATGTAAGCGCGAAGGGAATAAAGTCGCGTCAGGAGCCTAATCTCTTACAGAGCTCTGCCACTCGCCGTCCCAGTTTTCGAGCATTTTCGTTCGTTCTTTCGTCCGGGGCACCCACGCAGGACACGCCATAATGGCCAGTCGCCTCCATGGGATCTCCCACAACAATCATGCCGTAAATAAGCAAGCACTGGATGACGGAAATCATTGTGGTCTCCTTCCCACCGGATGGATCGCCGGACGTCGCAAAGGCAGCTCCCACCTTATTCTCCATTTTCCTGCGGATGACCACATACTCGTCGAAGACACGCTTCAAATCCCAGGCCATCCCGCCAAAGTAAACCGGTGAGCCTGCGATGACACCAGCAGAATCAAGAAAATCTTCCTTTTTCACTTCTTGAGTCGATTTTAACAGGGCTTTTGCGCCCGAAACGGATTCTATTCCCTCTGCAATTCGCTCCGCCACCTTTCGTGTATTTCCTCCTTTTGAGTAATAGAGCACTAAGACTTGCATGTTCTCCTCCTTTAAAAACCTTTTTTGATTCCAAATGTCTCCTTATTGTTTTTTCAGGGCAGGATCGGAATAATAGGCAGTCACCATCTCGTTACTGTGGTCTGTGTCGGTTTGAATCCCAATGGCCAACACGCCGGGGGATTCTGTCCCAAAGGCTGTTCTATAATCTTCATGGAGGTTCCTTTTCTCATAAACCCACCGTTCCATTTTCCCTTCGCCGGACTCCAGGACAAGAACCTTGCAGTCTTTCTCTCCCGGATGATCAAAGAGGTGACCCTTCGGCAGATGGCTCGCCCAGATATATTCGATTCTCATCCCCGAAGGCTCTGCCCCTTCAATGATCTTGAACCCTTTTTCTCTTCCAAAGATGACTATTACCCGGGCCGCGGCATCAAATCTGTCGTTTCTTGTTTCGATGGCAGAGCGAACTACATTCGATATTTTCCATCTCCAGGAAAGGGTAGGGAAATTCTTTTGTTTTTCTCCTACTTCCCTAAAAAGAGCGGATCGGCTGCCCAAGCTGGAAGCTTTGATGATTCCTTTTCCGGCCCTCGAATATTGAGTGGGAGGGACGGCGAAGTAGGAGACCATCCACCAACCCTTGACCGGCGTCTTCTTTTCCTCGGGTTCCTTGGGTTTAAAGTCACCAAAGGGCAATTGGACAGTCGTCAGTATCAATGCAAGGGAAATCAGTAGATTTTTCATTCAAAAATTGTCCCCTTTCAAACCATTATACACCATATTCTACGGTTGTAGTGATTCAGAAATCTTCCTCCTTTATTGATAACTTGCCAAATTTGCCAGCAGGGCCTTCAGTTTGTCATCCAGACGATCCTCCCCCGGATGACTGCCTTGAACCCAATCCTCAGGAATTTGAACTGGCATAATTAATTTGTTTTCCTTAGTAAAAAACTCAGCCTTATAATTCTCGTATTTGTAATCCAGAACCTTGCAATTAACAGTTAAGTTCAGTCGTTTTATCGCCCAATTCAATACTGCTTGAGCCTCTTTCATTTTCTCATTCCGGTCCATTAAGATGGCCTCCTTTCTGGTCAGGCAAGGGTTACGATTCGCATCCGCCCGTCGTGGTTCCTGAAAATTCGATCTGGTATCTTTCTTTGCTCCAATTGAAAAGGCCGCTACCCGAAATTTTATTTGGGGATAGCGGCCCGACTATCCAGCTTTTTAACCTCCAGAAATTCAAGTATTTCTGGACCCTGCAATTCTCTTCGATGTCTTATTATGCGATTTCTATTAGCAAATTACTTTTCAAATGTCAAACATTTTTATTCCAGTGGAGGTCAATAATATCCCTTCAAGAATGCCTATTCTGGCTCGGAATCTGCACCCTCTCGCAGAAGCTTCTCGGTAACCCTGGCTGACAAAGATTTCGCTTGAATTTGGTCCTTTGGATAATTACCTTTGTAACGACCTAACGACAAGGAGGAAAAGAAATGATCAAGGACGATCGAAATTACCACCAACGGTTACAGGAGTTTTGTGATTGTTATTTGGACACCGACCCCAAGAAGGAATTGGAAAAGGCTGCCCATGGGATCTCAGGCGATCCCAGCGGCGACTCGGATGAGTTAGCCCTTAAGTTTCTTGGTCTTGGAATCTTTTACGGGGCTGCCGAGAAAGCGAAAAAGATTTCCATTGAACGGTCAAAGGAGGGAAAAGTCTTGTTCTCAGTCGAATCCAGAGGAAAATATCAGCTCCCACCCCCGAGTGCCGGGGTGGCTGATCAAGTCATTTCCATTGCCAGAGCCATCACCCATATTGATGATGCTAAAGGCAAGGAGCCGGTATCCTTCGGCCTGAGAAACGATCGCATCGACCTCACCTTTCAGTTCGACCGGAAGAAAAGCGGAGAGGTCTTCTCAATCCTGTTTCCGAAGCTGTAATAAGATGACTCCGCTGTTTAGCGTAACCACATGGCGGGCAGAGACGGCAGGTTTCCGGCGTTGCCTCAAACGGCCTGTTTACCCTTTTATGGGGACACGCATAATTTTGTTTAGCCTTCGGGATCGGTTATACTAATCCAACAAGGCGTTTTAAAACAATGGAAAGGATCAAATTAGGTATCAGCAGTTGCCTGCTCGGCGAGAACGTTCGTTATGACGGGGGCCACAGGCTGGACCCCTTTCTCGCCCATACCCTGGGACAATATGTAGAATATGTTCCTGTCTGCCCCGAGGCGGAATGCGGCTTCGGTGTTCCCAGGGAGCCTATGCACCTGGAGGGGGATCCGGATTCGCCCCGGCTCGTGACGGTTCGCACCAAACAGGATATGACGGATCGCTTGGTCAAGTGGGCACAGAAACGCGTCGCTCAGCTGGAGAAAGAAGATTTTTGCGGATTTATTTTTAAAAGCGCTTCTCCAAGCAGCGGTATGGAGCGGGTGAGGGTATATAATGAAAGGGGGGTGCCGGTGAAAAAGGGAGTGGGAATTTTCGCCAGAATATTTATAGAGCATTTTCCGCTGCTTCCTGTTGAGGATGAGGGACGTCTCCATGACCCAAAGCTCAGAGACAATTTCATTGAGCGAATATTCGTTTTGAAAAGGTGGCGAGAAGTCCTTGAAAGAAAGGAAAGTTGGGGAAATGTCGTGGGCTTCCATACGAGGCATAAATTCTTGATACTCTCACACAGCCCAAATTATTATCGAACAATGGGAAAAATTGTGGCGAAAGCAAAAGATGTCTCCTTGAAAGAACTCTACCAAAAATACGAGACCCTTCTCATGGAATCTCTTTACCTAAAGACGTCCCCGAGGAAGAATGCCAATGTCCTGCAACATATGATAGGTTATTTCAAGGAAGAGTTGTCTTCTAATGAAAAAAAGGAATTACTGGAGGTCGTTGATTTCTATCGGAAGGGCTATATTCCTTCGATCGTTCCCATCACACTCATCAAACATTATGCCCGCAAGTACGACCAGCCGTACCTCAAACAACAGGTATGCTTAAATCCGCACCCTTTAGAGCTTCAAATGCGAAATCATGTCTAAGAAATATTCCTCTGATATCCCCGGACGTTGAAGCTTGACAACAGGCTCAAGAGGATCGTACAAATAACAGTCATCTTCGTCTCCGGTTCGCTAATAATTTTTGCAGTTGTGCCCCGAGTAGTGTACGTATTCAGACATAGAAAGGAGATATAAATGATCGATACCCACACTCACATTTTCCCGGACAAGATTGCTCCTAAGGTCGCCGAAAGATTCCGTGCCTGGGCGGGAAGTGCCACTGCTCTTTCGGGAGACTTCACTCTCGGAGACTTAAGAAGCTATATGAAAAGATGCGATGTTGAGGCGGTCATCACTTTCTGCGTCGCGGAAAGGCCAGAGGTGGTGGTTGCTGCGAATAACTTCCTTTTAGAGATCATGGATAACAGGACCATCTTCAGCTTCGGGACCATCCTCCCAAGCATGAAGGACCCCGTAGGAGAAGTAAGAAGGATTCATGAAAAGGGAATCAAGGGAATAAAATTCCATTCCCTCTTTCAGCCCATTCGAGCGGGGGATGAAAATCTTTTCCTTATCTACGAGGCCATGGTCAAAGCAGGAATGATTGCTTATTTTCACGTGGGGAAAGACCCTGCAAACCCATCCTTGCCTCCGGGGACGGGCCCTCAGGATATTGTCCGTCTAAAAGAACGTTTTCCCGGTCTTAAGATCGTGGCCGCCCATTTCGGCGGTCTCTTCATGCTGGAGGAGGCCCGGAAATGGATCGTCGGAAAAGATATCTACGTGGATATGTGTTGGGCACCGAGTATCCAAAGCCTAAGGTCGGAAGAGGTGGTCAAATTTATCCGACAACATGGTGCTGAAAAAGTCCTCTTTGCCACCGATTATCCCAGCACCAGTGATCCCATCCCTCAGATCAAATGGTTCAAAGGACTTCCCTTGGAGGAAAAAGAAAAACAGATGGTCCTTCGGGAGAATGCGCGCCGGCTTTTGGGATTAGGATAGCTGGTTTTTCTGGACTGAATAGCGAAGATCATGATACGCAAGTGCGCAGAAGCGGATTTCGAGGCAATTTACGAGATCATTAACGATTCGGCGGAGGCGTACAGAGGGGTTTTTCCGGCTGGTCGCTGGCAGGAACCTTATATGTCACGTGAACAACTGAAGCGAGAAATCAATGAGGGCGTACAGTTCTGGGGATTTGAGGAAGATCGCAGCCTGTCCGGCGTCATGGGGATACAGGACAAAGGGGATGTGACTCTCATACGCCATGCCTACGTCAGATCTCAGAGGAGAAATCGCGGAACAGGTTCCCGGCTGCTGCGATTCCTCGAGTCGACCACGGAGAAACCGATTCTGATTGGGACATGGGCTGATGCGACCTGGGCGGTTGCATTTTACCAAAAGCACGGCTACCGACTGGTTTCGACGGAAGAAAAGGATCGGCTCCTCAGGAAGTATTGGAACATCCCTGAACGGCAGGTCGAAACCTCTGTGGTCCTTGCAGGGAAGAAATGGAGGATAAGATGAAGATTCTAAGGTATTCCGAAATTAAACCCACGCATTTTGAAAGCGGAGAAGCGAAAGGAGTTGCGGGGCGCGTTGTGGTCGGCAAGAAAGATGGTGCGAGTAATTTTTGTATGCGAGTCTTTGAGATCTCCTCCGGAGGAAACACCCCGAAGCATTCGCACGATTGGGAACATGAGATGTTTGTTCATTCCGGAGAAGGCGAGATCTATGGCAATGGCAAATGGAATGCGGTGAAGTCCGGCAATGCGATTTTCGTACCCGCCAACGAGGAACATCAAATACGAAATCCCGGCAAGGAATTACTCGTTGTCGTCTGCCTTATTCCATCAAAAGCCCCTGAACTATAGACAGGCAGAATCAGGTTAATCTTCGAAACAGGAATATGACCTGATTAGGCAAATATGAAGAAGCTTCAACTGCTTCCTGGGGACGTGATCACATCCAAGAACTGTTTCAATATCCGGGCGGTGGCACCCCAGACCGTATACTTTTCATATTGGTAGGAATAGACGATCTCCTTCTGGCCACCTCGGAAGCTCTCTCTTTCACTGAAACAATTTCCGTCGAGCAAGGAGGAGAGAGGCACTTCGATCAATTCCGAAATCTCCCTCTCGCTTATCTTAAACGGATAGGGATAGGGGAAGATCCCGATAATCGGGGTAACGATGAACTCAGTAATGGTCACGATGTCATCTAATATTCCGATGATCTGAACATCATTCTCCCTGAGTCCGATCTCCTCGTGGGCCTCCCTGAGCGCGGTGTTGACCAATTCCAAATCCTCTTCGTCGACAACCCCACCGGGGAAAGAGATCTCGCCCTTGTGATACTTGACCTGATCCGATCTCTTGGTGAAGAGAAGGTGGCAATCCTCTCCTTTCCTAAAGAGGGGGACGAGAACTGCGGCGTGCGAAAACGGGGGATGTTCAATCACCCTTCTCTGCCTGGAGGAAAGAGTATTCCTTATCCGGTCAATGAAATCTTTCTCGCAATAATTCATGTCAAAACTTCCGTGACCGTGTCCGTGATCCGTGTCTGCAACCCGGCAGGCTTCCTATCAAATTAATCCACTCAAACCCTTGCCCCCTTTATACGTCGCCCCCTATCTCTTTTATAAACTCAGCAAGGGTCATAATCCTCAGTAGAGGAGAGAGGGCAAAATCGCGGTAGAGATTGAGACAGCTCTGCTGAAGCTCCTTGCTCCGGCTGGCTGAGCAGTCTTCCAAAAGGATAACTGAAAAATCGTGACTAAGGCCATCCATCGCCGTCATCAAGACACAGACTTCAACAGTAACGCCCGTGACGACGATCGTATCAACCCCGAGAGTCCGAAGCGTCTGGTCCAGGTCGGTTTTGAAGAAGGCACTAAATCGCCTCTTGGGCAGGACAATATCCACAGGCTCTGGCCTCAGCTCGTCAACAACCTCTGCACCTTTCGTCCCTCGAAGGGCATGAACCTTCATCCTCCCCCGGAAGATAAAATCCCCTTCCAGAAAACTATCGCAGGCGAAGACGACAGGGAACTCTCTTTTTCGGCTCTCCTGCAGAAGCTTCTGAAGGTTCGGTATAATCCATTTTCCTTCTTGATAGTATGGGTTCCGAGAGCTTTCCTTCAAGTTATCCTTCAACATATCCACGACAATGATTGCCGGTATCATGAATTCTCCTTCCTCCACAAAAAACTACGTGTCCGTGACCGTGCTCCGTGTCCGTCTTAATTCAATCTATAAACACGCCGCGCATTCTTTGTGGTCATCTCGGCTACCTTTTCAAAAGAGATCTTCTTTATCTCTGCCACCTTTTGGGCTGTATATCGAACGTAACTCGGCTCGTTTCTCTTTCCCCGAAACGGATCGGGAGTGAGGAAAGGAGAATCGGTTTCGACCAGAAGCGATTCCATCGGGATTGTCCTGACGGTCTCCCTCAAGTCTTCAGCATTCTTGAAGGTGATGCTTCCGGGGATTGAGATATAGAATCCCATATCCATGCAGGCTCTGGCCATTTCATAATCCCCTGAAAAACAATGGATGATCCCTCCGCAATCCTTTGCCCCTTCCGATTTCAATATCTCCAGCGTTTCCCGATGGGCCTCTCGATCGTGAATCACAACCGGGAGCCCTAACTCCTTCGCGAACGCGATCTGTTCCCTGAATCTCTTCAGCTGAAGATCTCTCGGTGAGAGGTTTCTGAAAAAGTCCAAACCGATCTCGCCATAAGCTCTCACTTTTTCGCTTCGACAGAATTCCCTCAACATTGGATAGGTTTCTTCGTCGATCTCTTTTGCATTGTGAGGGTGAACGCCCAGGACTGCATAGATCGAAGGGTGTGACTCGGCAATCTCAAGGGCTCTCTTCCAGTCCTTCTTCTCCGTTCCAACCGTGAAGATATATTCCACACCTGTTTCTTTCGCCCTCTGGATGACTGCTTCCAGATCCTTCTTGAACTCCGGCATTTCCAAATGGGCGTGGGAATCGATGAGCATCGCCTAAATCCTAATCACCAAATCTCAAATTCCAAATCCCAAATAATCACTAATCTCCAAAATGCAATGATCAAAAGTTTTGAAATTGAAAATTGAAATTTATTTAGATATTGGTGCTTGGGATTTGTGATTTTTACTGCCCGTGGCTTTCACTTGATTGAAATAATCCGCCAATCCCTTAGCTACCTCTTTAGACCGGATGAGAACAGAAGCCTCGTTGTTATCGGTGAGGGCATAGTAAGTCCAATTTGTACTGCCCAAAAGGCTCAATTTCCCATCGACCACCATTAGTTTGGCATGTGTGGTCTTAGAGAAAGAATCGTAGAAGACCTCCACTCCGCCTTCGGATAAAACCTTTCCAGTATGGCGATTTTGCTCGGTCGTCCGATCTTCTCCTTCTTTTACTTCTAAGATCACCGCCACCTTCACGCCTCGTTTCTTTGCGCTGATTAATTCTTTAATGAGAAGGTTTGAAGGACTATTCGGATGCTCGTCATAGTATCCCATTTCGAACATTATCACCTGAATGGAGTGTTTGGCCTCCTGGATTATTTTTTTTGCTACTTGGAAGTATTGATCATTCAACACCAACAGGACATCCTCCGCCGGAAGACTGAAGGAGTGTTGAGCGTAGAAAGTGGAGAGTGGAAAAAGAAATAGAAAAGCAAGGATGACTTTTTTCATCAATTTTATTCCTCTTTTGAGGCCGCATGTCGGAGACGGTCCACGATCGCCCGGCCCAATCCAACTTCCGGGATGGGGGTGGCCACAATGAGATCCAAATTCAACGCATCCAATCGCCGGATGGCTGCAAACAGATTGGCTGCGGCTTCCCGGAGATCCCCATTCTTTGAAAGAATCTCCGTAGGATGGAGTTTTGGGTTATTCCTGGGTTCCTGAAACACTAACAAGCCGATGTTCTTGTCTTTATAGCGGTCGAGGTTCTTTTCACCCCAGTCCAGAACGATTGGGGTCCGAGGGGCGTAGTGTTTCGGCAACATTCCAGGGGCGGTAGGTCTATCTTTGAATGGGAGGGTCTCGACCTTCCCAATGACGGATTCGATCTCCTCCAGCGATACCCCACCAGGCCTTAACAACATCGGCTCCTCTTCCAAAAAGGAGACGATGGTGGATTCTACTCCCACCGGACAGGGGCCTCCGTCTAAGATGAGATCAACCTGATCACCCAGTTGATCCCGAACATGCTCGGCCGTGGTCGGGCTCAGGTAGCCGAAGAGATTGGCACTCGGTGCCGCAACAGGGCATTTGGATTCTTTGATCAAAGCAAGAGCCATGGGATGATTTGGCATCCGGATGGCCAAGGAAGGAAGACCGGCGGTTACAATATCAGGAATATTCTCTTCCTTTAGAACAACTATCGTGAGCGGTCCGGGCCAGAATCTTTTTATCAATCTTTTTGCATTTGATGGAACTTCTTTGGCTAACTTTTTCGCATCGATCGGATCGGCCACATGGACGATGAGCGGGTCAAAAGATGGCCTTTTCTTGACTTCAAACACCCGAGCGACGGCAAGGGGGTTAAAAGCATCTGCCCCCAAACCATAAACCGTCTCTGTTGGAAAGGCAACGATTCCCCCTTTCTTGATGATTTCTGCTGCTCGCTGGATAACCTTTTTATCTCTCATCGCACAAAATGTTTTTATCGTGTGTGAATTCTGTCATTCCCGTGAACACGGGAATCCAGGCATTGTCCCTGCGAATGCGGGGAACCAGAAATATATGAAACTGGATTCCTGATTTCTCAGGAATGACCAGAAATAAAAATGAAAAGGAAATCAGGATCTCTTTCGCTTGATATCCTTCGATTTTTCTTCCAAAGACTTTTTCATCTTCGATCTGTAATCAGCCAATTTTTTGGCTATTTCAGGATATTTAATCGAAAGAATTTCGCAAGCGAGATAGGCTGCGTTCTTCGCCCCGTTAATTCCAACAGTGGCTACCGGAACCCCGGGGGGCATTTGGACGGTAGAGTACAGGGCATCCGCACCTTCGAGGGCCCCTGATCTGATAGGAACACCGATGACAGGGAGTGTCGTACGGCTGGCCAAAGCCCCTGCGAGGTGGGCCGCCATTCCGGCTCCCGCAATCAAAACCTCAATCCCCCGTTTCCTCGCCGTCTTTGCATAATGAGCTGTCTTTTCGGGGAGGCGATGCGCCGAGCTGATTTCCACTTCATAAGGTACGCCCATCTCCTTTAGAACCTCTGCTGACTTTTTCATGATCAGCAGATCGCTCTCGCTTCCCATCAGAACTCCAACCAAAGGCTTTTTCATAAAAACATCTCCTTTATGAATCAGGGCTAAGGCCTTGAACTGCCTTACACAGCCTTTCCCGGCCAATCCTTTTCATCTTAAAAAATTAATAAGAAATTCACAAGGGAATAAGAGGCTCTCTTAAGCAGAAAGAGAGAGGGCTTCTTCTGAGGATATCCGTGCGAAAAGTAGGCAGGGTGGCAGGGCGGCAGCATCATCACCATCTGATACGGATTACCCTTACTGCGGTCCCGTTGCCGACTTGCCAAAGAAGAAATTAATGATGGGGAGAAAAACAAAACGAATAGCCCGAAAGAGGATTCTGAGGATAAGCGCCACTGGTTTGAGAAGCCAATCAAGAAGCTCATTGACGTTGGCCATGCCCTCGGCCAACCAATCGAAGACGGGCTGAAGGACGTGCAAGGGTTTGATGTGGGCATAGACCACAAACAAGATGAGGGTACCGGCAGAGATCGTAAACTTCAAGGCGCTGCTAAACTCAATCCCAGCAAACTCATCTAATAACAATTCTGCGCCGATGTTGAAGACAACCAGGTAAGCCGCTGGTTTGAGGATGGGCTCCCTGAGGATCATCCATGTGAATATCCCCGCTGCAAACCGCATCGTGAGGATACCTATAAACACGCCAAACATGACGATGTACAGGTTGCTAGAAAGTGCGACCACCGCTACCACATTATCGAGGGAAAAGGCCAAATCGGCTAATTCCACCGCGATGACCACACTCCAGAAGCCTTTTCCCTCAACCCTCTTGGCCCGCGTTTGATCTTCCTCACCGGGCTCTGGTGCGCCCAGATTCTCGAAGGCAAGCTTGACAAGATAGGCTGCACCCAGGAGCTTGAGATATGGATTGTGAATGACAAAATTGGCCAAAACAAGCATGAGACCACGACCCAAATAAGCCCCAAGAAGCCCCACCTTAAGAGCAGCAGACCGTTGGCCGCCCAGAATACGGTGGATGGGTGGCCCGAGGGACTTGAGCGGGCCGGGCCAGGGTACCATGTCCTTTGCCGGAAGGACAGATACCAAAGCACCCAGGACGGCAGCGTTGTCTATGGAGAGAATGCCCTCCAAGAAGATCACTTGGACAATGATATAGAGGAAACTCAGATCAAACTGCATTCATCTTCCTTCTTGCGAATTCTCGGATGGTTGCTTTCGATTGCTTAAAAGGCTACCATAAAATTAGACGCTCTTGTATCCCATACAAAATGGAATATCAAGTCAAAAAGAGTCCTGGGTTTCCAAAGGCCTAAGGCCAAACTTTAA
>Ga0335081_10004923_pt1 | contig 21123 bp, 24 predicted proteins | sample Lox_Sample_35_FD_206713 | JGI IMG/M metagenome (GOLD analysis project Ga0335081, IMG submission 206713) | Soil microbial communities from Loxahatchee National Wildlife Refuge, Florida, United States - Lox_Sample_3.5 | ecosystem: Environmental > Terrestrial > Soil > Wetlands | place: USA... | reverse complement strand
CCAAACCGTGTTCGCCGGCGGGTGGATCGGGCGACCAGCCCGTGGCGATCCAGCACCGCGTGGATGGTGCTGGTGGCCGGGATTTTGACGCCGTGCGGCAATCGTCGCACCAGGCGCTCGCGGATTTTGCGTGCTCCCCAACTGGGTCGCTCGCGCCTGGTGGCGACGATTGCCGCTTCGATCTGTTCGGGCAACTGGTTGGCGTAGCGGAAAGGGCGGCGCGTCCGATCGCTTAGCCCTTCCAGACCACACTCTTCATAGCGTTCAAAGACCTTGTACCCGGTCTTCCGGGAAATGTCGAACTCCCGGCACAAGGAAGCCATAGTTTCCTCATCCTTGAGCCGGATCACAAAGCGCATTCGTTCGTCCAACACAGAACATTTCCTCCAAGGCATGTTTTATATCCTGCCTCGCGGGAGGCAAGATGTGTCACCCTTGTCTCCGGAACGTTCTGTTACCTATGTCTCGGGACGGTCGAATGGGGTGCGGACTCTACGCCAAAAAAACCGGCGCCGGGTCGAGCTGGAATAGCTACCTAGTGAAGGTTCCCAAACTCATCTGAGCCTGCAACGCCGTCCATTTTTCGAGGGCGTAAGCGATCACCTTGCGGACGGGTTCGCAATCCGTGCGTGCAGTCCGCGCGGCCAGGCTCGTGGTGCGCTCGACGATGTCGTCGATCCGGCTCACCAGGATGGAGATGTCGGGCGTAGCGGCCTGCTGCCCCTCCCGATTGGCCTGCGCCAGTTGGGCGCGCAGCCGTTTGACGCCGGCTCGGATGCGCGCGGCATTACCCAGCGTGAGCGGGATGTTCTCGCCCTCTATTTCGATGCTGTCGGCTTGCACCTTATCGGCTATCTGGCGATAGCTGTCGGGCGAAATCCGCGCGATTTGCGAGAGGTTGAAATAGCTGGCGCCAAACTCTTCGAGCTGGCGAATGTAGCGGTCGGCGCATTCGCGCATGATGCCGAGGTGCTTGGGACAGAATTCGTCCCAGGTGAGCCCCAGCTTTTCGTGAGCGCGGGACTCGCGCAATTGTTTGATCGCGACCGCCTGCGCGGCGCTGCACTTGGAGGCAATGACGGCGAATGCCTGTTGCCGGCCGACCCATGTGCCGGTGTCGAACCATTCCTGCGTGGTAACTTCGTTCATACTGGACCCCTTGGCCGGACATATTGTCCGGAAATTTGAGTAAGCTTTGTTGGAACCAAAGAAGATAGCCGCCAGCGACCGGACATATCAGTCCGGTTTGGGCCAACTCTGAGTGCCTAAGCCTGCCTTGATTGTTGCAGGCGAGGTCTCCCGATCTCGAAGCTCCTACTGCTTGGCTTGCGCGCAAGTCGAAGAGAGCAAAAGGAAAAACAGCGCCGAAAAAATCTGGAAATCCTGCAAATGCCAAACCTGCGTTCCAAGAGTTCCGCAGTCTCTCTCGACCGGCAAAACCATCCAGCAGAGGCGCGCGGCATCTTGTATTTGAAACCGTATTCGAGTGCTCTTGGGAACTTCCGGAGGCGCGGCTGCGTCCACTCGGGGATGACTCACACGGGACGCAGCCGGCCCCCAAGTTTTTGGAACTGGCGGTCGCGAAGGAGAAGTAAGAGTGCATCTTGCGCACGCGGTGCGATAAGTGTTAAGCTACAGGCTACAGTTCCTTGCGTGAAGATACGAAACTTCGTCCATAAGGGTCTGAAGCGGCTTTACGAGGAAGACAGCGCCAGAGGCGTAGCGCTTGGCACCGGGGACAAGCTCCGCAAGATGTTCGCCTACCTCGACAACATGGAAGACCCTGAGGAACTACGCGCGCTTTCATCGTGGAGGGCACACACCTTGACGGGCGACCGCAAGGGGACGTGGAGCCTCAGTGTAACCGCCAACCGGCGCCTGACGTTTCGAATCGATACTGACGATCGCGAGATCTGCGATGTCGACTTGGAAGACTACCACTGAGAGAAAGGAGCTACCGCCATGCCCATGAAGAACCCGCCTCACCCCGGGGCATTTATTTCCACTGAGATCATCGCTCCCGCAGGCGTGTCCGTGACGGCGGCAGCGGCGGCGCTCGGAGTTTCGCGCCCCGCTCTGTCCAGTCTGCTGAACGGCAACGCCGACTTGTCCGGGAATATGGCGCTGCGAATTGAAAAAGCGTTCGGCGTGCGCATGGACACCTTGATGCGGATGCAGTCTTCCTACGACATCGCGCAAACCCGCAAGCGGGCGAAGCACATCCGGGTGCGCCCGATACACGCTCCGATTCATTTTTGAACCTGCGATCTTCCGGAAGGGGCTCTATTGCAGCCTGGGACGCATCTGCTCGTTGGAGATCAGGCCGTCGAAGATGGCCAGCACCTGTTTGCGGTAGGCGTAGACGCGGTGCAGGTTCGCGCGGAAGGAAGCTTCAAAATCGCGGGCGCGCATCCACTTGTCCAGCATCGACCGCGGCACATCGATGTCCTGCCGAAGCGTATCGACATCGTGCCCCCGCAGGAAGAGCCCGTAAAAGAAGGCGGCTTCCCTTTGCGGCGCCAGCGGATCGTATTCTTCTCTCGCCGTCATAAACATCTCAGCGAAAATGTCAGTATACCGGCAGCTCCAACCTCACGGCAAGTCCTAATAGGTACTCCGAAATTGGCTTCCGGAACCTGCTACCCTGCCCATCTGGGAGAGGAATATCGTGCCCACACTCATTTCCGGACCTACCCGGGTGGAAGCCGCCGGCAACAAACCCAAGATCATTAATGAATATATCGGACGTGTGAATACCGGCCATGAGGCCGTGAGCATCGCCCACATGAGCAGCCCGGGCGGCTGGCAGGAACCCGGGCAAAAACCAGACTTTGACGAATTTACAGTTGTGCTGCGCGGTGTGTTGCGTGTGGAACACGCTGGCGGCGCGATCGATGTGCAGGCCGGACAGGCCATCATCGCCCACCGCGGGGAATGGGTGCGCTACAGTACGCCGGAACCCGCGGGTGCCGAGTACATCGCGGTCTGCCTGCCGGCGTTCTCCGCGGCAGAGGTCCACCGCGATTCGTAACGAATTATCCGTTCGCGGCTGATGTTTGCGCGGCGCCGCCGCGAGTCTTGAACTGGTAGCGCTCGATTCGCACCGCCGCCTGGCCGGCCTCCGTTCTGACCACTCGGCCCGTCGCGACAAATTGCAGGAGACACGTTCCTCCCAGCCGCGCCGGCCAGCTCACAGCCAACTCCACCATTCCGCCCATCGGCAACTGTTCTTCGGTGGTGAACAGAATTCCGCCACTCCCAAAGTTCAGTGTGCGCCCAGTCCCACTCACTCTGAGCGACCTGGAGTGCAATACCCGGTACCTGACTTCCTCACGAACGGGAAACCGCACAGTTTCTCTTCGATCGGGCACGCCTCCGACGGCCGCACTTGCTTTCGCAGTGCTTATACCCATGCATTCCCATCATGCGAAAGATCAGCACGGGCAACAATAGCCAGAAAGTCCCAAAGTTAACAACCCGCGTTGGTACTTTCGTTTTATCAATGTCACCGAATTGTAACCGTCCGGGCCGAATCGTGCCGTCTGATATTCTGGCCTCATGGACGAGGGACAGCTCCGCCAGTTGTTCGAACAAGTCCGCGCCGGCGCGGTGGACATCGATGCGGCGGTGGCCCGCATGCGGCACATGCCGTTCGAAGACCTGGGGTTCGCCAAGGTGGATCACCATCGCGCGCTGCGTCACGGCATACCGGAGGTCATCTTCGCCAAAGGGAAAACCCCGGGCCAGGTTGTCGCCATCGCCGGAAAGCTGCTCGAAAACGCGCACAACGTGTTGATCACCAGGGCCGATTCCGAATGCGCCGCCGCCGTAAGCGCGCAACTGCCCGCCGCCGAGTACGCTCCGCTTTCCGGCGTGATCCGTTTCTGGCGCGACCGCACCATCCATGGCAAAGGCCGGATCGCGGTGGTGTGCGCCGGCACCAGCGACATGCCCGTGGCGGAGGAAGCGCAGATAACGGCCGAAGTGATGGGCAACCAGGTGGACGCCATTTACGATATCGGAGTCGCGGGCATCCATCGCCTGGTGAGCAACGCGGAGCGCCTCTCGGAGGCGCGCGTCGTGGTGGTCTGCGCTGGAATGGAGGGCGCGCTGCCCAGCGCCGTGGGCGGTATGGTCTCCTGCCCGGTGATCGCCGTGCCCACCAGCATCGGCTACGGCGCGAGTTTCCATGGACTGGCCGCGCTGCTCGGGATGCTGAACAGTTGCGCCAGCAACGTGACGGTGGTCAATATCGACAACGGCTTCGGCGCGGGATACGTCGCCAGCCTCATCAACCGGTTGTAGGACGGCCCCTGCGCAAGACGAAATAAGCCGGAACTCCGGCCGCGACCAGAATTGCCCCCAATTCGAGCGCGTTGATCGGACCGACCGGCTCTACTTTGTTGCGAACCGCGGTCAGAACCAGCAGCACCAACGGCAGAACGCCGACGCCGATCGCTCCGGCCAACCCGCCCGGCACGCGATAGGGCCTCGGCAAATTGGGTTCCCGAATCCGCAGAGCCACCAGCGCGGCGAACTCCAGCAGCAGGCTGAGCCCGGTGAGCAGCACATCCAGCACGATGAGCTTCACGAAGCTCAGGCCCAAACACAGCATCCAGGCCGCCGCGCAGGCCAGGATCGCCACCCAAGGCGCACCGGTCTTTGAGTATCTCCGCGAGAAAACCGGCGGCAGCAGCCCATCGTCCGCCATCACTGCCGGCAGGCGCGAGTACTGCATCATTTGCGCATTGAGCGTGCCCCAGGCCCCCAGCATGCCACCGATGGTGATGACGGCAGCGATCGCGCCGGCGGCGCCTCCCGGAATGATGGCGCGCGCCACGTCGGCCCAGCCCCCCGTGGACCACCGGTTCGCATCCAGGCCCGTCATCGCTACAGCCCCGATCGGCAACACGTAGCTCAGCGCCACAAGGGCCACCGCGCATCCGGTGGCCAGCGGAAAGGTGCGTTGCGGACGATCCACTTCGTCCGCCACCGTGGACGCGTAGTCCCAGCCCATATAGTTCCACAACGACACCAGGATTCCGCCGAGAACGTCGACGTTGTGCAGCGGAATGGCGCGGCCTCCAAACGCAGCGTGGCCGAGAACGCCGTAGACCGTCACCACCGCGAATGGCGAAAGCATCACGATCCCCGTCACCACTGAGCTTTCGCCCACCGATTTCGCCCCCATCAGGTTCCAGGCCGCGGCGCCCGCGATCAGCCCGATTCCGATGGCAGCTCCGCGCCCGCCGGCAGTGACCGCCGGTGCGAAGTGGCCCAGGTAGCTCACGAAAAGGGTCGGATAGAGCGCGATGTCGAACACGCTTCCGGCCAGGGACAGCCAGGCTTCCTGGAAGCCCCAGAAGCGGCCCATTCCGCGCGTGACCCAGACGTAGTAACCGCCTTGGTTGGGCAGGGCGCTTGAAAGCTCGCTCACCATCAGCGCCGTTGGCACAGCCCAGATTACGGGAGTGATCAGTAGAATGAGGATGGCGCCCCGGTATCCCGACCTGGAGACAATATCCTCCAGTCCGAACGGTCCGCCGGAAACCAGGAAGTAGATGGCCGCGATCAAAGGAACCACGGTCATCTTGCGTGGAGCCGGCATCTGGTCAGTGTAGCCTGTCAGCCATGTGGCGCACGCACTCTGCGTCGCATTCTGCGTGCCGCGTCGCGACTCCTCGAGACGCTTGGGGGCGGCGCGGCAAAGCGTGTCGGCTTGAGAGCCGACACGGCACGCAAGAGTGCGTACGCCACCGGCCTCACATCCCCAACAATCGTGCTGCGTTCCCGCCGAAGATGGCTGCCCGAGCCGCTTCCGAAATATCCAGCCCGCGAATGCTCTCGATCATTTTCGGAATGCTGCCGATCTGGTGCGGGTAGTCGCTCCCAGCCATAATATGGTCCACACCCGCGAACGCGATCGCCAGCTTCAGTGCACCCGCATTGAAATTCACGGTGTCGTGGTAGAACTGCCGCAGGTAGTCGCTCGGCGGGCGCGGAATGTTGGCGCGGCATTCACTGAAGGCTTCAAATCCGCGGTCGAGCCGCTCCGCCAGGTACGGAATCGCCCCGCCGAGGTGGCACAGCGCCCAGCGGATCTTCGGAAACCGCTCCGGGATCCCGCTGAACACAATCTTGGCCGCCGCCAGCGTGGTGTCCATCAGGAATCCCACCAGCGGCATCAGCCAGAAATCGGTCATCGCTTCCACGCCCACGGGATGCGTCGGATGGATGTACAGAACGGCGCCCAAATCGTTCGCGGCTTCATACAGCGGCCAGAACTGCTGGTCGTTGAGCCCGATGCCATTCACGTTGCTGAACAGCATCGCCCCGCGAAATCCCAGGACGCGACATGCCCGCTCCAACTCCTTCACCGACGCAGACGGATCATTGAGCGGCAGGGTCGCCAGCGCCGTGAAGCGGCCGGGCTTGCGGCGCGCTACCTCGGCGAACGCATCGTTGACCAGTGCCGCGAACTTCACGGCCGTGGCCGGCTTCTCCACATGCGTGCCCGGCGTGGTCAGGGTCAATACCTGCGTGTCCACGCCCAGTTCCTTGAGCACCTGCTCGCGGTATTCGATGTCGCGGTGCCCGGGCACGCAGATGTTGTAATCGCCTGGATAATAGATGCGCGGGTTGCCGTCGTCGTCGATGGTTACTTCGACCGCGCTGGAACCGGAGCGCAGCGCGTCCAGGTAGGCCGGGGGATAGTAATGGTTGTGAAAGTCAATGATCCGCATGTCTGGTTCGAACCCAAAGGAAGTAGACAGGCAATCCTAACACGACCAGGAGAAGCCCCGCGCCGGCCTGGATGGGATCCGCGGCAATCGTCTGGACCGCCACCACCAAGGATGCCGCGATGAATAACGCCGGCACCCACGAGTAGCCCCACATGCGATATCCCGGCCGGTACCCGGGCCGCGCCCGCAGCCGGTACAATCCCGCCGCCATAAGCGCGAAGAACAGCCACTCCGTGTAGACCACGCGCGTGAACAGCGCGCGGTACGTCCCCGTCGCCACCAGCACGCACGACCAAACGGCCTGGATCACGATGGCGCGGTGCGGCGTGCGGAAGCGCGGATGAATGCGCGCCATCCAGCCGAACGCCAGCCCTTCGTCTGCCATCGCGAAATAGGTCCGCGGTCCCGCCAGGATGACGCCGTTCAGCACACCGACCGCCGAGAGGATGACCAGCGCCGAAATCGCCGCGCCCCCGCGCGGTCCGGCCATCGCCTGCGCCGCGTCCGCGGCCACGCGCGCCGAGGAAACCACCCGCTCGAGCGGCAGCAGATACAGGTAAGCCGCGTTCAGCGCCACGTAGCAGGCCGTCACCACCAGCGTCCCGATCAGCAGCGCCCGGGGAATCGTTTTCTCCGGGTCGCGCGTCTCGCCCGCGGTGTAAGTAACCATGTGCCAGCCGCCGAACGCGAACAGCGCGGCGCTGACCGCCAGGACGAACTCCCGAGAAGGGACCGGACCGGCCGCGCCGTGCACGACGGTGGCGCCGGCACGAGGACCGACAGTGAACACCATCACCAGCAGCACCACGATGACCGCCACCTTGGCCAGCGTGACCACCGTCTGCAGCGTGCTCCCCTGCCGCACGCCCAGGTAGTTCACCAACGAAAGCAGCGCGATTCCCGCAATGGCGGCGGCGCGAATTCCCCAATCGCCCATCGGCACGAAGAACGCTACAAAGCGCGCGAAAATCACCGACGACGCGGCGATGATCCCCGAGTGCGCGCTCCAGAACATCGCCCACCCCCACAGGAATCCGCAGGCGGGCGACAGCGTCTCCTTCAGAAACACGTAGACGCCGCCGGTTCGCGGATAGGCCGCGGAGAATTCCGCGCACACCAGCGCGCCGAAGAGCGTCAGCAGCCCCGCCACCAGCCAGACCGAGAGCACTCCCGCGATACTCGGCACGTGGCGGTTGATCTCGGAAGGCTGCACGAACACCGAAGCGCCGATGATGATCCCCACCACCATTGCCGTGGCTTCGAGCAAGCCGATCGGCCGTTCCAGGGAGGGACGATTGGCAGGCGGCTTCAAGATGCGCCAGTTTACCACAGGCATGATTTCCGCCATGCCGAAGCCACCACATCAAAACTGCTACAGTGGGCCAAGGATACCCCATGGCCTTCGTGCCTCAGCCGGAAACGAAATACTGCTCCGAATGCGGACGGCCCACTCTGCCCGACGACCTGGCCCGTTTTGGCGACCGCCTGGTTTGCCCTGACTGCAAGAACAGCTTCGTGCAGAAACTGCGCGAAGGCGTGGCGCCCGCTCACGCGGCGTTCCGCTACGGAGGCTTCTGGGTCCGCTTCCTGGCCTCTCTGATCGACGGCATCATACTGGCCGTGGTCGGAACCGTGATCAACTTTCTGGCGGTCGGCTCCATGATGCCCGGCGCGGGCAACATCCGCCCGGATTCGACTCCCGAAGAGGTGTTGGCGACCGTTGGTCCAATGTTGGGAATGCTGGGCCTCGCCTTCCTGATCAATACGGCGATCCAGTGTGCGTATGAATCGCTGTTTATCAGCCGCGTGGGCGCCACTCCCGGCAAGATGGTCTTCGGAATGAAAGTGGTGCGCCCGGATGGCCGGCCGGTGAGCCTGGGCCGCGCCGTGGGCCGCTATTTCGCCAAGTTTCTCAGCGCCATGACCCTCATGATCGGTTACATCATGGCGGGATTCGATTCCCAGAAGCGCGCCATGCACGACATGATCTGCGATACCCGTGTGATCAAGACGCTGAACTGACGCCGCGCTATGCCCATCGCCTGTGCCCGCTGCAACGCACCGCTGCCGGTGTGGGAGTTGGCCGCCGCCGGCCACGCCGGCTGCACTTCCTGCGGCTCCCGCAACACGGTGAGCGCTTTCCCGGCTCTGTTCGCGCCAACCCAGGCTCCCGCGCGGGCGGAGGTGGCCCTGGACGGAGAAGCCGCCTGCTTCGATCATCCCGGCAAGCGCGCGGTGGCAGCATGCCAACAGTGCGGCCGTTTCGTCTGCCAACTCTGCGCGGTGGAATTCGGCGGCATCTGGTGTCCCACCTGCGTCGCGGCCGGCGCCGGCCCGGCTAAGGCCGCCAACCTGGATACCGAGCGCACGCTATACGATTCCATCGCGCTCCTCGTGCCGGTGGCTACATTGCTGGTGTTTTGGCCGATCACCACGATTACCGGCCCCGGCGCCCTGGTATTCGCGCTAGCCCGCTGGAAGCGTCCGCTCAGCCTGGTGCGGCGCACGCGATGGCGTTTTATCGCGGCAATTCTGATTGGATTCGGCGAAACCATCGGCTGGATTTGGGTTGTGGTGTATTACCTGACGAGGTTCATGGCAAGGCAATGACCACGGCGCAGCCCCGCGAACGGTATCGCAAACTCCCCGGCCATCGCCGCGGCATCTTTCGCGCATCGAGCGTGTGGATGGGTTCGGATCATCTGCTGCTGGTGAAATCCGTGCGATTCCGCGAGGAATACAAGCGTTTCTTTTTGCGCGATGTGCAGGCCATCGTGGTGGCGGAGCGGCCGCGCTTCCACATCTCTACGCGCTCCATCGGGATCGCGCTTCTCTGGGGCTTCCCGTGGCTCTTCTACACGTTTTGGCCCCGGGGTTTCGCCACTTTCTGGTGGGGCGCCGCCGCCGCGCTGGTGGTCACGTGGCTCTGCTTCTCCGCCTTTTGCAGCTGCACGTGCCGGATCTACACCGGGGTCAGCAACGACGAGCTTCCGTCCATCTACCGCACCTGGACTGCGCGGAGATTTTTGTCGCGGGTGAAACCCAGAATCGAAGAAGTCCAGGGCGCGTTGGATGCCACCTGGGTCACCGCGGGCGATGTCGCCAGTCTCGGCCCTCCGGCATCGGCCGCCGCGGCGGGAGCGTTGCAGTCCGGCCCGGATTCCGCCGCGCGCAGCCGCACGTTTGCATCGGACGTCATGATCGGCAGCCTGGTAGTCCGCGGGATCCTGGATTTCTTCCCGCGCTATTTCTCCGCCGGTCACTTCCGCTGGATCTCGTATCTGGTACTGCTGATCTGGCTGGTTTCCGCCACCGCGGCTCTGGTCGAGCACCACCGCGGCGTCCTCGGGGCCGCCATGCAGAAACTGGCGATCGTCAGCATCGTGCTGGCGGGCATTGGATACTATGTGTCGGTCGGCAGCCTGACGGCGATCAACTTCAGCCGGAGCACGCAATTGGACGAGAGAGCGCTGATGGGTATTCCGGCTTTTGTTCTGATCGGCCGGGTGTTCGGCGCGCTGAATCTGCTGCTGGCCATAGCCGGAATCGCGATCATTGTGAGCAGCGCCGGCCGCCAGCCGGATATCATAAAGAGCTGAACGGCGTATGACCGGCTCGCCCATCCAACAGCGCTGCTGGAACCACGAAGACCGCGAAGCATCCTGCCGGTGCCCGCTGTGCACGCGCAGCTTCTGCCGCGAGTGCGTCACCGAACATGAATCGCGCCTCCTCTGCGCCGCGTGTCTCAACGCTATCTCGCAACAGCGCGCCGAGCGCCGCGTCCTCCGCCGCTTCGCTCCCGCCGGCCTGGCTTTGGCCGGAATCGTTCTGGCGTGGTTCGTGTTCTACGGCGTGGGTGAAGCGTTCCTGGAATCCACCGCGCGGCCGGAGCAACCGTCATGGCCCAGCCGCTAGGCCGCGACGGCGCAATTCCGCTGCTCGAAGCCGCCGCTCATCTGTTGCGCCGGACGCCGCCTGCCACCCTGCTCTGCAGCCTGATGGGCACCGCGCCGCTGGCGCTCGGCCTGCTGCTGTTCTGGAACGACGTCACCAGCCCGCACACCACCAACGCCACCTGCGCCATCGAATCCGCCGTGCTCGCTTTGCTGCTGGCGTGGATGAACTGCTGGCGCGCGGTCTTTGCCGGACGCCTGCGCCGCCAACTCACCGGCGCGCCCGATTCGCCCTGGAACTGGCGCCGCACCTGGCGTCTTTTTGGCGGACAGGCTTTCCTCGGATCGAGCAAGCTGGTGGTGCTGCCGCTCTCCGCCCTGATCATCTTCCCGTTCGCGTGGATGGTGGCGTTCTACCGCAGCGCCGCGGTCCTCGCCGATCGCGACGATCTCGACCCGCTGCAGGTGATCTCCCGCGCGCGGCAGCTTGCCGGCCTGCAACGATTGCAGAGTTGGGCCGTGCTCCCGATCTTCGCTTTTGCGTATCTGGTACTGGCCGTCAACCTGGCGCTGACGCTGGCGGCCCTTCCGCAATTGGTCCGCGTCCTCACCGGCTACGAATCCGAATTCAGCCGGAGCGGCGTCTTCTTCGTCTTCACCCCGCTGTTTCTGCTCTCCGTCATCTTCATTTCCTGGATGGCCTTCGACCCATTTATACAGGCGGTCTATTGCGTGCGATGCTTCCGTGGAGAATCGGTGCGCACCGGCGAAGACCTGCGCGCCGGCCTTCGCGCCCTGCGAATTGCCGGCGCTGTCCTGTTGCTGCTGATCCTGCCGATCCGTTCGTTTTCCGCGGTTTCGACGGCCGAGCTGGAGAAGTCGGTGCGGCAAGCCATGCAGTCCCATGAGTACGACTGGCGCCTGCCGGCGCCGCCCGCCCCCGCCCAACACGTTCCGTGGCTGATCAAGGTGACGGACCGCCTGGTGGATGGCGTCAAGTCCGTGCTCGGCGCCATCCGGGACGCGATCCACCGGCTCCTGGATTGGCTGCGAAACCGGCTGAACCTGCCCATGCCGCAGGGCGGCAAGGCTCCTGCGCGCGGCCTGCACTGGGGCCTCTACATTCTGATCGGGGTGGTCGTAGTCGTCGCCATCTGGATCGCCTGGCAGCGCCGCTGGCTGCGCGGCCAGCGGCCGAGGGCCGCCGCGCACGCCTTGCCGGCCGTCCGGTTGGACGCGGAAGATCTCTCGCCCGACCGGCTTCCCGAGGAAAGCTGGCTGTCGCTCGCCGCGCGGTCGCTCGAGGAGCAGAATTTCCGTTTTGCACTCCGCGCTTTCTATCTGGCGAACCTGGCCTGGCTGGGCCGCCGCGAGTTCCTCACGATTCACCCGGGCAAGACCAACCGCGAATACGAGCTCGAACTCCGCCGCAAGGCCCGCACCTATGCCGAAGCCCGCCAGTTGTTTTCCGCGAACGTCGCCGATTTCGAGCGGGCCTGGTACGGCCTGCACGAAGTGACCGCTTCCGACGCCAACGAATTCAGCGTGCGTGTCGATCAGATGAAGTCGATCCTTATCCCGCCCCAGGGAGCAGCCGCATGACGCCGCCGAGAGCCGGTTTCCTGCTCATCCTCCTGGCCGCAGTCTTCACCTACGTCCTCATTCACCTTTTCAGCGTGCGCTTCGCCACAGGCGACGTCTATCCCGAATACTCCAGCCTGCGCGCCGATCACGACGGCGCCAAGCTCCTATACGACAGCCTGTCGCGCACCCTGGGAATCGTCGTAAGCCGCAATTTCCAGCCTCTGGAATATGTCGACGAGAACTCCGCCACCATATTCCTGCTTGCCCTCGATCCCCAGGAGTTCGGCCAAAGCGCCGAGCCGTACCTCAAGAGCATGGAGCGCGTCGCGGGCCGCGGCAATCGCGTGGTCGTGGCCATGAAGTGGTCCAAGTACTCGCATCCCGAGCGCGCCCAGGAACTCGAAAGCCACTGGCACGTCCGTTTCGGCGTCGATCCCGAGGAGAAGCACGTCCATCATCTCTACTTCAGCGAAGCCACCGGCTGGCGGGTGCTGGACCGTGCCGGCGAGAAGCTCCTGTTGATCGAAAAACCCTTTGAAAAAGGCAGCGTGGTGCTGGTTTCGGAGAGTGACGATTTCGCCAATGCGGCTACTGCTGCTTTGGATCGCCTCGCGACTGTTTCCACCGCGATCGGCCCCAACTCGCGCGTGGTCTTCGATGAGGAGCACTTCGGCATTGCCGAGTCCGGCAGCGTGGTGGGACTGGCTCGCCGGTTCCGGCTTACCGGAATGGCCATCGGTCTCGCCATCTGTGCCGCTCTCTTCATCTGGAAGAACGCGTCCGGATTTCCACCGCCGTCGCTGGCGCCGGCTGCCGAACGGCTCGCCGGCCGTACCTCCGCGTCGGGCTTGCTCACTCTCTTGCGGCGCCATATTCCGCCCGGAGAGCTCGCCGCCGTGTGCTGGCGCGAATGGCTGGCCAGCAACCGCTCCGAAGTTTCCCCGGAACGCATCCGCCGCGCCGAAGCCGCTCTTCACAATCAGCCCGACCGCCCGCTCGAAACCGTGCGCGAGATCCAAACCGCTTTGCACGCGAAAGGACCGCTTTGAACCTGGATCAATTTCAAGCCGCCATTGCGAACGTCACCGCTGAAATCCGCAAAGTGATCATCGGACAGGATGAGGCCGTTCGCTACTCGCTGGTGGTCGTGCTCTGCAATCAGCACGCCCTGATCGAGGGTGTGCCGGGCCTGGCGAAAACGTTGCTCGCCCGCACCCTGGCCGCGACGCTGGGCTGCGAGTTCAAGCGCATCCAGTTCACGCCCGACCTGATGCCCGCCGACATCACCGGCACCAACATCTTCAACCTGGCGCGCAACGAGTTCTCGCTGGTCAAAGGCCCGCTGTTCACCACCTTCCTGCTGGCGGACGAAATCAACCGCGCGCCCGCCAAGACGCAATCGGCGCTGCTCGAAGCCATGCAGGAACGCACGATTACCATCGACCGCGAAAGCTATCGCCTGTCGCCCAATTTCACGGTTTTTGCCACCCAGAACCCCATCGAGTCCGAGGGCACCTATCCGCTGCCCGAGGCGCAAAAAGACCGCTTCATGCTCAAGATCCCGATGACCTGGCCGAACACCGACGAAGAGCTTTCGCTCGGCCGCCGCAGCCTCGACCGGACCGCGCCCGAAGCCGTGCTGGAACGCGGCGAGGTGCACCGGGCTCTCACCGAGCCGGATCTGGCCGCTCTGCGCGAGGCGCTGGAACTGGTGCGGGTCAGCGATCAGTTGCTGGATTACACCGTGCAGGTGGTGCGCCGCACCCGAACCGATGATGCCGTCCTGGTTGGCGCCGGCCCGCGCGCCACGCAGGGCCTGCTGCGCTCTTCGCGCGCGTGGGCCGCCATCTCCGGCCGCGATTTCGTCAGCCCGGACGACATTCGGGCGGTGGCATCGCCGGTGCTCGAACACCGCATCCTGCTGCGTCCCGAAACGGAGCTCGAGGGCGTGCGCATCGCCGAAGTTCTGGACCGCATTTTGCACGAAGTGCCGGTGCCGCGATGATCGTTCCATCCCAGCGGCTGCTCTTGCTTGCCGCGGTAGTAGTGCTGCCGCTGGCCACAGCTGGAGGATTCGTCCCGGGATTGGCAGAACCGTGCATCGCCACGCTGGCTTTGGGTGCAGCCGTAGCCGCGGTGGATGCTCTGCGCGGCCGCGAGCGCCTGGACGCGCTACGTCCGCGCTTGCCAGCGATCCAGCGCTTCACCAAGGATGTCCCTTCGCGCCTGCCCATCACCATTGAGAATCGTTCGACGGCGGCTCTTCCCGTTCGGCTGAGCCCTGCCATGCCGGAAAGCGTGACCTCCGCATCGCCGGTCGAAGAGACCATCGCTGCTGCCGGCTCCTCGGTGTTCGAATGGCAATGCACCGGTACGGCTCGCGGGGATCACTCGCTGGGAGCGCTTCATCTCGAAACGTTGTCGCCTTTCGGCTTGTGGATGGTCCGCGGCGCCGCCAAGGTCGAGTGCGCCCTGCGCGTCTACCCCAACCTGCGCGACCGGGCCACTGCCATGCTCTTCCAGAGGACCGCCAGCATTGGCCTGCGCATGCGCCGCCAGGTGGGTAAGGGCCGCGAATTCGACAATCTGCGCCAGTACCTGCCGGGCGACAGCTACGAGGACATCTACTGGAAAGCCTCCGCCCGCCGCCATTTTCCGGTTGTCAAGCTCTACCGCGTGGAACACGCGCAGGAGATTTACGCCGTGGTCGATTCCTCGCGACTTTCCGCGCGCGAAGGGATTCTCGAAAGCTACGTCAACGCCGCCTTGCACCTGGCGCTGGTCGCCGAACGCCAGGGTGACCGCTTCGGCCTGGTGACCTTCAGCGACCGAACGCACCGATTTCTGCGCGCCCGCAGCGGCATGGACCACTTCCGCCTCTGCCGCGAGACCATCTACAGTCTGCAGGCGCGCAAGGTCAGCCCCGATTTCCGCGATGTGTTCACCACGCTGCAGTTGAATCTCCGCCGCCGCGCGCTGCTGGTGTTCTTCACCTCGCTCGACGACGCTCTCCTGGCCGAGACGTTCGAACAGGAAGTCGCTCTGCTGGCACGCCGGCACGTGGTGCTGGCCAATGTCACCCAGCCGCCCGGCATCGAGCCGCTGTTCACCGATGCCGCCGCGGCCGATCTCGATTCGCTCTACGGCAGCCTGGCCGGCCAGATCCTCTCGAATCGAATGCGGCAACTCAAGATCGCCCTGAGCAACCGCGGCGTGCGCCTGTCGGTGGTCGACCCCCAGCGGATCAAAACCCAGGTAACCTCGGAGTATCTGGAAGTGAAGCGGAGACAAGTGCTGTGATCATCGATCTCCCGCGGTTCGTGGCCGCTGAGCGCGTCTACTGGGACGAGCTGCAGGCGCTCGTCGCGCGCCTGGAGACCGAACCGGAGTGGCGCCTGTCGCTTCCCGAGATCCAGCGGCTGCACTACCTCTATGAGCGCTGCTCTTCCGACCTGGCGCGGCTGGATACGTTTTCCACCGAGCCCGGCCTGCGCGCGTTCCTCGAATCGCTAGTCGCGCGCGCCTATACCGAGATCCACGAAACGCGCGCGCCCATCAAGGTCCGCTGGAAAGCCGCGGTGCTGGCGTTTCCGCGCGCGTTCCGCCGGCATGGCGCTGCGTTCCGGTTATCCCTTGGCGCCACGCTGCTGGGATGCGCGTTCGGATGGTTCGCCATCCGCATGGACGCCCGCGCCAAGGCCGTGCTGATGCCGTTTCCCCACCTGCTGACTTCACCGGCCGAACGCGTGGCCGAAGAAGAAGGCATGAAGACCGACCGCCTGCGCGGCCGGAAGGCGTCGTTTTCCGCCGAGCTGATGACCCACAACATTCAGGTCACCATCTTCACCATGGCTCTGGGCATGACCTGGGGCGCCGGCACGCTGGTCATGCTCTTCTATAACGGCGTGATCCTCGGCGCCGTGGCCGCCGACTACGTCTACGCGGGTTACGGCACGTTCCTGACGGGCTGGCTGTTGCCGCACGGTTCCATCGAGATTCCCGCCATCCTGCTGGGTGGCCAGGCCGGCTTCGTGCTGGCCGGCGCGCTCATCGGGTGGGGCAGCGGCGCCGCGCGTTCGGCGCGTCTGCGTGCTGTGGCACCCGACCTGTTCGCGATCATCGCCGGCGCCGCCGGCCTGCTGGTGTGGGCGGGAACGGTCGAGGCTTTCATCTCCCAATACCACCAGCCGGTCGTTCCGTACGCTCTCAAGATCGCGTTCGGTGTGTGCGAGTTGGTAGCCCTCACGGCTTTCCTGGGCTGGGTGGGCCGCGAATGAAGCCCAAGCGCCAATCCCGTCTGAGCATCGAAACTCCGGAAGGCGTCGTGTTTTCGTTCGAGCTGGCGACTCCCGTTTCTCGGTCTCTGGCGTGGCTGGTGGACGCGGTCGCCATTTCGGTGGCCAGCTACATCCTCGGTGAGTTGTGCCTGACCCTGAACCTGCTGAACCGCGACTGGGCCAACGCTGTTTCTGTGGTGCTTTATTTCGCGATTTCGGTGCTCTACGGCATTCTGCTCGAGTGGCACTGGCGCGGCCAAACCATCGGCAAGCGGCTGCTCGGTTTGCGCGTAGTCGATGTCCACGGTCTGCGCCTGCAGCTTCCGCAGATCGCGCTTCGCAACCTGCTGCGCCTGGTCGACGCGCTTCCGGCATTTTACCTGGTGGGCGGCCTGACCTGCTTTTTCAGCCGCTCGGCGCAGCGCCTGGGCGACCTGGCGGCAAACACCATCGTGGCGCGCGAGCCGAAGACGGAAGCGCCCGACCTTGAACAGATCGCGCCGGCAAAATACAACTCACTGCTCGCACATCCGCACCTGGCGGCCCGGCTGCGGAGCCTGGTGACGCCCGAAGCCGCGGCGATTGCCATCCGCGCCGTCACCCAACGCGATGGCTACGACCCGCAGGCCCGCGTGGCACTTTTCCGCGACATCGCCGCGCACTTCCACTCCCTGGTGGAATTCCCCGGGGAAGGCCTGGAAGGCCTCACCGACGAGCAATACATCCGCAGCGTGCTGCGAGTGATCTACGGCGGCCCGGGCGATGCGACCGGCGGAGCGAAGGATAAACTAACGGTATGAGGGTTGCTCAAGCACTTGCCATGCTGGCGTTCGGGATGAGTGGTCTGCTGCTGGCTGGCGAGGGAGCCCAGCAGAGGGTTCAACAATCCGGCACGCAGCGCGTCGACTTCCTCGCCGGCGGCGTGCTACACGTCACCAGATCGCCTGGCGAGCTCACGATTGTGGGCTGGGACCGCCCCGACGTCGAAATCGTCACGACGAAGTCCACCGTATTCCCCTACGATTCCCAGGATCGCCAGAAGGCCGCCCACGAGTTGGACCAGGTGCAGGTGAAAGTGGAACGTCATGACAACGAGGTGGTGATCAACACTAGTCTTCCCCGCCGCGGAAGTGCGCCGCCGGCTTCGCGTCTGAAAGGAGCGAACGCCTTTTACCTGGATTGCCACATCAGCGTGCCGCGCCACGCCCGCCTGGTAGTCGAGCACGGGGACGGCGAAGTGCACATCGAGAACCTCACGGGCGACATCAGCGTCTCCACCCACAAAGGAGAGATCACCCTTCGTCTGCCTCCAGAAAGCGCATACGCCATCGATGCCAAGACCAATATCGGCGACGTGATTTCCGACTTTCCCGGAACGGCGCACCGCCGGCCCTGGCTGTTCGCTCACCGGTTCGTGGAGGAGCCGTCGCCAGCCGCACACAAGCTGTATTTGCGAGTGGGCTTCGGAGACATTATTATCCAGAAGATCAGCCAGCCTCCGACATGGTCCACGCCGGCTTCGCCTCGGCCTCAGAGCCAGTAGCGTGCCGCGGATAATCTACACCGCGCGACACCCTTGATACCTTTGGAATCCGAGGCCGTGCCCTCAAATCAGGCTTGGCTCCATAACGCGACTGATGCGAAGCCCTTATTTAGCCTGAATGCAGGACGTGAACTCCTTCGTGAACTCGACACCGCCCTCCGGATGGTCTTTCTTCGCCTGCTGCAGGCATCCTTGATATTTCTGCGTTTGCTTTTGATACGCATCCGCTCGATCGACGGTTCTCTGCCCAGCGGCATTGCCGGCCGCGGGCGCCGGTGAGGGACGCGGGGGCGCGCCACCGGCCGGAGCCGCAGGCGCTCCCGGCACTGGCTGAATATTGGGCGGCGTCTTGCCTGCTGGCACGGCCGCTGCACTCCCCTGCTTCGGCCCACCCGGCTGCACCACGTATCCGGCCGGCGCGGACCCCTGGGAATTCTCCGGCCCTACTTCCGGCTCCACTCCCTGGACGGGCGCGTAGATGGTCTCGCTGATATCCCGGTAGTCCTGACCGGCGATGTTCTGGTGTGTATGCTGGTGCTCGAGCACCAAGCCTCCGGGCACCTCGTCGCTGCGGTGGTTCCGCCGAAAGAGATCCTCGTCCAAATCGGCGATGCCCAGCAAGCTCATCCCGGGCGAGATCATGAGCTGGAAATCGCGCCATTCCCCTGCGCAATGAAATCGGCCCGTGAATGTGGTGAAGATCCGGAAAGCCTGGTCCTGCGCCGGCGCGGGAGTCAGAATGGCGAGCGCACCCGCAAAGAATGTTGCCCGGGTGCCTGCAAGCAGGATTCGACTCCGTGCCATTCGAATCTCCAATCTGGGCTCCCAGTCCATGGTCAGCCGGAAATCCGCTGCCCCTCATGCCGTCAACCGGAAAGTAAGATTGTCGATGAACTGGATGCTCTCTGCTCAGGGAACGAGGATGTGATCATATACTGGTCCCGCTCTCCAGTCCACCATGATATGGTGCGCCCTCCCCGTCCACACCTTCCGTGCAAAACGCTTATCCAGAAGATCAGCCACTAGCCTGGCGCGGATGACCACCCGCGCCTAGAACGGGGGCACGAACACGTCGGCCAGGCCCCTGACGATTCTGAGCTCTTCGGGCGAGAAGCGGGCCTGAAATGCAGGCCGGTTGAGAACGGCCTGGCGTTGGGCGTCCGGCATGCTCTGCAACATCGTAAGGGCGCGGCCGACCGCCGCTCTCCTGGCAGGCGGCAGTTGATTCGAGGCCCGGATGAGTTCCCGCACCTGCGCCTGCTTTTCGGGAGGCTGCTGCTGGAACCATTCCAGGCGGCGAAGCTGGAGAGCCTGCTGGTCTTTGGGAAGCTTGTCGAAAGACTCGAAGAACCGGCGCGCCTGCTCCTGCCGCTGCGGCGGCAGTTGTTCCAGCGCCCGCTCGCGCTCTTCGGGCGTCATACGCAGCAGCGCGGTGGCCGGGTTGGCGGGGTTAATAATGCGCCCGCTGCCTTTGGGGAGGTTTTTCGGCACGCCGCCTTTTCCGGCGTTGGCTTTTGCCGCCGGGCGCGGCGGCGGAGGCGGCTCTTTCGGCGTGGTTTTCTGGTCGCAGAATCCCAGCGCAACCCCCAGCAGCAGCACTCCAGCGAGTTGGAGAGCGCGGCGCATGGCTACATCTTGGGTTCAGCTGTATCGGGACGCACCAGGCGGTTGAACTGGCCGAGCATCTCCATGTCGTCCAAAGCATGCTCGACCTGGTCGGGACGGAGGGCCTCTACTTTCGCGGACTCCTGCCGCGGTGCGGTCGGTGTGACCGCCGGCCGCTCCAACAGCACGCCGGCCAGGATCAGGACCCCGGCGGCCGCGGCCATAGGCATGGCGTGGTGCGGCACCAGCGGCCGCAAGGGCCGCGTCAACCGCTCCCACCAGGAAACGTGCTGCTCGATCCGCTGATGCAGACGGCGGTCGAAATCCATCGAGACCGGCGACGCTTCCCACGCGTCCAGCGCCTTCCATACCGCCTGCTGGCCGCTGACGAACTCGCGGCAGGCGGGGCAATCCTCCATATGTTTCTCGAGGGCGGCGGCGGCTTCGGCATCCAGCCTGCCGGAGGTGTAATCGAGCAGCCAACCCGCGTTTTCCCGAGTCTCCCTTGGACACTTCATCGCAGTCTCTCTCTTCCCTAGGCCATATGGGCCAAGCGGGCGCGCAGCGTTTCATACGCCCGGAATAACAATGACTTTACCGCAGATTCCGAACAGTTCAGCACCTTGGCAATCTGCGAGTACTCCATCTCCTCATACTTGTGCATCAGCACCGCGGCTCGCTGCTTCTCCGGCAGCATCGCCACTGCCCGCCGGACTTCGTCCAGCCGGGCCTGATGCACCAACCTCTGCTCCACGGAAGGCCGTGTGTCCGATACCTGCCTGACGGGCATATCGGACGAAGCGTCGTCCAGCCTTTCCTGCAGTCTCTCGTTCTTGCCGTCCCGCAGCGAGTTTAACGCCAGATGCGTCGCGATCCGGAACAGCCAGGTTGTGAACTTCGCGGTCGGCTCATAACTCTCGCGCGACCGGTACACACGCAGGAAGACTTCCTGCGCTAACTCCTCGGCCACGGCGTGATTCTGAACCATTCGGTAGAGGAAATGAACTACGGGCGAGCGGTGCTTTTCCAGCAACAAGCCGAAGCTCGCTCCATCTCCCTCTTTGACCCGGAGCATCAGCTCCGCGTCGAGGTCCAGGGTCGCCGCCAAGCTCCCCATACCGTTCTTAACCCGTTCGTCCATCCGAGGTTGCGTGCTCTGGGGGATTTAATACTTTTCCCGTTATTCCCCCTTAAGTGAGCGTTCCATCAGACGTTGGATCGCGTCACGCGGTGATACCCCGAAGTTTATCATTTGAAACATCTGCTCGGAAATAGGCATCTCAACGACGTAGCTCTTTGCAAGACCGATTACGGCATTTGTAGTTTTAATTCCCTCAGCCACCATTTTCATGGAGCCGACGATTTCATCGAGCTTGCGGCCGTGGGCCAGTTGCACTCCCACTGTTCTATTTCGGCTCAGATCTCCATTGCAGGTGAGAACCAGATCGCCCAACCCCGCCAGGCCGGCCAGCGTCTGC
>Ga0335081_10004922_pt1 | contig 21124 bp, 16 predicted proteins | sample Lox_Sample_35_FD_206713 | JGI IMG/M metagenome (GOLD analysis project Ga0335081, IMG submission 206713) | Soil microbial communities from Loxahatchee National Wildlife Refuge, Florida, United States - Lox_Sample_3.5 | ecosystem: Environmental > Terrestrial > Soil > Wetlands | place: USA... | reverse complement strand
TGGCCGGGAGCACGGACGCCGAGATACTGGTCGGCGACGTGAAGAATCACGCTGCGGTTCAAGTCTCGCAGGAAGCTGGCCGGCGAGAGCCCTTGCGAGCCCCAGCAATCGACCGCTGTCGTGGCGCAGTTGACGTACACGTCGTAGGACGTGGCGTGCGTGACCAGCGGACCGCCGACATACGTCAGATCCCACGGCGAGTCCGTGATCGGAGACGACGACCCGATCCCCGATTGCGGCTTGCCGAGTAGCGCCAGCTGCATGAACGGCTTCACCAGTCGATGCGACGCTGTCTTGACCATGTTGACCGCGTCGCTCGACATGGGGAACGGCGTCGGCGCGACGGCGGCGCCGTCGTCGCCCGCGAGGCTCGTTAGGGTTTCGGTTTGACAGGCCGCGGCAAGCAGGCCCAACACTCCCACCAGCGTGACGATCGAGGATCTTCGTGCCGGAACGCGCATGGTGCCTCCTTCAAGCGGTAGGTGAACGGCAAAGGGAAGGACGAAAAACCGCTTAGAGATGCAGGTACCACGCGAAACGGGGGCTGTCAACCGACAGCCCCCGAGTGCTCACGCTTGCTGCTTCGACGCCTTCGGCTTCCCGTCGTGAAATTGATCCTGCTCCGTCGAGCCTTCCATGGCGAGCGTCGCCGATTGGCCGCCCGTCGCCACCTGCGTGACCTCGTCGAAATACCCCACGCCCACGAAATCCTGATGGCGAATCGCCTCGTAGCCTTGCGGCTCTGCGGCGAACTCGCGGTGTTGCAACTCGGCGAACGCGCTCATGCCGCGGTTGCGATAGTCGCGGGCCAGCTCGAACATGCTGAAGTTGAGCGCGTGGAAGCCGGAGAGGGTGACAAACTGGAATTTGAATCCCATCGCCCCCAGCTCGCGCTGGAACACCGCGATCTGGTTTTCGGCGAGATGCCGCTTCCAGTTGAACGACGGCGAGCAGTTGTATGCCAGCAGCTTGCCCGGGAATTTCTGATGAATCGCCTCGGCGAACTGCCGGGCTTCCGCCATGTCGGGCTTGGACGTCTCGAACCACAAGAGATCTGCATAGGGTGCATAGGCCAGCGCCCGCGCGATGGCCGCCTCGATGCCACAGCGGACGCGGAAGAAGCCCTCCGTGGTGCGCTCACCGGTCAGGAAGCGGCGATCGTACTCGTCGGGATCGCTCGTGAGCAGCGTGGCGCTGTTGGCGTCGGTGCGCGCGATCAGGATCGTGTCGACCCCGCACACATCGGCCGCGAGCCGGGCGGCGGTGAGCTTCGTAATGAATTCACTCGTGGGCACGAGCACCTTGCCGCCGAGATGGCCGCATTTCTTGACCGACGCGAGCTGGTCTTCGAAGTGCACGCCGGCCGCGCCCTCGGCGATCATATTCTTCATGATCTCGAACGCGTGCAGCGGCCCGCCGAAGCCGGCCTCGGCGTCGGCCACGAGCGGGGCGAACCAGTAGAGGGAGCGGTCGTCTTTGAGATGGTGGATTTCGTCGGCGCGTTTCAGGGCGTGATTGATCCGGCGCAGCAACGCCGGCACCGAGTCCGACGGGTACAGACTCTGGTCCGGATACATCTCGCTCGCGTTGTTCGCATCGGCCGCCACCTGCCAGCCGCTCACGTAGATCGCCTTGAGACCGGCCTGCACCTGTTGAATCGCCTGGTTGCCGGTGACGGCGGAGAGCACCGCCACGTAATCGTCGTCGTGCAACAGCCGCCAGAGCCGCGCGGCCCCGTACTTGGCGAGTGAATACTCGATTGCGATCGAGCCGCGCAGGCGGTACACGTCTGCGGGCGTATACGGACGCGTGACGCCGTTCCAACGCTCGGCGGTAGCCCACGTACGTTCCAGGGCAGTGACGAACTCCTGTCGGTTCATGGCGAGCTCCGTGTATGTCGTGAGGTGCGTCTGGCGGAGCACCGCTGGGAGCAAGATCTGCACCAGTGGCCTCGTGACCGTCGAGGATTAGTTCTTACCCGCGGGGGCGCGCTAATGTTGCCGGAAGAACGTGGTACGGCGGTCGTTACCGGCGCGAGCTCCGGCATCGGAGCCGCCACCGCTCGAGAGCTGGTAAAGATCGGGTTCACGGTGTTCGGAACAATACGCCGCCCCGAAGATAGGGCCGCGCTCGAAGCGGACGGCGTGAGGGCGGTCACGATGGATGTCACGAAACCGGAGACCATCGCGGCGGCCGAGCGCACGGTGCACGAGGCTGTCGGCGCGCGCGGGCTCGCGGCACTCGTCAACAACGCCGGCGCGCCTGCCGGTGGCCCGCTCGAGCTCCTGCCACTGGCGCAATTCCGTGCCGTGCTCGAGGTAAATCTCGTTGGGGTGCTTGCCGTTACACAGGCATTTCTCCCGCTCCTCAAACAGAGGCGGGGCCGGATCGTCAACATCAGCTCGGTCGCCGGCCGCAGCGCCTTGCCCTTCATGGGTCCCTACTCGGCATCGAAGCATGGACTCGAAGCCCTGTCGGACAGTCTGCGGCGTGAGCTCGTGCCCTACGACGTGCGCGTAACGGTCATACAGCCTGGCACAATCCAGAGCAGGATCTGGGAGAAGGTGCAATGGATCGATACCGCGCCGTACCACGGCACCGTGTATGAGCCGGTGCTGACCCACTTCCGCGATCGCATATTGCGCGGCGCTCGCCACGCCCCCGCGGCAACCGTGGTCGGCCGCGCGGTCGCGCGAGCGCTCACAGCCCGCCGCCCGCCGATCCGAATGCTCGTCTCCGAGCATCCGTTCTTGGATCGGTTGGCATTGAGGTTGCCGGAGCGGATGGTGGATTGGATCATCGCGAGAGCTGTGTGGCGACGGACGGATTAGCTCTTTCCGTTTGTCTCTAGTATCCCGGCGTCAAGCTGAACTCGAAATACCACCCTTTATCCGGCCGCTGGAACGGTTTGACGAAATCGATCTCGCCCACCGCGTAGCCGAACAGGTTGAGGCGGAGCGTCGCGCCGGTCGAGTACACCGGCTGGTTGTCGCCGATGCAGAACAGCGGGCTGCCACCGCCGCAGTAGGCCATGCCGCCATCGAAGAAGAACGCCGCTTCGATGGGGAAGGCGCCGAAGTAGCCGCTGCCCAGCCCCAGCACGCCCAACAGCGGGAAGCGCAGCTCGGCGTTGCCCACCAGGAGGCGCGAGCCGAACAGGCGATCGAATACCGGGCAGCTCGTGGCCAGGCATTCGTTCGCGTTGAACGATCCATAGTCATACCCGCGCACCAGTGCGGCATATCCGAGGTACAGCGGAGTGACTCGTGGGTCCTCGGCGCCGCTGCCGAACCGGCCGTAGGACATCCCGCGGATCGCGAAGGTGAACGGCTTGAGCGGCATGTAGTACCGTCGGAAGTCCACGAGATACCCCACCCAATTGATCGACCCGGTCGCGGGGTCGACCTCCAGACGATAGCGGCTGCCGAGGATCGGGCTCGTGGCGCCGAACAGCGAATTGTCGTATACGAACGCGGCGCTCGATGTGGCGAGCGTGATCGACGGCTGCCCCGGGAGCTCCGTGAGTGAGTCGTACAGGATGTACCCGCTGTTCAGATCGAACGAACGAGTCTCAACCTGTTGCGAGAAGCTCATGTTGTTGACGCCCGCCGCGAACTCGAATCGCTCCGCGGCATTGATCGGATACTGCGCCAGCAGGTCGAACATCCGGTTCGTTTGCCGGTAGAGGCTGATCGTCTCGGTATAGGCGGGCCCCGTGATTCCGCCGCCGGGGTCGATCGTGGCGCCATACGTGCTCGAGTAGTACGGCACCTGCTGCGCGGCCACGCCCCAGTTCCAACGATGGCTCGTGTTCTGATACGCCACGAGCCCCGAGAAGTCCTGGAATCCCCCGTTGATCTGCACGGCGGTGACGAGGTTCCTGTTTCCGAGCATGTCGCTCCAGAACAGCGCCACGCCCCCGCCGACATACGTGCCGAACCGGTCGGCGCCCACCGCGAGCGACGGCTGCGAAACGAAATCGATCGACAGCCGCGGACTGTACCCGCGCTCGACGTATCCGGAATCGGTCGGCAGGCCGGTCTCCTGATCCTTGAGCGCCGTGAGCAGCTCGGCCGAGATGCGATCCTGCGGCGGCAGCACCGCTGGGCTCACCGCGGCCAGCGGGCCGGTGACGTCGGTCCCGAGCAGTACTTCCTCCGAATCGACGGCGTACAGGTTGTATCCGGACTGCTCGTAGACGCCGAACACCATGCGTCCCGAGCGGCTCGCGATCGAGATGGCCGGGCTCACGTCCGTGATGCCCGAGACGCCGGTGAAGACGTTCGTGACCTGCGTGATGTGGCCCGTGGGCAGGTCGATGCGGTACACGTTGTCGATGCCGTTCGGGTCGGCGACGAAATACAGCGCGTTGCCGTCGGGAGACCACTGCGGATTGACGCTCTTCGTCGCCTGGGGGAACGTCGGCACACGCCGAATCGCTCCGGTGCTCGCGTCCATGATCGCCAGCTCATACGCGCCGGGAACGAGGGTATCGAGCTTCGTCGTGAACTCGTCGGTGACGAACGCGATCTCCCGCCCATCGGGGGACCAGGCCGGTTCGATATCGGCATACGGGTCGCCGGTCAGCCGCTCGAGCTGCTTCTGCTCCAGATCGTAGCGATACAGATCGGTAAATCCGCCGGTGAGCGCCGCGAACGCGATGTAGCGGCCATCGGGAGACCAGGTGGGATTGAAAATCTCTCCCACGTCATCCAGCCGGATTTCCCGTTCCTTGCGGCTCTTTTCCACGTTGTAGACCGTCAGGATGGCCGCGCCGTTCGACACCGCGCCGAACGCGATGCGTTTTCCCGCTGCGTCCCACGCCCCCGCGGAATTGATGAACTCGAGGCTCTGATAATGGGGATCGAGCGAGGATTCGATCAGCCGCTGCTTGATGTGCCCGGTGTGCGCGTCGGCCAGATAGAGATCGATCGAGAACAGGCTGCGCGAGGAGTAGAACACGAGACTGTTCCCGTCGGGCGAAAGCGCCGGCGCCACGTTCAATCCGGGCGAATGCTCCCGTCCGATGAGCAGCTTCCCGTACACCTGGGGCGGATGGGTTTGCTGCTCGAGCGGCAGGTACGCCGAATCGATCTCGCTGTGCCACAACTTCACGAGCGAATCGACGCGCATCGCCGTGACCTGCTGGATCGCGAGCTGCGGATCGCCCGAGCGTCCGGCGCGCTGCAGGATCTCGCCCACCATCGCGTCGCCGTAGCGCCCGGCAATGAATGCCCAGAACGCCTGGCCCCAGCGATACGGGAAGTACCTCGGGTCCCACAGTTGCCGCCAGGACGGAAGCTTCTTCCGCTGCGCCGCATCGCGCAGCCACATCGCCGTGTTCGGATCGATCGAGCCGAGCGACATGTACTCGGCCATGCCCTCGATGAACCACAAGGGCAGGCGCGCCGCGCCCGGCATCTGTCCCATCCCCAGTCCTTCGCCCGTGATGTCGTACTGGTAGGCGTGCACCAGCTCGTGGCCGATCACGTGGTTCGTTTCCTGGAGCGAGCTGCCGGCGGGGAGCACGACGCGGCGCTTCATCGCTTCGGTGACGCCGCCCGTGCCTTCTCCCAGCTCACCCGAGATCGCGTTCGTCTGCTCGAAATCCGGATGGCTCGCGTACAGGATGATCGGCTGGCGGCCGTGCAGATCGTGACTGAACAGCTTGGTATAGCGCGTGTACCAGCGCTCGGCGATGCGGATGGCCTGTTCCGCCGCCTCGCGTTCTTCGCCGTAGTAATAGACATCGAAGTGCGGCGAACGCAGCACGTCGAACTTGAAAGCCGTGTACTGCACCTTGTTGCGCCCGAAGTATTGGGCGTGGAGCGGCGCAGGCGCACACAACACGGCCGCCGCGAGCGCCGTCGCGGCGGCGGGAACCGCTAATGAACGCAAAACATGCATGACCCGAGTACCCCGATGCCGGAGGCCAGTTCTCTGACACTAGCTACGACCAGAACCCTCATGTAGTTGCGCTCCTGAAATCGTGCCTGGTGCCGTTCCCCGCGCAATCCCCCAGCCTGGTCGTGGCGCCACGACATGACCGGAACCGTTCCCAACCGCAATAGCGAGACACCGGACTCCCCCCTATGTCTCCTCGACCGCTGTGGCCAAATACTCCTCCTGATACATCCGAATCAATTCAAACAGGTACGACACGGCGAGCGGGCCGATCAAAAGACCCAGAATCCCGAAGTGCGGCAGTCCCGCGAGCGCGCCGACGAGCGTCACGAGCGGATGAATATGGGCCCAACGCTTGAACACGAATGGCCGGATGACGTAGTCCACGTTGCCCACGACGGCGACTCCCCAGATCAGGAGAGCCATTCCCGCTTCCACTCGCCCCTCGAGCACCAGCGCGATCCCCGCCGGCCCCCACACCATAGCGCTGCCGAGCACGGGGAGAATCGACACCGCGGCGGTCACGACACTCCAGAACAGCGCGTCGGGCAACCCCGCCGCCTTGAAGGCGACGCCAACGAGCGTTCCGTGGACCGCGGCCGAGACGCCGGTGCCGATCACGGTGGACGTGGTCACGTCACGGAACCGGGCGCGCAACAGCTCGGCGTTCTTCGGGGAGAAGGGGATGTAGGGGGCGACGGCGGTCCACGTTTCGCCCGGTCGCAGCAGGAGATAGAACAGCCCGAACAGGGACACGAGCAGGTTCAGCCCGAGTCGAGTTGCAGTGCCGAGCAGCCCAAAGGCGTTGGCGCCCAGCCAGCTCACGATGGTCTCGCCGAGCATCGCGATCCGCGGCCCCAGGTCGAGGGGTCCGAGCCGCAGCTGCGAGATCCGGATCAGCAGGGGACTGCCCAGGAAATCGGTCGTGATCTGCTGGGCCTCGCTCACCAGCAGTCCGGCCAGCATTACCGCCGGCACCGCAATCGCGACCAGTGCGACCACGACGACCAGGGTCGCGGCCAGGCGGGCATGGAGGCGCTTCGCCAGCCAGTCGTGCAGCGGCTGAAACACGGCATAGAGCACGGGAATGCCGATGAGCCCACTCGCGTAGGGAAACAACGCGACGATGAGTGCTCCAGCCAGAAACACCACGAGAAAGGCGGCGCGCTCGCGCCGAGTTTCGAGCAAGGCCACGCGCTAGTCTAGCGCCCCCCGAGAGCCTCGGCCGAGCGGCCGCGGCGATTCAAGTCATTACTCGTCGCCACGTCGCAAGAGCGTCAGCGCGAGGATGAACACCCACAACAACCACGCACCGAGGTTGAGCCGCTCCCATACGCCGATCCACGGCGTCGGCATGTTGGCCTGGACTCCCGGCGCACCGATCGAGGTGAGCACGCCGGCGCCAATGAGGAGTCCCATCGTCACGACCGCGTACACCCGGAACCGCCCACCGAGGGCTGCCGCGGTGCACCCCATCGCAACGAGCGTCAGCAGCCCGTTCACCGCGGTCCAGACGAGGTGCAGCGTGTCGGTGAGCGTTGCGCCGCCGGCGGCCAGCACCTCGCGCTGGTGCATCGGGGGCCAGAAGATGCCGATGGCTCCGGCGAGCACGATCGCTCCCGCGGCGACGCGCAATGCGCGGTGTGATCCCACTGACCACACGCCGACCCCGAATGCCCCGTAGAGCACGGTCCACACCAGACCCAACGGCACCCAGAGCGCTCGCGTCGGAGCATCGATCGCCGATAGCTCGCTCACGGTTTGCGAGGCGGAGCTGTAGGCAGGCCACCGCATCGGGATGGCTACGAGCATAACGGAATAAAGGACTGCGGACAGGATGCCGCAAAGCAACAGCGGCCTCGCGTAGCTCATGTGGCGCTCGAGCCCAGCGTGAATACCACTCGTGGCTTGCCCGGTGCGCTCCAGTATTTCTCTACCTCCGAAAGCGGAACGACCTTCACGGCAACCTGCAACTTGGCCGGAACGGTCACGTCGAACACACGCTTGATTGCTTGTACAAGCCCCGGCATGCTCACGCTCTTGAGCCCGCTTCCCATGAGCGCAATGGCGGACGAGCGCAACGCGGAACCCGGTAGCTCGATTTGCTCGGCGCCACTGGCGGCGCCCACATGAACGAAGCGAACCGGTCTTGCCTCGGCGACCCCTTTCGCGATGGCGACGATGATCGTTCTGGCGCTTTCGCCCCAGAGATAGTCGAGCACCACGTCGATGCCCTGCGCAAACTCGCCGATCAGGGCTGCTTCGGACCGCTCCGCGGCGCCCACGGTGAAGGGAATCGTCACGTCCGCGCCCAGGCGCTTCACGTCTTCCAGCTCGCGCTGATTGCGACCGGTGGCAATGATTCTTCCCGCCCCGAGAAATTTCGCCAGCTGGACGGCCACGCGGCCCGCCGTGCCCGTCGCCCCGTTGACGAGGACCGTTTCGCCGCGCTCGAGTCTGGCTCGGTCCTCGAGTGCCGCCCAAGCGGACATCCCGGGGTTCGCAATCGCCGCCGCGGTCACGTCGTCGAGGTTGTCGGGAAGCGTAATGCAACGAGGGTCGCGGACCAGCGAGCGCTCCGCCAGCGCGCCGAACGGGGCCTCCGGGAGCACGAAGTAGACACGCTGTCCCTCGTTCGTGCGCCCCACGCCATCGACCCCAGCGACCGCTGGAAACCGGGCATCGGCACTGTAGTGCGATCCCGCAGCGCGGGCCTTCGTGAGGTGACTGAGCGCCGAGGCGGTGACCGTGACGATGGTCTGCCCGGGCTGAGCGGTCGGTTCGGCGAAGTCTCCGTAGACCGGGGTCGTTTGTGGCGCGTTGACGATCGCGGCTTTCATCTGGCGTGCTCTTTCGCGACAATGTAGTGTGGCCGTGAGTGCCGCCCCTATGGCGCTGCTCGGGTCGCGATTCAAACCTGCTCGCATTTGCGGCCGGCGATTCGCGTGGCTATCTCGCTACCGGTTCAGTTTCGGCTGCACTGAGGCGCAAAGGGAAGTGGCCATGAGGGTACTCTACGCGGTGCTGATGGCGGCCGTCGTCGTGACGGTGGATTTCCTGTTTTTCAGGAACCGATTCTGGGAGCGGCTGGCGGTGAACATCGGGCTCGTGCTGGTATTCGCCGCGTTCTACTTCAGGTTTCTGAAGCGTCCCTGAGTACGGCGTTGGAGCGATTCGCCGAGTGGCTCTTGGGGCGCGGGCCAACTAAGTTGCCAAGCCTGTAGAGGATGCTCGGGACGTAGCGCAGCCCGGTAGCGCACCTGAATGGGGTTCAGGGGGTCGCGGGTTCAAATCCCGCCGTCCCGACTGAGTGAAGATCAAGCTCTGCAGCGACTTCTGCTGTAGGGCTTTTTCTTCTGTTGCGCCCCGTGTTGTGAGTTTTGTTGTGAGTCCGGCTCAGCAGCTCACAATCCGCTGCGTCGGATGCAACACGACTCGCTTCACCGTCTCGGCATCGGGCTGTTGATACGAATGAAGCAGCGTCTCTTCATTCTTCCAGCCCCCGGCTTCCATCACATCGCGTACCGGGTAGCCCTTCCGTTCAGTGGCCCATTTGCGACGTATCGAGTGCCACATCGTCCACTTCTCGCGTGGAATCTTCGTGATCTCGTACGCCTTCCTGAGCCAATCATCGAACAGATGCCGACTGCACGGCTTCGACGAGTTCTTCGGCGCTCTGAAGACGGGCGTGTTGCCGATTGCGCCCTGCGCCCGCCGAGCTGCGGCGAGCGCTTCCTTTACGGGCTCGGTCATCGGGACGATCTGCTCGAATCCCGTCTTGTCCGTCTCGGCGCGCCACCGGATGGTGCTGTTCTGAAAATCCACGTCATCCCACCGCAGGTTGCACCACGCCGAGATACGCCGTCCCGTTCCCTCGGCCACGATCAACGCGAGCTTGAGCAGCGGGTGAATCTGATCCGCCACTGCCAGCAGCCGGAGATAGACATCATGCAGCATCACCGGCCGCTTCGGATTCTTCTCGCGTGGGAGCCGGACGCCATGGAGCGGGTTTTCCTTCAAGAGTCGCCGCCCGTCCTTCGTCCGTTCCCTCGTGGCCCAATTCAGCGCCGTCAGCAGGATCACGAGATCCGATGCGATCGCTTGATCCCGGACCACTTTTCCCGGCTGAACGCGGAGGAGCGAGCCGTCTCCCTGTCGCCGGGCGAGAATGAAACGCTGCACATCCGATTCGGAGAGCGTTTCCACGTTGCGCGAGCGAACCAGGAACGTCACGACTCGCTCGAGCGCGCGGGTGTCGGCTTTCCGGGTACGTAGTTTCTTAGTCCCAAACGCCGGGCTCTGCTTGTACAGCTCTGTCACCATCCCCAGCGTCACGCTTTGTTCATCCAGCGCTTTCTCGTTAGCGAGTAACGCTCGAACCAGCTCATACGCTTCGCCGATCGCCTTCTCCTTGTCGCGATGCTTGAGGCTTTTCCGGTCCTCCCTTCCGTTGACGAACACCGACCGCATGATCGGGCCGCCGGGGCGCGCCTCGTAGAGGCGCACGCGTCGACCTGGTTCACCGATGGACTTCGACCAGCACCGCCTGGACTTCCGGGTCATAGCTTCCTCCGGAGTTGGGCGATGCCCTGGGCATCGGTAACGGGATCATACGGCGGGCCGGGGGTCTCGGCAACGCGGTTCAGGTCACCGCGGCGGACGCGGTGACGGCCCTTAGGGTTGGCGCGGCGATCGGGGATGCGGCCATCACGGACGGCACGACGGATCGTCTCCTCGTGCACGCCCTTTTCGCGGGCGGCCTCGTGGATGTCGATCTCGGTGTCTAGGTGAGCGGCAACTGCGGCAATGAGTTTCCTCACGAGAGCCAGGCGAGCCGCCGCAGCCTGGTCGGCGCCGTTCTCGCGTAGCGTGTCGGTCTCGCGCTGCGCCCCATGAATGAAGGCAGCGAGCCAAGGCGGTAGGCCGTCCGGAAGATCGACACCCACGGGCCGCGGGTCGGACATGCTACTTCTGCTGCCGGCTCCGGGTGCGCGCCAAGGTTTCTGCGGTCACCGCGAAGCAGTCGTCTATTGCGAACGACACACGCTCGAAGTACACCTCGCAGCGACGTTCCCGGTCCCACTCGCCCAGGATCTTCGCGCGGTAGTCACCGCCGCCGAATCGGTGTGCGATGTACTCGATCGTGCATTGTTCGGGCATGATACGGGCGAGGTAGATCCAGTGGTTGTACGAACCGCTCTCCTGACGCCACAACTGGATCACTCGGGCGCGCGGACCGTAGCCCAGGACGATATGTTCGATGTCGTCCGGGAAGTACCTAAACGGTCTTGCCGGCTTGGTGGACTTGCTCGGTTTCGTCTTCATCCCTGTTCTCCTCCTCTTGTGCGCAGCGGCTACCCACGTGCCTCGCTCCCATGAAGCACAAAGCCGCGCAAGAAGCGCGGCTGGCAGAATCAGGCGTGTTGGACGTCCTACATCGGCTGCCCCGCCCCATGCGCGGGGAAGTCGTATTCAGTGCCCTCGCCCGGCCACTCGTCACGCAGTCTGGCTAATGCGTCGATCACCTGGTCAAGCAGACGTGGGTCGGCATCGGCATCTTCGAACACGTCGAGCAAGTCATCCCTGCGCCGGCGCAGCCGGTTCCAAAGCCAGTCGACGTGCTCGAGGAGACCGAGATCACGCCGAGCGCCCTTTTGCGGGAACAGTAGTTGGCGGGCGGCTTGGGCAATCGTTATGTCGGCAGTCGCGGCCCGACGCCGCAAGGCGCGAGCGACATCCACGGGGAGACGGACCATTTCAGTAGCGGGGCCACGGGGTCTGGGCATGCGGTAATAGCTAGCATATGCACTCTAAAACCACAAGGCCCGTGGTGTCGGCTTAGTAAGCCGTTCGTCTTAGAATGGCCTGATCTGGCTGCATCCGGAACGCCGGATTCTACTGGGCCGGCGTGACCGGCGACGTGACCTGCAGCGTTCTACCGATCATTCCACCGACCGTTCTGGGGCCCGATTCCAGCAGGTGGCCGGCTGACCTTGTGCCGCAAGAGCACCCTAACGCGCCGCAAAAACACCCTAGCCACGGTCGTTCCCGCACGCGGAATTAGATAGCGTCGGCGAGCGTCGGCGATTGCCGTCCCGTTCTTGGGGCTAGGTCGGCAGTCCCCCCCGTGCGGCGTGCTCGCAGACCACAGCACGAATTCGATCCGCGTCTCGGGTGAGGCATTGTGAAAAAAGAAGCTCGAATGCTCCTCACAAAGTCCCTTGACTCGCTGGTCCTCTCCATCGAGCGGTTCAATTCGCCCTGGGATCGAGGCCGTCAAGAAGTCATGCTTATTCTCCTCGATCGGGCGTTTGAGCTCCTACTGAAATCCGCCATCCTGCACAAGGGCGGCCGAATTAGGGAAGCCCGAGAAAAGGAGACGATCGGCTTCGACAAGTGCGTGCGAAAATGTGTTTCCGAGGAAGGAGTGAAGTGTCTTACCAACGAACAGGCTCTGACGGTGCAGATCGTCAACAGCCTCCGCGATGCCGCCCAGCACTACATGGTTCACGTTTCTGAGCAACAGCTGTACCTCTACGCCCAAGCTGGTGTCACGCTCTATGGCGACATTGTTCAGGCCGTCTTCGGTCAAAACCTCCGTGATCACTTGCCGGATCGCGTTTTGCCCGTTTGTGCGAGTCCGCCCAAGGACCTCGCCCGGGTCGTCAAGGCAGAGTTCGACGACATCAAGGCACTGGTTGCCCCCAAGTCCCGCAAGGCGCTTCAAGCCCGAGCGAAGGTGCGCGCACTCGCGGTCGTAGAGGCTTCGCTGAACGGCGTGAGATCTCAGCCGGGTGAAGGGGAACTAAACAAGCTCCTCGATCAAGTGCGGTCCGGGAAGAGTTGGGAGCAACTCTTCCCTGGTGTTGCCAGTTTGGAGCTCGCGACTGACGGCGAGGGAATGAGCATCGCCATCCGCCTGACGAAATCGGAAGGTGAGCCAGTCCACCTTGTGCCCGAGGGCACACCTGGTGCAACAGTGGTCTCCGTAAAGCGTGTGAACGAGCTCGGCTTCTACTCGCTTGGCCTCAAAGATCTCGCTGAGAAAATGGGACTGTCAGCCCCGCGAGTGCTCGCACTGATCAAGCACCTCAAGCTCCAAGAGAAGGACGAGTTCTTCCGTGACATTCGCATTGGCAAGGTCAACTTCAAGCGTTACAGCCAGAATGCGCTGAAGACCCTCCAGGAAACGGTAAAGGTTGTGGAAATGGACAAGGTATGGGAACTTCATCGGCCAACCGGCAAGCACAAAAAAGGGAAGGCATGACCGGTCCCTTCTTGCCTGGCGATCAGGGCTGCGTCCTCGGCACAACGGCAATCGGCAACAGTCTATGGCGTTAAAGAAATCCCAACTCTACAGCTCACTTTGGGCCAGCTGCGACGCGCTGCGTGGCGGCATGGACGCCTCGCAGTACAAGGACTACGTCCTCACGTTGCTATTCATGAAGTACGTGTCGGATAAGTATGCCGACACGAAGGGCGCCGTGATCGATGTCCCGGCCGGTGCCCGCTTCGCCGACATGGTGAGGGTGAGGCAGGACAAGGACAACGGCGACAAGATCAACAAGATCATCGGGAAGCTTGCCGAGGCGAACGACCTCAAGGGGGTCATCGACCAAGCCGACTTCAACGACGAGACAAAGCTCGGTACCGGGCAAGACATGCAGGACCGGCTGTCGAAGCTCGTGGCGATCTTCGACGGCCTCGATTTTCGCGCCAATCGGGCCGAAGGCGACGACCTGCTGGGCGATGCCTATGAATACCTGATGCGAAACTTTGCGACAGAGAGTGGCAAGAGTAAGGGTCAGTTCTACACGCCTGCCGAGGTCTCACGGATCATGGCGCAGGTGATTGGCATTGACCGAGCGGCGGATCTGGATCAGCCAACGGTCTACGATCCGACGTGTGGTTCCGGTTCACTGCTCATCAAGGCGGCGGACGAGGCGGCAACGGCCAAGCTGGCCATTTACGGCCAGGAGATGGACAACGCTACGTGGGCGTTGGCGCGGATGAACATGTTCCTACACGGCCACCCGACACATGATCTTTGGAGGGGAAACACGCTGGCCGCACCCCACTTCAAGAACAAAGACGGTACGCTCAAAACGTTCGACTTTGCGGTCGCTAATCCCCCTTTCTCGCAAAAAAACTGGACCAGCGGCCTCGACCCTGTCAATGATGAGTTCGGGCGCTTCGAGTTCGGCATCCCGCCGGCCAAGAACGGCGATTACGCCTTCTTGCTGCACCTGATCAAGTCACTGAAGAGCAAGGGCAAGGGCGCGATCATCCTGCCGCACGGCGTGCTGTTCCGCGGCAACAAGGAAGCCGACATCCGCCGCAACCTGATTCAGCAGGGTCTGATCAAGGGCATCATCGGCCTGCCCGCGAATCTGTTCTACGGCACCGGCATCCCGGCCTGCATCATTGTGATCGACAAGGAGAACGCGCACGCCCGCACCGGCATCTTCATGATCGACGCCAGCAAGGGCTTCCTCAAGGACGGCAACAAGAACCGCCTCCGCGCGCAGGATATTCACAGCATCGTGGACATATTCAACCGGCAGGTGGAGCTGCCCCGCTATGCGCGCATGGTGCCGGTGAGCGAGATCGCCAGCCCCGCCAACGACTACAACCTCGCCATCCCGCGCTACATCGAGTCGAGCGAGCCGGAGGACCTGCACGACCTCGACGCGCACCTGAACGGCGGCATCCCCAACCGGGATGTGGACGCACTCGGTGCCTACTGGACCGTCTTCCCATCGTTGCGGAAGGCGCTGTTCAAGGACCACGCCCGAGTGGGGTACAGCACTACTTGTGTCGAGACGCAGCAGGTGAAGCCCACCATCCTTGACGACGCGGAGTTCAGGGCCTTCGCCGCACGCGTCGGGGCCGTCATCGATGCCTGGCGCAAGGCGCACGAGCCGCGGCTCAAGGATCTCAAGGTCAACGACCTTCCCAGACAGGTCATCCATGTCCTGTCAGAAGACCTGTTCGTGCGCTTCGCCCACTTGCCGCTGCTCGGCCGCTACGACGTCTACCAGCGATTGATGGACTACTGGGCGGAGACGATGCAGGACGACGTGTACCTGATCGCTGCCGACGGCTGGGTCGAGGCTGCCAAGCCGCGTGGGATCATTGAGGACAAGGAAAGGAAGATCAAGGAAGCGCCGGACCTGATCCTTGGCCACAAGAAGTACAAGATGGACCTGGTCCCTCCGGCGCTTATCGTAGCTCGCTACTTCACCAGGGAGCAGGCCGCCATCGAAGTGCTACAGACTGCGCATGAAACCGCCGTCCGCGAACTTGAGGAGTTCGTCGAGGAACACACCGGCCAACAGGAGTTGCTCGAAGACGCCAGCAACGACAAGGGCAAGGTCACTAAGGGCGGCGTCAAGGACCGGCTCAAGGCCATTGAAGGTGAGCCAGAGAGCGACGACGAACGGGACGCACTCGTACGCTGCCTGGAACTGATCGAGGCAGAGTCCGAGGCGGCCAGGGCCGTCAAGGATGCCCAAGCCGCGCTGGACGCGCAGGTACTGGTCCGGTACGCCAAGCTCACCGAGGTGGAGATCAAGACGCTGGTGGTCGAGGACAAGTGGCTCGCGAGCATTCGCCGCGCCATCCAAAACGAGGTGCAGCGGCTGACCCGGCAACTCGCCGGGCGCCTCAAGGAACTGGATGAGAGATACGCGCGGCCGCTCCCGGCACTGGTGCGCGACGTGAAGGTGCTCGATGCGAAGGCTGAGGGACACCTGAAGAAGATGGGCCTAATCTGGGGATGAGTGCGGACGCTACGCAGGTCGGCGATGCGAGCGGCGTCTATTCGGCGACTACCGAAGCACACGAGGTGCCGTCCGGATACAAGTGGACGGAGGTGGGGGTAATTCCCGAGGACTGGGAGACTGTCCCGCTGGCTCAGTTGTCAGCGTTCATTACCAAGGGAGCGACTCCCACAACGTACGGCTACAAGTGGGAGGAGAGCGGCATTCTCTTCCTCAGGAGTGAATGTGTCTCTGCTGAAGGGCTCGACCTCGTACAGTCGATGCACATATCATCGCCTGCTCATGAAGCACTCCGCCGAAGTGCTGTTCATGATGGCGATATCCTGATCACGATTACTGGCTACGTAGGTCGTGTCGTTCTCCTGAAGGGCTTAGGCTCTGCGAACATCAATCAGCACATAGCTCGCATCCGAATCGTCGCGCACGGTGTCGATGCTGGCTATGTGTACCAGTTCTTGTCCCAGCGTCGAGTCCGACGGACCTTCGAATCAATTACCACAGGCCAGGCCTATCCCCAGATCAGCCTTCTACAGGTACGCGCGGCCACGGTAGCTCTCCCTCGGGAACCCGAGCAACGCGCCATCGCCGAGGCCTTGGCGGATGTGGATGAGTTACTCGGGGCGTTGGAGGCGCTGATTGCTAAGAAGCGGGCCATCAAGCAGGGTGCCATGCAGCAACTCCTCACCGGCAAGACCCGCCTGCCCGGATTCAGCGTGGAGTGGGAGAGGAAGCGTATCGGCGACTTGCTCAATTACGAGCGGCCGGATCGCTACATCGTTCACAGCGCTGAATACACGGACGTCGGCGACGTTCCCGTGCTGACGGCCAACAAGACGTTTGTGCTCGGCTATACCGACGAGAGTTTCGGCGTCTGCCAGGATCTTCCCGTCATTATCTTCGACGACTTCACTACGGACAGCAAGTACGTAACGGGTCCGTTCAAGGTGAAATCGTCGGCCATCAAGCTTCTTCGTGCCAGACATGATCGAGTGAGTCTCAGGTTCGTGTTCGAGAGAATGCAGTTGATCCGCTTCCCCTTGGGTGATCACAAGCGGTACTACATCTCCGAGTATCAGAACGTTGAACTGCTCGCTCCTGATTGCGATGAACAGTTGGCAATTGCCTCAATCCTCTCGGGCATGGACGCCGAGATCTCGGCGCTGGAACGGAGGCGAGACAAGACGCGCGCCATCAAGCAGGGCATGATGCAGCAGCTCCTCACCGGGCGAGTGCGGCTGGTGAGACCGGCGCAAGCGGAGGCCAGCGTCTGAGCGCGGTTGGCGAGCAGGAGCTCCGCACGCAGAAGCGCGTGGTCGGATTCCTCAGGGATCCCCTCGGCTATGCCTATCTCGGCCACTGGAAGTCACGCACCGACAACAGCAACGTCAAAGAAGATCTGCTCACCGCGTGGCTGAGGCGCCAGGGCCACAACAACAAGATCATCCAGAAGGTGCTCTTCGAGCTGGATAGGGCTGCGGCCCTCGGAGGCAGCAAGACGCTCTACGACGCCAACCGCGAGGTGTACGGACTGCTCCGCTACGGCGTGAAGGTCAAGCCGGACGTGGGCGAGCATAACATCACCGTCTGGCTCATCGATTGGGCACACCCCGGTGATAACGACTTCGGCCTCGCCGAGGAGGTCACTGTCTACGGCGTCAACGACAAGCGGCCCGACATCGTGCTTTACGTCAACGGAATCGCGTTCGGCGTGCTGGAGCTGAAGCGCTCGACGGTGGCGGTGACGGAAGGCATCCGCCAGAACCTCGACAGTCAGAAACCGGCGTTCATCCGCCCGTTCTTCGCGACGGTCCAGTTGATCATGGCGGGCAACGAGACGGAAGGCCTGCGCTACAGCATGATCGAGACGCCGGAGAAGTTCTGGCTGCGCTGGAAGGAGGCCGGCGCGCCCCCGGGCGCCGGTGACAACCCGCTGCTGCGCGAGTTGGGCCAGCTCTGCAACAAGGAGCGGTTGCTCGAGCTCGTGCATGACTTCATGGTCTTCGACGCGGGTATCAAGAAGACATGCCGCCACAATCAGTACTTCGGAGTGCGGGCGGCGCAGACGCGCGTGCAGCGACGCGAGGGTGGCATCCTCTGGCACACCCAGGGCAGCGGCAAGAGTCTGATCATGATCTGGCTAGCCAAGTGGATTCGTGAACACGTCACTAACGGTCGGGTCTTGATCATTACAGACCGCACCGAGCTCGACGAGCAGATTGAAGGGTTCTTCCTGGGCGTCAACGAGCAGATCTATCGCACGAAGAGCGCCGCTGACCTAGTCCGGGTTCTGAACGGAACTGAAGAATGGTTGGCCTGCTCGCTAGTCCACAAGTTCGGCGCCTCGGAAGAAGGCGACATCGACGCCTTCCTTGACGACATCCGGAGCCACTTGCCCAAAGGCTTCCGCGCCAAGGGCGAGATCTTTGTCTTCGTGGATGAGTGCCACCGCACTCAGTCCGGCAAGCTGCACGACGCGATGAAGGCGCTGCTGCCAGGGGCGATGCTGATCGGTTTCACCGGCACACCGCTCCTCAAGGACGACAAGCGGCGGAGCATCGAGACCTTTGGGCCGTACATCCACACCTATAAGTATGACGAGGCGGTGCGCGACGGCGTCGTGGTAGACCTGCGCTACGAGGCACGCGACATCGATCAGCGCATCACCTCGCAGGCAAAAATCGATCAGTGGTTCGAGCTCAAGACTCAAGGGCTGACCGACGTCGCTAAGGCCCAACTCAAGCAGCGTTGGGGCACGATGCAGAAGGTGTTGAGTGCCCGGGACCGGCTGAATCAGATCGTCAACGACGTTCTGCTGGACATGGAGACCCGCGACCGGTTGAGGAGCGGCCGCGGCAATGCGATGCTGGTTTCGGGCAGCATCTACTCGGCGTGTCGCCTCTTCGAGATGTTCCAGCAGACGGATCTCGCCGGCAAGTGCGCGATCGTTACCTCATATAAGCCGTCGCCAGCGGACATCAAGGGGGAGGAGACTGGCGAGGGACTGACCGAGAGGTTGAACCAGTACGAGATCTACCGGAAGATGCTCGCGTCCCATTTCAACGAGCCAGAAGAGACGGCCATGTACAAGGTCGAGCAGTTCGAGAAGGAGGTAAAGAAGCGTTTCATCAATGAGCCGGGGCAGATGAAGCTCCTGATCGTCGTAGACAAGCTGCTAGCGGGCTTCGATGCTCCACCAGCGACGTATCTGTACGTCGACAAGCAGATGCAGGACCATGGCCTCTTCCAAGCGATCTGCCGAGTCAATCGCCTGGACGGAGAGGACAAGGAGTATGGCTACATCATCGACTACAAGGATCTATTCCACTCGCTGGAACACGCGGTGAAGGACTACACCGGGGCAGCTTTCAGCGGCTACGACAAAGCCGACGTCGAGGGCCTATTGAAGGATCGCCTCCAACAGGGCCGGGAGCACTTGGAGGAGGCGCGCGAAGCGGTCAAGGCGCTGTGCGCACCTGTGGGGCCGCCCCGCGATACGGCCGCCTATTTGAGGTTCTTCTGCGCGGCTGAAAGCGGCAACGCCGAGCAACTGAAGGGCAACGAGGCCAGGCGCGTGGCGCTCTACAAGCTCGTGGCCGCGTACCTGCGCGCTTACGCCAACCTAGCCAACGAGATGCGCGAAGCCGGCTACTCCGACGCGGAGTCACTGGACATCAAGGGCGAAGTGGATCACTACGAGAAGGTCCGCGAAGAGATCAAGCTCGCCAGCGGCGATTACATCGACATGAAAGTGTACGAGCCGGCCATGCGGCACTTGCTCGACACCTACATCCGGGCTGAGGAGAGTGAGAAGCTTTCGGCGTTCGACGACCTGACGCTCGTGAGACTGATCGTAGAGCGAGGCGATTCGGCCTTGGACGCGCTGCCCAAGGGCATCCGCGACAACCGCGAGGCGATGGCGGAGACGATCGAGAACAACGTCCGACGACTCATCATCGACGAGATGGCCGTGAACCCGAAGTACTACGAGAAGATGTCGGAGCTGCTCGACGCGGTGATCGCGCAGCGCAAGCAGAAGGCGATGGACTACAAGGCCTACCTGGCTAAGATCGTCGCGCTGACCAAACAGGTGAGCCAGCCGGAGACCCACGCCTACCCGCTGCGAATCAAGACGCCGCCGCGCCGCGCCCTTTACGACAATCTGAAGGCCGTTACCGGACTAGCCGATCGCATTGCGCGCGTGGGGCGCGTCACGGAGCACTCGCTCGATGCTGCGGAGTCGGCGGCAGAAGCTGTGGACAATGCGATTCTCGCTGTAAAGAAAGCTGACTGGCGCGGCAACAGGTTTAAGGAGCGCGAGGTTCGCAACGCCATCCAGTCGATACTCGGTGCGGATGCAGGCCTGGTGGATACCATCTTCGAGATTGTGAAGAACCAGCGTGAGTACTAGAGGGCATCACATCGAGGTCCGAGGGTTGCCCATCGAGGTTGTCCGCAAGGACATCAAGAACCTCCATGTGGGCGTCTACCCGCCGACCGGTCGAGTGCGGGTCGCTGCGCCGCTGCGCCTTGCGGAGGAGGCAGTACGGCTAGCGGTCATCTCACGCCTGGGATGGATTCGCCGCCGACAGGTCGAGTTCGAGCGGCAGGTTCGGCAGTCCCGGAGGGAGTTCGTCACCGGCGAAAGCCACTTCTTCCAGGGCCGGCGCTATCGGCTCCATCTCATTGAACACGATGGTGCACCGTCCGTGCGTCGGGTTAACAACGCCATTATGGAACTACGCGTCCGGCCGGAGAGCCCTCTGGCCAAGCGTGAAGCCATTCTGCAGGGGTGGTATCGGGGGCTGCTCCGAGAACTTCTACCGCCGCTGCTGGCCAAGTGGGAACACAGAGTCGGCGTAACGGTGGCAGAGGTGCGCATCAAGCGAATGAAGACGCGCTGGGGAAGCTGCAATGCTGCCGCGGGGCGAATCTGGCTGAACCTCGAGCTGGCCAAGAAGCCGGCGGCCTGCCTCGAATACATCTTGGTTCACGAGATGGTGCATATGGTAGAGCGGCACCACACCGATAGCTTCAGAGAGCGGATGGACCGAGCCATGCCGCAGTGGCGGCAGCGCCGGGACGAGCTGAACCGGGCGCCGCTGGCGCACGAGCATTGGCGGTATTGATAAGATGGTCCGCGGCTCACCGACAGAACTAGCGCCCGATCGATCCTACTCGGTCGAGTCTGTGCGGACTCGATGACCGACGAGAGCTTCAGCGAGGCAGAACTTGCCAAGATATATGAGCGAGCCCAGCACTCCCTTGAGATCGTTGCCAAACAGCTCGTACATATAGTCGACGACGTTATCGCTGCGACTGAACAGCAGGGACTCGCACGCGCTAGACTTGCCGAGAAACCTCGAATCAAGAGGCTTGATAGCCTAGCCGCCAAAGCCAGGCGCAACGGTTGGATGATGTCGGAAGTTCTATCTCGCTGC